>Ga0209746_1000209_pt1 | contig 32269 bp, 26 predicted proteins | sample BarGraNGADG00211_3_FD_184496 | JGI IMG/M metagenome (GOLD analysis project Ga0209746, IMG submission 184496) | Arctic peat soil microbial communities from Barrow, Alaska - Barrow Graham LP Ref core NGADG0011-211 (SPAdes) (version 2) | ecosystem: Environmental > Terrestrial > Soil > Wetlands >... | reverse complement strand
CAGACGATCACTTCGCGCACGCCTGCCACACGGGCCGGGATGGCCGCCATCAAGAGCGACGAGGGCAGCGGCGCGGTCCCCCCGGGCACGTAGACCCCTGCCCGCTCGATGGGCCGGATCAGCTGCCCGAGCGTGCCGTCTGGCCCCGCGTCGACCCAGGAATCCATGGGCTGTTTGCGATGAAACGCTTCGACCCGCGCCGCCGCCAGATCCAAGGCTTCTCTTTCTGCGACCGGCAGCCCGGCATACGCCGCCTGCCATTCGCCGGCCAGGATCTCCAGCCGTGGCGCGCTTTCGCCTGCGGGTGGGCCGCCTGGCTGCCCGCCGTCTCGCCTGCCCTCAACCCGTGCCGACCACTCGTGGACGGCGGCATCGCCGCGCGCCCGGATATCCCGCAGAATGCGCTCTACGGCTTCAGCCGGCGCGATCCGTTCCCCGAAGATGCGCTCGATGCCGTCAAGCACCTGTGAAGGCATCTCCTGGTCTTCCCAACGCCGGCGGCGCAGGACGCCCCGTTGGGCCTCGGCCGGCGCATAGATATTAATCACGTTCATCCCAGCCTCCTCTAGCCTGCCGCCACGACCGCGTCGATGAACTCGCGCACTTCGACTGCCCGCAGCCGGTAACTGGCGCGGTTCGCGACCAGCACGGCCTGGCTTTCCAGCACCACATGCAGCTCGGTCAAGCCATTCTCGCGCAGGGTCGTGCCTGTCTGAACGAGGTCCACAATCAGATCGGCCAGGCCGATCTGCGGCGCCAGTTCCACTGACCCGGACATGACAATGATCTCAGGCGCCAGGCCGCGCCGCCGGAAGAAAGCTTCCGTCAGGTGTGGGAACTTGGTGGCGACTTTTGGGCTGCGCTCCAGACGTAGCGGGCGCTCCTCACGTCCCTGGCGCCCGGCCAGCACCAGGCGGCAGTGGCCGAAGGGCAGGCGCGCCGGTTCGTACAGATCGCGCTCGGCCTCGCGCACGACGTCCAGGCCGGCGATGCCCAGGTCCGCGGCCCCGTACTCCACGAACACAGGCACGTCGCTCGGCTTTGCCATCACCAGGCGCAGCCGCCCGTCTGGCGAGTCGAGCACCAGCCTGCGCCCGATGTCGCCATTGGCCGGCAGCGCGTAGCCGGCGCGTGCCAGGCAGGCCAACCCGGCCTCCGCCAGTCTCCCCTTGGGGAGGGCAATCGTCAGCGGAGCCATGTCGCAAACTCCTCCCAGGCGTCGCTCGCCGCTTGCCGCTCGCCCTCAGGCTCGCGCACCAGCAGACGGTCTGCGCCGTCCGGCCAGACCGCGCGAAGGATTCCGCGCGTCTGCGCCGATCGCCAGAGGTCTTCCGGTTTCAGGCCGGCCAGGTCAACCTCGACCCGCAACCCGCGTGCGCGGGCCTGACTGGCCCAGGACAAACCTTCCGGGTGGCCCGTGACCGACAACAGCACGTCCGGCACGGGTTCGGGCTGCCGTACTCCCTGCAGCTCGCGTGCCACCAGTACCTGGTCCAATGTCAAAGCCCAACCGACTGCCGGCTGCTCCGGCCCAAAGTGGCCGATCAGTTCGTCGTAGCGTCCGCCAGAGATAAGGCTCACCCCCAGGCCGGGCGCAAACCCCTCAAACGTGATCCCGGTGTAATAGTCCAGGTCTCGCACCTCGGCCAGGTCGTAGTTCACGGCGCCGGCTACGCCGTAGGCCTCCAGCAGACCGGATAGCGACTGCAGGTCGGCGACCGCGCTGGCCATCGCGCCGTTCAGACACAGCTCCTCCGCCTCTTTGAGAACCGCGTCGGGGCCGGTCAGGCGTGGCAGTTGCAGGAGGGCACGGCGTGCGGTGGCTGCCACCGTGCCGGCCTGCCCCAACAGGTCGGCCAGCTCTGCTTCCGAACGGCGGTCGACCGCGAGCCTGAGCCAGCCCGCCAGCCGGTCGGGAAGCGCAAGCGCCGCCGACAGCCCGTGGAAAAAGCCGACGTGGCCGATCGTAATGCGGAACTCCGGTAAGCCCAGCGCGCGCAGCGAAGCGACCGCCAGGGCTATCGCTTCGGCATCGGCGGCGTGGCCGGGCGCGCCGATCAGCTCGATACCCGCCTGGATGAACTCATGCTGGCGGCCGGCGCGCGGGCGCTCGTGGCGGAACACGCTGCCCACATAGCACAGGCGCAAGGGCATCGGCTGGTCGTACAGGCGGGTGCCGACCACGCGCGCGGTCGGCAGCGTCATGTCTGGGCGCAGCGCCAGCGTGCGGCCCTGCCGGTCAAAGAAGCGATAAAGCTCGGCGTCGATCTGCGCGCCAACGTCGGTGGCCAGCGTATCAGCGTATTCGAAGGTAGGCAGGATCAGCTCGCGGTAGCTCCAGGTGCCCCAGAGGGCGCGCAGGGCGGCGGCCATGCCGCGCACGGCTGCCGCGTCGGCGAACAGCAAATCCCGCACCCCTTCAGGTAGTGGCCGGTCGGCGGCGAACGACGGCCCAACCGATGCAGTTGACGATCCAGCGGGCGATGTGACAGGCATAAGGCACCGTTCCAGGTCGTGATTAACAAAAAAGGACTAGTTGAGCCAACTAGTCCCGCCGGGCAAGCGCAATTGAGACGCCGACTATGCCGTGCGCCTGCCCTCAATATGATGATGATGATGACTAAAACAAAGTCGAAACATAACGGGGCTATGTATAGCACGGAGTTGAGAAAGTGTCAAATGAGGATTATACTGCCGCCATGGCACAGCGCACCATCCTTCACCTCGATCTCGATGCCTTCTTCGTGGCCGTGGAGCGGCTGGATAACCCGGCGCTGATCGGCAAGCCGGTCATCGTCGGTGGGCGCCCAGAAGCGCGCGGGGTGGTGGCCTCGGCTTCCTATGAGTGCCGCCCGTTCGGAGTCCAGTCCGCCATGCCTACCGCTGTGGCGTTGCGACTATGCCCCCAGGCCATCCTTGTCTCCGGCCATCACGAGCGCTATGCGCAGTTGTCGCGCGCGGTCATGGCCATCCTTCAACCGTACGCTCCCGTCATGGAGCAAATCTCGATCGACGAGGCGTTCCTGGACGTCACCGGCGCCAAGGCGTTGTTCGGTGCCCCGGTCAAGCTGGCTCACACTCTCCAGGACCGGATTGACGCCGAACTCAGACTGTCGCCTTCGCTGGGCGTGGCCGGCAACAAGCTGGTAGCCAAGATCGCCAGCGACTTCGGCAAGCCTCACGGTATCACGTCGGTCCCGCGGGGCCAGGAAGCGGCCTTTCTGGCGCCGCTGCCCATCCGCCGCCTTTGGGGAGTGGGGCGGGTCACCGCGGCCGAGCTGAGCCGCCTGGGCATCGTTACGATCGGCGACCTGGCGGGCTGGCCGTTGTCCGAGTTGCGCGGACGCTTTGGGAGCCACGGCGAGGGGCTCTGGCGCGCCGCGCACGGCCTGGACGAGAGCCCGGTCGAAGCGGAGCACGAACGGAAGTCGATCAGTCGCGAGGAGACCTTTGCCCGGGACATCCACGATGTCACAGTTCTAAGACGTGAATTGCTGCGCCTGAGCGATGACGTCGCCGAGAGCCTGCGACGACACCAGGTGCAGGCGCGCACTGTTGACATAAAACTTCGCTATGGCGACTTCACGACCCTTACCCGCCAGGCGTCTCTGCCCGAGCCGACGGACACGGGGCCGGCCATCTACGCCCAGGCGTTGGCTTTATTTGAAGCGGTCTGGGACAGGCGACGGCCCTTGCGTCTGATCGGAGTAGGCACATCCAGGCTGTGTCAGCCTGCCCGTCAGCTGCGCCTTTTCGAGCAGGAGGACCGGCGCCGCGCGCAACTCGACGAGGCGCTGGATCGCATCCGCGCTCGCTTTGGCGACGCCGCCATTCAACGCGCCTCGCTGCTCGAGCAACCCGAGCAACTCTGGATTGACCGGCGTCCGCCGGAAGAGTCGTAGCTCCTCCCAATAGTACCCGAATGGGTAGTAGATGCGGGCCCTGACCGAGTGGTAAAATCGCTAAGTCACGGGCCATGGGGCGTCGTCCCTGGAATTATCGGTTTGGCTGGTATCAGGCTAAACAATCGCGAAACTGAGGAGCGCGGAGATATATGGCAAACAAGATGCGAACCATCGACGAGATTGCGGAATTGGCGTATGGCCGGCAGGCAATGGAAGGCAAGGATCCGTTCATTATCACGCCGAACATCGAGCGACCGGCCGATTATGGCGAGTTGCAGGATTATATTCGGCACCGCGGTCTGATGATCGTCGATTTCAAGTTCACCGACCTGTTCGGGCGCTGGCATCATTTCAGCACTCCGGTCCACCAGCTGACCGAAGACGTCTTCAAGGAAGGGCTGGGCTTCGACGGGTCCAGCATCCGGGCGTTCCAGGGCATCGCCGAATCGGACATGATCCTGATGCCCGACCTTGGTACGGCGGTCGTCGATCCGGTCATGCAGGTCCCCACCCTCAGCCTGACCTGCAACATTTTCGATCCGGCCAAGCACGAGCCTTATAACAAAGACGCTCGCTGGGTGGCCACCAAGGCCGACCGCTATCTGCACGAGACCGGGATCGCCGACTGCAGTTATTGGGGCCCCGAGGCCGAGTTCTTCGTCCTGGACGGCGTCAGCTTCGATTATACGACGCGTGGCGCCCATTTCCGCGTTGAGAGCGACATGGGGCAGTGGGAACAAGGGCGGGCGGGGGACGCGCGCCTGGGGCCGAATCTTGGCTACCGGCCCGAGCACAAGATGGGCTATTTCCGCGTACCACCGGTGGATGCCATGCAGGACTGGCGCTCCGAAGCGATCCTGCGCATGATGGCCGTGGGTATGGATGTCGAAGTGCACCACGGCGAAGTTGCCTCGGCCGGCCAGCAGGAGATCGACCTGAAATATGCCGAAATGGTCAAGGCCGCCGACCAGCTCCAGTGGTACAAGTACATCCTCAAAAACGTCGCCGTGGCCTATGGCAAAACCGTCACCTTCATGCCTAAGCCGATGTTCGGTGACAACGGCAATGGCATGCACTGCCACCAGAGTCTGTGGAAGGGTGGCACGAACCTGTTTTACCAGGCGGGTAACTATGCGAGCCTGAGCGACATGGCCCGCTGGTATATCGGCGGCCTTCTCAAGCACACTCCCGCATTGTTGGCCATCGTCGCGCCGACCACCAATAGCTACAAGCGCCTGGTGCCCGGCTACGAGGCGCCCGTGATGATGGCTTATAGCAACCGCAACCGCTCGGCGTGTATCCGCATCCCGGCCTATTCGGACAGCCCGAAGGCCAAGCGCATCGAGTATCGCTGCCCGGACCCGAGCGCCAACCCTTATCTGGCCTTCTCAGCTATGCTCATGGCGGGCATCGACGGCATCCTGAACTGCATTGAACCGGGCAAGCCGATGGACATGGACCTTTACGAAGGGGACCATTCGGACGTGCCGCAGGTGCCGGGCTCGCTGGAAGCGGTCCTGAATCATCTGGCAGCCGATCACGACTTCCTGCTGCGGGGAGGCGTCTTCACCGAGGACCTGATTGAGGCCTGGATCGACTGGAAGATGAAGAACGACGTTGACTCGATCCGGCTGCGCACGCATCCCTACGAGTATGTGATGTACTACGACGTCTAAGTGAGCCATGGACCGGGTTTCTGCATAGAAGCCCGGCCTCTGACAATCTGGGCAGGAATAAAGGTCACTGCCCTTTGGGTCCCATCTGCTATACTATGAGCATGGTGCACGCAAGATCCGTTCCTTCCGCTTTCCCGCCTGACCAGGCCGTTGCCGATCTTCTCAACGCTCTCGAGAAGCTCAATCATATCGGCGCGGCGGTCAACCAGGCGGGTGCGGGTGACCGGGCCGGTACACAGGCCACGTTGCGCCTGATCGTGGATAGCGCCGTACAAATGGTCGCGGGCGCGTCGGCGGTGATCTACACCTATGATGAGGCGCGCGGTGTCTTTGACCCATCGTCCAGCGTCTCTGCCGGTGAGTTGACGGACGAGGCTCCCTCGCCGGACGGAGCACAGGCGGGCCCGACCGGCGCGCCTCCGGAAGGGGTTGGCGCTGAGGAATCTGCCCCCCTGCCGGCCGGCGACGAGCCACGCCCGGATGGCCTGGGCATGCGCGCCATTCATGCGCGCCGTCCGATGCTGTCTTATGAGGAGCTCGATCCGGGTATTCACCCGGCTAAGGTGGCTGCAGGCGCGCAGAGCATGGCCGCTTTTCCCTTGGTTGTGGCTGGGGACTGCGTAGGGGTGCTGTACGTCTACCTGCGGGAGGCGCGCTCCTTCAGCCAGCTCGAAATGCTCATGCTCGGGAATTTCGTCAATCAGGCCGCGACCACCGTCTACCATGCCCGCCAGTTGGCCGGCGTGCAGCGCGACCTGGCGCGCAAGGATGACGAGCTGACCCGGCTGCGTAAGGCCGGCCTCCTGATTTCTTCCCGGCTGCGGCTCGAGGAAACGCTGGAAGCGATCCTGCAGATGGCCCTCGATGTCACCAATGCGCGTTACGGGATTTTCCGCCTCCTGGACGAGAGTGGGCGCTACCTGGTCACGCGCGCGATCGCCGGTGAGCACCTGGGGCAACCGGCCATCGAGCCCTTGCCGGTTGACAGCACCAGCGTCATGGGTTGGGTGGCCCGGCATCGCCAGCCTCTGTGCATCCCCGACCTGCAGGCCGACCCCTGGGCACGCGTCTACTATCCTCTGGACCGCGATCTGACGATGCGTTCGGAGCTGACGGTGCCCCTGCTCGGCGCCAACGGACATCTCGAAGGGGTGCTGAACCTGGAGAGCCCGGTTGCGGGCGCCTTTGGCCAACAAGACAGCCATCTGCTGCAGTCTCTGGCGACTCAGGCGAGCATTGCCATCCAGCAGGCGCGTTTGCTGGATGCGCTCCAGGAAATTGCCGGTCTCCTGTTGGTCCAGCCCTGCCAGCGGGTGTTGGATCGCCTGGCCGAGCTGGCTTGCGAGCTGCTCAACGCTCGCTCCAGCGCAATTTGGACGGTGCAGGGCGAACAACTGGCGCCGCGCGCCTCCGCCAATCGTCATCGCCCGGGCGACCCTCTGCCTCTACGCCGCAGCCTGGCGGGCCAGGCGATCCTTGAGCGTGACGCTGTGATGGCCAGTGATGTGCGCGCGGATCCGCGCTTCGCCCGCCTTGACCTGGCTCTCGCCGAAGGCTGGGTGGGCGCGCTGGTGGTGCCGGTTTTGAGCGGCGAGGATGCTGAGCCGCTGGGCGCTTTCGGCGTCTATAGCGGCCAGGCGCGGGATGGAAGCTTTGGCCAGTCGGATTGGGACAAGAAGGTGCTGAGCATCCTGGCCCGCTATGCGGGCCTGGCACTGCACAACGCCCGGCGCCAGGAAGCGTTGCGCCAGGCGCAAGAGCAGCGCGCCGTGGCGGAGACGTTTGCCGCGCTGGGCGATATTGCGGCCAACCTGCTGCACCACCTCAACAACAAAGTGGGCACCATTCCCGTGCGCGTGCAGGGGATTCAGGATAAGTACGCAGCCGTCCTGGATGCCAACCCCTATCTCGCATCCAACCTGGCCGAAATCGAGTGCAGCGCGGCCGAGGCGATGGCCGCCGTGCGGGACAGTCTCTCGCTGCTGCACCCTATTCAACTCGTGCCTGTCAGCCTTGCAGCCTGTGTCTCCAGCGCCCTGGCGTCGGCGTCCCTGCCCGCCAATATCGCGGTCCAGAGCGAAGGGCTGGAGAGTATGCCGCCGGTGGCCGCCGGCCAGCAGAGCCTGGTCCTGGTGATCATCAATCTGCTGCAGAATGCGGCCGAGGCAATGGATGGCCAGGGGACCGTGATTATCCGGGCGACTGCCCAGGGCGGGCGCGTGCTGCTGGCGGTCAGCGACAACGGTCCCGGCATCCCGCCGGAGTTGCAGGAGCGCATCTTCGAGTTCAATTTCTCGGCCCGCAAGGCGGCCAAGCGGGGCAAGCTGGGTTTTGGCTTGTGGTGGGTCAAAACGCTGATGGCACGCCTGGGAGGTTCTATTCAGGTGGAGAGCGACGGAAAGACAGGGACTACGTTCCGGCTGAGCCTGCCCTGCGCGGAGACCCGGTCATGAATGAGCATCCGGCGCGCGCGCTAATTGTCGAGGATGAGTCCGCCTGGCAGGCGCTTCTAGGTGAGATCCTGGCAGATGTCGGTCTCGAGGTGGATGTCGCGTCAAACTACGAGACGGCCCTGGCGACGCTGCGTTCCGGCGCACACCGGCTGGCGGTCGTTGACCTGTCGCTCGACGCCGCGGATTATCAGAACCAGGAGGGCTTGCGGGTCCTCGACGCCTTGCGCCGCTCCGACCCCGCCTGCGTGCCGGTGCTGCTGACCGGTTTTGCTACCGTCGAGTTGGCAGTCAGCGCGCTCAACGAGCATGGCGCATTCACGTGCCTGCGCAAAGAGACTTTCCGGCGTGCTCAGTTTCGCGATGTGCTGCGCCAGGTCTTGGCCTTAGCCCCCGTCCCCGCGCCGCTACCCGCCGCGGCCCGCAGCTTCCCTGATCCGCCTGCACCGGCTGGGGTCGAGGCGCCGCCTTTACTTTGGCGGCGCTCGTCTCGCACTCTGACCGTCCAGAAAGAAGCCGCGCCGGTCGTGTTGCCGGCTCCGGGTCCGGGTCCGGCTTCCGCAGCGAGTGCAGCCTCCGCAGCGAGTGCAGCTTACGCAGGCGGTGCAACTTCGGCAGCGGCCGCTGGTCCCGCCACGGGCGCAGCTTCCGCCGCCCTTGTGGTTGAGGACGATGCCGGTTGGCGCAGCATCCTGGGCGAGTTGCTAGCTGAGGCGGGCTACCGGGTACGCGAGTGCAGCAGCTATGCGGAGGCCTTTGGCTGTTTGCGGCGTGGGCGCTACGCCGTGACCGTCGTCGATCTGTCGCTGGCAAATTCGCTGGAGCCGGTAGCTAACCGGGACGGTTGCCGGGTGCTGGAAAAGGCCCAGGCTGCGGGGATACCGGCCATTGTGGTCAGCGGCCGGGGCACACGCGAAAATGTCGAGCAGGCCTATGGGGATTATGGCGTCGCCGCGTTTCTCGAGAAACAGGGCTTCGAGCGGGCCGGTTTTTTGGCGGCGCTGGCTGAAGCTGTCACCGGGTCGGCCGAGGAGAACGCCTTGCCGGAACTGACGCGCCGGGAGCGCGAGGTCCTGGTTTTGTTGGCGCAGGGACTGACCAACAAGGGCATCGCCAACGCGATGGTCATTTCGACCAACACGGTCAAGCGCTACCTCAAGTCGATCTTTGAGAAGCTGGACGTGGACTCGCGTGCCTCGGCTACGGCCAGGGCGTTAAGCGCCGGTCTGGTGAATGACGAAGCCCGCCGGCGTTGAAGCCGCTCGCTCCTCCCCTTGAGTCTTACCCGTACCTCGCTCCTAATCCCAACCTTGACCCATTCAACCCAGCAGACGTATGCGCACTCCCGCGGGCGCGGCGCACGCGCATCGCGGGCAGCAAAGACTGGCCAGACGGCGTCAACCGCCGCGCGCCAGGGCGGCATCTAGTTGCTTGACGGAAGTGATGCCGGCGACGGTGCGCACAAAAGCTAACAGGTCGGGGCTGCGTTGGCGCAAAGCGTGCAGCTTGTCCCCGATCGGATCGGTAGCTCCCGGGCCGACGGCATAGGAACCGTGGAAGGCAAAGTACGCCTGGTTGAGCTTGCGGATACGATAGCCGTGGTCCCATAGAACCCTACGCTGCTGTTCCATGTAAGCTTGCGCTTCGCTTACCCGGCCCTTAGCGAGCAGGTCGTCGACGTGCAGACGAGTCTCGCGCATGGTCTGCCCGTAATCGAAACTGGGCTTGGCCGCTGCCGATGCCTGTCCGGCCTTCGCGGGCGGCGGCGCGGGCGGCGGGACGAGCTCGGGATAGTAGCGCTGGATAACGGCCTGGCCGATTTCGCCCCCGACGATCGAGGCGACCGTTTCGTTGAGCGTGCGGGTATCGCCGTTGTCGCTGTAATGCCAGCCTAACGGACGGAATTCAAGATAGTTGTGCGTCCATTCGTGGGCGACCGTGTCTGTGACCCAGGATAGATCGGACACGGGGATGACCATGGTCGGGTAAGCGCCAAGTCCCCCAATGCCTTCCACCAGCGCGCTGACGTCGGGCTGTTTCTCCGCCTCGGCTTCGACCCGTTCCTTGTTGCTGACCGTTTGGTCTGGCGCCATCAGGATTGTCTGTTGTACGAGGATGCGGTCGCGGGGTGAGATGATCAGTTGGTCGGGTCCTTCGGTAAACTGGAACATGACCGGGGGCCACACCCGGCCCGAAGTGCCCAGCCCGGCCTCTGTCAAGACTGTGCTGACCTGCCTCTGCAATATCCATTCGACAGCCGGACGGCGCGCCGCCTGTTCGGCGCGCACCGCGTCCAGTTCTGTCTGCAGCGGGGCGGCGGCGGTATTTGGGCTCGTCTGTGCCAGATCGGCATGGATGGCTTCGATCTGGCCGGAGAGATCATTGACTTTTTCGATGGTGCGGAAGTAGCTTACCACCAGGTCATGTTGCTCGGTCGCTGAGCGCTCGTCGCCCGGATGCGAGAAGAAATCGTGCATCTTCTGCTCGATCGCCTGGACCTCCCACGCGCCCAGCCGGAATCCCTGGTCGCCGACTGCCAGGTTGGCAGCAAGCCCGGTCCTGTCCGGGCCGAGGTAACCATCGCTAGGAATGGCAAAGCCGAGCAGCGCCAGAAGCAGGACGAGGAATACCCGCCGGCGGATCTTCGCCCCGATGCCTTGCCGGCTTCTGCCGGTCGCGGCAGGTTCAACTTTAGCCGAAACAGACGTGACCACGGCCGGATTATACCATACGGGCGAGTTTTGGGAGCGCATTGACTGCGCGCGCCCGGTGTGCTATGCTGAATCCGTCGATATGAGAGGAGTGTCAATGCTGGAGGTTTCAGACGTTCAGTTCATGCCGGCCAGCCGCGTATCGGCGGCCCAGCGCGTGGCGGTCATGAACGCCGCTTACATCGACTACTTTGTGCCAACGCACGTGACACAAGACCAACTGGAGTTGATGGACCGCTGTTATGACATCATGCCCTCCCGTTCGGTGGTCGCGCGCACGCGTTGGGAAACGATCGGCATGGCCCTGCTTTCATTGCGTGACTATCGGACCTGGATCAGTGGGGTGGGAGTCGTGCCGGCCTGGCGACGTCGCGGGCTCGCCCGCTCGATGATGGCCTGGCTCATTGACCAGGCGCGTGCTGCCGGGGCCAGGCAGATAGCCCTGGAGGTCATTGCGGATAACCACCCGGCCCGGCAGTTGTATGGCTCACTGGGCTTTCGCGAGGTGCGCGAACTGCTGTGCTGGCAACGCCCAGGCACGGCCGACCCGCTCCCGATCCCTTTTGAGCGGCTCATCTATGCTCCTTGCCAGGATTTGCTCGATAACTTCGAGGCCTGGCACGGCCAGCCCCCTTGCTGGCAACGTGAACTGGCCAGCCTGCGCAAGATAGCCGGGCCGCTGAAAGGCTACCGGTTGGACTACGAGGGCCGGCCGGCCGGCTATTGTATTGTCGGAGGACACGAGGACGCCGTCGCATTAGTGGACGTGGGGATCAACCCGGAGGCGGGGTTGCTGATGCCTGGGCGGCTGCTACTCCAGGCCCTCGCCGCTATTCACCTGGGTAGCAGCATCTCGATTACGAACGTTCCGGCGGATGACCAACTGAACCGCATCCTGGCGGCCCTGCGGTTCCTTGTCACCTTGCGCCAAATCGAAATGGTGCTGGATCTCTGAGAACACTATCGCCGAGACTTCTCGATCTCCGTCAGTCGTCGGTATCGGCCGAGCGGCGGGTTTGCTTGATCTCGGAGCGCTCGCGCTTGGCGCGCAAGCGGCGCTCGCGGCCCCCGGCAGTCGGCTGCGTGGGCAGACGGCGCTTGCGCTCGTGCAGTGCGGCGCGCAGCAACGCCTGGAAGCGCGCGGTGACATCCTCACGATTGGCCAACTGGCTGCGCGTTAGCGAGGAGAACAGGTGCAGGCTGCCGTCAGCGTCGACATAGTGGCCCAGCCGGGTAAGGAGACGATCACGCTGCATTTCCGACAGGCTTGGGGATCCGGCGATGTCAAATAGCAGCTCGACCCGCGTTTCGCTGCGGTTCACATGCTGGCCGCCCGGCCCGCTGCTGCGACTGAAGCGGAAGGTTAGCTCACTCAAGGGGATCGCGAGATCGTGAGTGATTGCGATCGTTGTGGGGGCAAGATAAGCGTCGGCGTTCACGAGGCACTCACAGTCAAAGACGGCTTTACACCAGCGGCCACGGGAACGGGCGCCGGTCCTCAGGCGGTTCCGGGAAGTGCCCCGCTGCCAGCAGGGCCGACAGGCGCATGCGCAAGGCTGAGATTTCCTTGCTCGCGAGCAGCGCGGAGAGCTGGCGCATGGTCGAGCAATCCGCCTTGGACAGATCGGACTGGAACCGCGCCAAGTCAGCCGTCAGTTCCACGGGGATAGGCTGTCCGGCGAAATCCCAGATCACCGTCCGCAGCTTCGGCTCTACATTGAAGCAGACGCCGTGATCAATGGCCCAGACTCGCCCGCCGCCGGCTCCCAAGCAGTGACCGCCTTTGCGATCGGCGTTGTTGACGATGACATCGAATAACGCCATCTGTTGGAGGGCGCAGACGTAGAGCGGATCTTGATGGAACGTGAAGAAATGGGCCTCCTGGTCCACTTCCACGAAAAGCTGGACCGCGCCATTACCGTGTGGGCCGTCCCTCAGCACGGTTGGAGGCACGAAGTCCCAGCGTAATCCCTGGCTGATTATATAAGCGGCTACCTCCCGCAATGCAAGTGTGCCGCGTGGGAAATCCCATAACGGACGCTCGCCGCGGATCGGTTTGTATACTATTAGGGCTTTCTGCTCGCCATCTGTTACCCGGCCCAGGAACGTCGAATTGGAGCTCCAGGGCAGCATACCTTCCAGCGTCAGCGACCCCGACTGTAGCAGGCTCAACAGCCGGTTACCCACCTGGGCGCTGGCTGGTAAAGGCGTCGCAAGCCAGCGGGTGTTGTTGTCCTTCATTGCAAATAATCACTATTCCACCTGGTGCGTGTCGCCGGTGGTAAGCAGAAGTGACCGAAGTCATCCATCGGCTGACCACAGTTCGGGCACGCAGGTCGGCCCGCAGCGATGACAAGCTCCGCCTGTTGGCTGAGAAGCAGAGCCTGCCCGCGCGTCGCAAACAGTTGCAGGTCCGCGTCTTCGTCAGCGCTGTCGCCTTCCTGATCCACGAAGGCCTCATCTGCGCCGGCTTCGTTTGAGAAGCCCTCATCCGTTAAGCTCTCACCTTCAAGCTCCGCCTCTTCGAGCTCGCCTTCACGTGCTTCAGAGAGCGTGAGCACTACCAGGTCATGCACGCTGTCGTAACCCAACGCTACGCTCGCAACTCGGAATTCCGGCTCTAACGGTTCGCCCAGCGCCAGGTTTGGCCTGGCGGCCACCAGCGGCTCAGCGAGCTCCGGGTAATCAAGCCTGATCTGCTGAAGTAGCCGGGGGATGACCTTGCCCAGCGCCACCGCCTGCTCTTTTTCAATTACCCAGGAAAACGGCTGTCCCCCGATGTATGCCTGGAGGATGAAAACTCGCTTACCTGGTTCGCCTATTGCCCCGGTGGTTATCCTTGTCACCGGGAATATATCATCGTCGTCAAACTGTACCATGTCTGTACCCTTGCTGCCGATTGGCAGCCATGCCACTTAGGGCGAAATTGCGCCTGATTGTGGCGCTTTTGTGGCCATTTGGGTTCGGCTGAATCTCAGCTTTCCACCTCAGCCTGGCTCTGTGTCAAAGGCTATCAGGTGGCCAGAGGTCCGATTCCTGCTGCAGCCTCGCTCGCGCCGTTTGCCGCGCCCTCACCTTCTGCCTTAGCATCCGCCGGCGCCTCGGGCTCGGGCGGTAAGTGCGCGCCGTCGTTGATGCGCAGCAGGTGCGGACCATAGGTGGAGAAGGCGAATTCGCTGATGGAAGCCGGACTGACGGAAATGCGCTGAAACAGATCCAGCGGAATGCCCGCGTAATACGCGATGGCGATCTTGATCGGGTCGGCGTGCGAGAAGACCGCGATCATTTCTCCCGGGTGAGCGGCCCGCAGGCCGTCAACGGCGGCGACCATGCGTGCCTGGATGTCGGCAAAGGTTTCGCCGCCCGGAAAGCGGAAGCCACTGGGATACAACTGCACGATTCGCCATAGGTCGGTCTTTGCCAGTTCTTCGATGGCCTGGCCCTGCCATTCGCCGCAGTCAGTCTCTTGTACTCCGTCCACCACTTGCACTGGCAGGTTGAGGCGCGTGGCAACTGCCTGGGCCGTCTCCATGGCCCGCTCCAGTGGGCTGCTGTAAATGGCCTTGATCGGCAGGATTGCCATTCGCTCGGCAAGAGCCTCGACCTCGCTGCGGCCGCGTTCGTTCAGGTGCACACCGGCAGTCCGGCAGGGGAGCTTCCCGCTTGAGATCCAGTCGTTGGTGGCGTGGCGGATCAGCAGCACGCGGGCGATTTGCTCGGCCATCGTAATGAAACTCCTTCAGACAACTCTCGACACGGTCGAACCACTACTCGGCGGATCTGCCTTCACCTGCGGCCAGGGCTGCCAGCGGGCCGGCCGCCAGTGAAGCGAGGGCCAGGTCCGCCTCGACCCCCACGGGCACTGCATTCTGTCCGGCCAGCTCGGTGAACCGTGACAGGGCGTGGAGCACGGCCCGGAGCAGCGTGGGCCGTGTCTCCTGTGCCAGCATGCCCACCGCCTCATCGGGGGTGACGGCTCGACCGCTCTCTATCCGTAAGCCAAAAATCCGTTCGGATACGAAAATGTAGAGGTCAGCCGCCGTTCGGCCCGGGAAGCGTTCCAGCAGGTTCTGACGCTGAATGGCAGTGACGATCGGGCAGTAAACCTCCTGATACCAGTCTTCTGCCGCCTCCTCGAAACTGATCTCCCACATATCCGGGTGATCGATATGCATGAAGTGACGGTGGACCCGGATATGCTCCAATAGCTGCGTGAACCCGCCCGGCCGCGTGAACTCGATGCCGAGTTTTCCACAGCGCTCGCCCAGCTTCGTCTGCCTCAGAAAGTGAGCGCATTCGGCCTTGATGATGGCCTGATCCAGGGTGTCGCCCGGTTGCAGATTGACGTCCACGGCGATTTCGGTAACGTTGGCCTCGATCGCCTTCGCCCCGTTCATGCGGGCCACGGAGACGCGGTGATTGCCGTCGGCGACGAAATAGACTTCGCCCACCTGAAACACGTCGATCGGCGGCAGTCCTTCCAGGCGATTCATGGCGGCATCGATGCTGGCCCAGCGCTCGACGCGTACACCCTGGCGCGGCATAAAGCCGCGCGTAAAATCCCGGTAACGCCCGACACTGCCCACAATCCGCTCCAGCGGGATCATCTGTGGGCTCCGGTGCGGGATCTGCTCGTGTGCCTGCAGGACCTGCGCGATGGCCTCGTAGGGTATGAGATCGTCCTCTCTTCCTGTAAGGCGGGAGATCAGGTCCTGTTGACCCGCTTTGCTACGGGCCTCCATGAACCGCTGGCGTGCATCAAAATCCAAGCTGGCAATCCTCTGTTACACCATGAAAAATGCCCCGGAAACACAGTCCCCGGGGCTACATACCTGGTAGCGGATACGGGATTCGAACCCGTGTCTCCGCCTTGAGAGGGCGATATCCTGGGCCTCTAGACGAATCCGCCACACACGAACGGCATTATACGGGCAGGGGGGGCGTGTGTCAAATCTCACACCTCTTGCCGAACGCCGCGCCCGTGATTGACATAAGCCCGCAACGCGCTTCGTGCCAGGCTCAGCCTTTGATCAACTCGCTCAGAGCTCGCAGGCGTCCCACATCCGCCGCGACCGGGACGTAATCTGCCACGCCCAGGATCGTGCGCCCATCGGCGCGAGCCGCCGCGGCTGCTGCCCGGACCGCCTGTGTGAACTCCTCAGGGCCGTGCGCTTCGAGCAGCAGGTCCTGCGGGATGCCGCCCCACAGCACCAGGTTGTGACCCGCCGCGGCGCGTGCCTCGGCCAGGGAGGTGTCACCCTGGGGCGCGCCGGCCATGCCTTCCACCGCGTCAACGCCGGCTTCAGCCAACAGCGGCAGGAGCCGGCCGGCGGGACCGCCAACGTGCACCACCAGCCGCTTGCCCTGGGCGTGCAGCGTTTCGGCCGTCTGGCGATAACTGGCGCCCAGGTGCTCGCGGAAAGTGCGCGGCGAGATGTACTGGCCATCCAGGTTATCGGGAGCCAACAAGATCTCACCTGGCAGCGCAGCCATCTGGCCGGCCAGGGTGCGCAGCTTTTCATCCAGCATGGATAGCATTTCGAGCAGGATCGGGCGCCCCTCACTCTTGAATAACATCAGCCCCTCGGCCCAGCCGAGCAGAGTATGCAGGATATCTGAGTACGGGTGCATCGGCAGTTCGGCCGCAACTATGCCCGCTTCGCCGATCTCTCCCTGCGTTAACGCCAGTTCATTCGGCTTCAGACGGTAGGTTCGAGCGGCGACCAGGGCCCTGGCGGCGGGCAGGTCCTCTGCCGTCTTGACCGGGTACTCCATCTGCCACCAGTCGCCATCCGGTCCCAACGACCAGCGCTCCTGCAGGGTGCCCGCAGGCGTGTGGTAGCCGATCACGCGCTCGCCCGCGCTCTGCTGGGTCTGTATTTTCACGCTGGGTGTCTCAACTGACCATTGGCGGACCGTTTGCCAGGCGGGTATGTCCAGCGCGGCCGCTATTTCGGCCAGAGAGCAATCCTGCCAGACCGCCGGCAGGGTGCGATGGGCATGATGCCAGCGGTACCAAAGCTGTAGGTCAGGTAGATAAGCGGGCGCCGAGCCTGCCGGCGGTTGAGCGGCTCCGGGGGGAGCGAACCATGACGCAGCTTCTCGGCCTGTCTTCATTGCGGCCTCACCAGGCGTAGGCTTCGGGCGCCGGGCCGGGGCGCAGCGGCCGGCCATGGTTGATGTTGAAGATCTCGTCCAGTCGCTGCATCGTCTGGGGGCTCAGCTCGAGCTCTGCGGCGCGCTCCATGCCCTGCAGTTGCCCGGCCTGGCGGATGCCGGCTATCGACGAGGAAACCTCGACATGGTTCAGGGTCCAGGCGATGGCAACGGCGAGCTCCTTCTCGCCCAGTTCGCGGCACAGCTTAGAGAAATCGGCGAACTGCGTGTTATCCGGGCCCAGTTTCAGGCCGTACTCGTTCTCGACCTGCTGGGTTCGTGAGCCTTCCGCAGCCTGGCTCTTGCCGGTCAGCAGGCCGCCGGCCAACGGCATGTAGGCCAGGATGCCGATGCCAAACTCATGGGCGGCGGGCAGCACTTCCAGCTCGGGGATGCGGTTCAGCAGGTTGTACTGGGTCTGTTCGGAAACCAGCCCCATGAAGCCGCGCTGCCAGGCGAGCATCTGAAACTTGGCGAGCCCCCAGCCCGGAAAGTTACTGGAACCGATATGCAGCACGTCCCCATCGGCCACTAGCTTTTCGAAGGCGCCCCAGAACTCCTCCGAGGATATGCGCCGGTCGATGTGGTGCACCTGGTAGAGATCGATGTGGTCGGTCTGCAGGCGGCGCAGCGAGTCCGCCAGGTGTTTGCGGACCCTGTACGCCGAAATCCCCCGTTCCTCATTCGGAAGATCCGCGTCGGCCATGTTGCCGAATATCTTGGTGGCCAGCACGATCCGGTCTCGAGCCCCGGGTCGCGCTTTGAGCCAGTTGCCGATAATCTCTTCCGAGCGCCCGTGCTGGCCCCGACCTCCATACACGTTAGCCGTGTCAAAGAAGTTGATGCCCATCTCCAGCGCGCGGTCCATGATGCGGAAGGCTTCTTCCTCCGACGCCGAGACGCCGAAATGCATGGTCCCGAGGCAGATTTTGCTGACCGTCATGTTCGAGCGACCAAGTTTTCCGTATTTCATTCTCATTAGCTCCTATTCTGCTGTTCTGCTGTTCTGCACAGTATAGGGCAGAACCAGCCCGAATTCAAGGGCGTTAAGCCAGCCGGCCAGCCCTGGATAGGATGGGCCAGACTGCAGGCGCTTCCTGGTTAGCTGGGTAAAAGCTTTTGCCTTGGCTATCACATCGTGTTAGAATGGCAACCCCGCAGGGCTTTTCAGAGTCCTGCGGTCGAAGTTATGCGGGTTCAAGCCCCGCCCCGGCTCTCGCCGGGCGCAAGGAGTATAGGTTGAATCCAGATACCGTGCGTACCGAGCTGCCGGACCCCGGGCGCAGCGCAAGTGCGTTTGACCAGGCAGATCTAACCCCCGATGCCATTTCGCGTGCCCTGGACCGGGTGCTGCCCTTCGTGCAGAAGCCTGTCCGTTACACTGGCGGCGAGTGGAACAGCGTCCTCAAGCCGTGGGATGAGATCCCCTACCGATTGGCGTTGGTCTTTCCCGATGTTTATGAATTGGGCATGTCCAACCTGGGCATGATGGTGCTGTACGACGCTGTCAATTCTCAGCCTGACATGCTGGCCGAGCGCGCCTACACACCGTGGATTGACATGCAGCAGGGCATGCGCCGGCTGGCGATCCCGCTTTACAGCCTGGAGACGCGCCACCCTCTGCGCGCATTCGACGTCATCGGCTTCAGCTTGCCCTACGAACAACTTTACACCAATGTGCTGACGACGTTGGACCTGGCCGGGATCGCCCTGCGCTCGGTGGAGCGGGCGGAAGATGCGCCGCTCATCCTGGCCGGCGGCTCAGCCTGCCTGAACCCCGAGCCCGTCTACGCCTTCTTCGACGCGTTTTTTGTCGGCGAGGGTGAGGAGGCGATTACCGAGATCGTCCGCACCTGGACCGACGCGCGTGCGACGGGGCTTAGCCGGCAGGAGGCGCTACGCTGGCTGGCGGAGGTACGCGGCATCTACATCCCGTCGTTCTATGACGTGAGCTACACTCCCGACGGGCGAGTGCAGGCGGTGACGCCGCGGGCGGAGCACGCAGACGTAGCTCCGGCGGTGGTGAGCAAGCGCATTGTGCCGGTGCTCCCGCCGCCGGTAACGAAGTTCATCGTGCCGTTCATGGATATCGTCCAAAACCGGGCTGCCATCGAGATCCAGCGCGGGTGCACGCGGGGCTGCCGTTTCTGCCAGGCCGGTATGGTGTTTCGGCCGGTGCGTGAGCGCCCGGTGGATGAAGTGCTGGCCGCGGTCGAGGACCTGATCCGGCAGACCGGATTTGAAGAGATCGGCCTGCTGTCGTTGAGCTCGTCGGACTACGGTCGGATTCAGGAGTTGGTGGACCAGATTGTCGCACGCTATGGCGACGAGAAGCTGTCCATCAACCTGCCAAGCTTACGGATCGACTCTTTCAGCGTGCAGCTGATGGAAGCGTTGGAGCGCGGCCGGCGACGCTCGGGCTTCACCTTCGCGCCGGAGGCGGCAACTGACCGCCTGCGTGAGGTGATCAACAAGTCCATCAGCACGCAGGCGCTGCTGGACACGGCGCGCGAGGTCTACAGCCGCGGCTGGCCAACCATCAAGCTGTACTTTATGATCGGGCACCCCACGCAGACGTTGGCGGATGTGCAGGCTATCGCTGATCTTGCCCACGACGTGCGGCGGGTCGGCCACGCCGCGCTGGGCAAGAATGCCAACGTGCGTGTAAGCGTGAGCACCCTCGTGCCCAAGCCGCATACGCCGTTTCAGTGGGCGCCGCTGGCCGATGAGGCGACGCTGCGCGAGCACCTGGCGGTCTTGGATCGCCAACTGAGGAGCCCGGGGATTACCTTAAGCTGGAACGAGCCGCGTGAGACCTTATTAGAGGCTGCGCTGAGTCGCGGCGACCGCCGCCTGGCCGACGTGGTCCAACGTGCCTGGGAGCTAGGCGCGAGCTTCGACGCCTGGGGCGACCAGTTGGATGTAAATGTTTGGTGGCAGGCCTTCGCGGACTGTGGCCTCGACCCCGAGTGGTACGCGCGCCGCGCGCGAACGGCTGACGAGGTGTTGCCCTGGGATCACATCAGCGTGGGTGTGAGCAAGCCTTTCATGCTGCGCGAATACAAGAAGGCCCTGCAGGGCGAGATAACCGGCGACTGCCGCGAGAAATGCTACGCCTGCGGGATCCTAACCGAGTTCCGTGCCGAGCGCCGCCCCCTTCCCGGCAACGCCTGGGGCTGCCCCCCGGCCAGCAAGCTGATCAGCGAGCCGATTGCCCATGAATGAGACATATGCACAGAGAATGCGGGTGACCTTTGCCACGGACGACTCGGTCAAGTACGTGGGCCACCTGGACATGGCTCGGACCTGGGAACGGGCTATACGCCGGGCGCGACTGCCACTTGCCTACACGCAAGGTTTCAATCCGCAGCCGCGCCTGCAATTTGCAGCCGCCCTCCCGGTGGGGTTCACCGGACGGTCAGAATTGGCCGACGTGTTTCTGAACGAGGAGTACGAGCCGGGCCACTTCCTGGCGGCCCTGGGCGGCGCGTTGCCACGCGGCGTGCGCACCCTGCAAGCTCAACCTGTTCCGCGTGAATGGCCCTCGCTGCAGTCGCAACTCGGCGCCGCGCGCTACCGTGTCGAGGTCGAAACCGGCGAGATGCCGGCCGAATTCGTGGCGCGCCTGGATGGCTTCGTCGATCGGGCGGACGCCCCACGCCAGCGCCGCCGCGGCAAAGAGCAGGTGCGCTACGATCTCCGTCCGCTCGTGTTGACCCTCATGTACAGTGGTCCGTGCGAAGGGGGCCAGTGTTTCGAGGTGACGATGCGAAGTGACCCGGGAGCTACCGGGCGCCCCGACGAACTGCTGGCTGAACTGGGCTACGAAAGCGCGCCGCGCCGCATCGAGCGGGAGGAACTGCTGTTTGTCGCGCTCGCTTGATCAGGCGCCGACCGCGGTTTGTCGCCGGGTTTAAGGAGCCGGTGACTGTCTGCCGCGCGACGGTTACTGTCTGACGCGGATGGGGCTGTGCCGGAAACCGGGCACGCCCAGACGGTTGAGTTGGTAGTAGATGAAGCAGCCGCCGCAGAAGTTGAGCAGCAGATACGTTAACGCCGACAGGGCCACGAATACGATCAGCGCCCAGGCCAACGTGTCATAGTCGAGCATCCGGGCGATCAGACCCAAAGTCACCAGCGCGCCGCCGAAGCCCTGTGCGAAGTTATGGGGCTCCGGGTTGTCGATAGTGATCCGAGGCTTGACGAGACGCGCGGGCCGCAGACCGTCTCGATAGATGATATGAAACAACGCCAGGTCAGGCGAGGCTGTGCTGACCAGCATGACCACTGCGACAAACGCTATCAGGGGCAGGCTGTCGAGCACGAGGCCGAGCACGAGCAGCGCCAGCACAAAGGCCTGGTTGACCTTAAGCGTTGATTGATCGACCCGGCGGGCAGGAACTCTGAACGCCATCTCTTGGTTCTTACCATCCCTTTCTAAACGAATCAGTATACGAAACTTAGCACGGAGCAAGATACTGGCCAGTAACCGAGAATACACGGCACCAACAGGAGGTCTGACTATGGACGACGTTATGCTCGACCGGGCGCGTGGCTGTGCTGTGGGCGCGGCGATCGGCGATGCCCTGGGCATGCCCCTGGAATTCAAGCCGGCCCGGCCACCCGCCCGGCTGGAGCTCGAAATGATAGGTGGCAGGCTGCCGGCCGGAACCTTCACCGATGATACCGAAATGGCGCTCGCCCTGGCCGAAAGCCTGCTGGCTTATCGTCCGTTGGACCCGGCGGACCTGGCTGTCCGCTTTGCGGAGTGGTATTGCGCAGGGCCTGAGGACATCGGCGGCCAGGTGCGGCGCGTGCTCGATCATCTGCGCCCCGGCGTCACCTGGAAAGAGGCCTCCTCCGCCGCCCAGCGGATCTGGCCCGCCGCGGCGGGTAACGGATCAGTCATGCGTTGCTGGCCAGTAGCGCTGGCCTATCACGACGACTTCGAGGGGTTGTTGGCCGATAGTGTGCTGCAAAGCGAAGTGACGCACCCGCTCCCCGAATGCATGGCCGCCAGTGCGTTTCTGAATGCGGTCGTCTTCGAGTTGCTGCACGGCGCCGCGCGCCAGCAGGCGGTGGAAACGGCCCTGGGCGCGGCTCGTGTCCCGGAAGCGCTGCGGGCCGCGATCGAGGCTGCGCCGCGCCGGCGGCGCGAGGATCTGCCCAACACCGGCTGGGCGCGTCACACTGTGACAAACGCCGTCTGGGGGCTGTTGACGACCGGCTCGTTCGAAGACGCGTTGGTACAGGTGATTAACCTGGGTGACGACGCCGATACGGTCGGGACGGTGACAGGCATGTTGGCCGGGGCAGCCTACGGCCTGGCAGCGATCCCTCCCCGCTGGCGTGCAGAGCTGCATGGAGCCTGGCCGATCAACAGCCGGACATTCTGGCGTGACCCAGACTTTGTCAGGCTGGCCGACCGGCTGGTCATGAGAGCGTAGCATGAACGCCTTGTTGATGCACCCCGGCGATAACGTCGCCCTCGCCACCACTGACCTACCCGTCGGTCAGGTTGTCGAGTTAGGTGGCCACCGGGTTACCCTACGGCAACCGATCCCGGCAGGCCACAAGTTCGCCCTGCAGCCGATCCGCGCGTGTGATCGGGTGGTCAAGTACGGCCAGCCGATCGGCCGGGCCACGCAGGACATTCCGGCGGGCGCGCACGTCCACGTACACAATGTGGAGAGCCTGCGTGGCAGAGGGGATCTCGTAGACGGTGGTCGAGTCGCGCCGGGCGGCAACCCGTTTTCCGGCGCGGACGTCACAAACCTGCTGACGCAGGCAGATCCGCTTCCGGAACCGCTTCCCACCACTTTCATGGGTTACCGTCGCCAGGACGGTCGCGTGGGCGTGCGTAACCACGTGTTGGTGCTGGCAACGGTTCAATGTGCAAACGCAGTGGTGGACCGAATCGGTCAGGCCTTGCCCGAAGTGGTGGCGCTTTCTCACGCCTGGGGTTGCTCGCAGATCGGCGCTGACCTCGAGCAGACGCGCCGCGTGCTCGAGGAGTTCGCCGGCCATCCAAACGTCGGCGCAGTGCTGCTGATCGGCCTGGGTTGTGAGACTATGCCCACGCAAGAGATGGGTGAAAAACTGGCAGCAGGAGGCGTGCTCTGCCGCCGTCTGACGATCCAGGAAGAGGGCGGTAACCGGGCCACTCTGGCCCGCGGCCAGGCGCTTGCGCTGGAGTTGTTGCAGGAAGTCGCGCACGCCAGGCGCGAGCCGGTGTCGCTATCAGAACTGGTGCTGGGCGTAGAGTGCGGGGGCTCGGACGCCTTCTAGGGTGTGACCGCCAACTCGGCGACGGGTGTGGCCAGCGATTTGCTGGTGGCAGCCGGGGGCACGGTGATTCTGTCGGAAGTGCCGGAGTTTATCGGCGCCGAGCACTTGCTGGCGGCGCGCGCCGCCGGCCCGGAGATCGCGCGCCAGATCGTTGAAGCGGTCGCGCGGGCTGAGGGGGCGGCGACCCGCATGGGTGTGGACCTGCGTGGCGCCCAGCCTACGCCGGGCAACATCGCCGGCGGCCTGACCACTATCGAAGAAAAGTCACTCGGTGCAATTGAAAAGGGAGGCAACTCCCTCATCCGGGAGTATCTGCCGTATGCCTGCCGGCCGGCGCGCCGCGGCCTGGTTGTGATGGACACTCCCGGCAACGACCCGGAGTCGGTGACCGGCATGGTAGCTGGTGGCGCGCAGATCGTCGTATTCACTACCGGCCGCGGCTCGCCGACCGGCTGCCCGATCGCGCCGGTGCTCAAGGTGGCCACCAACAGCCCGATGTTCCGCCGCCTCCGGGACGATATGGACATCGATGCCGGGAGCGTGATCGAAGCCGGTGAGTCGTTGGCTTCTGCCGGCCGGCGTATATTCGATGAGGTGCGCGCAGTGGCCGAGGGCAAGCAGACGGTCGCGGAAGCCTGGGGACACAAGGAGTTCGCGATCAACGTCATCGGCCCGCGCTTGTGATCTCGCCGCTTGGGCGAGCCAGAGCTCTCTGGCGGTGGCCGGCCGGAGCTGAGCGCGGGATCTGCAACTGAGGAGGTGGAGGATGACAGCCAGATTGAGGGCGGCTGCCCCACTGGTAGCGCTCGCCTTGCTTTTAGCAGGCATGCAGGGGACGGCGATGCCGGTCCGGGGCCAGTCGCCGGCCGTGCCCGCCGCGCCCACCGTTCTGGCCGTTGGAGGGACGCCGGCAGCAGCGGGTGCCGCGGCCGGTTCGCAGTCGTCCGGCAACCCGAGGCCGGTGACCCAGATCATTCTTAAGTATCGCTCGTCACAGCTGGCCAACCGGGCTGAGGCAGCGCTCCCAGAACGCCTGGCGGCGCTCAGCAGCGCGGCCGGTGTCACCCTGCAATACCGTCGGCCGATGTCCGGCGGTGCGCACGTCTTGAGCCTGCCCGGCCCGTTGCCCGATAACGAAGCCTGGGCGATCGCTGCCCGGCTGGGGGCCTTGCCAGACGTGGAGTTTGCCGAGCCGGATGAGATTCGCCAGCCCCTCTTGGGCCCCAACGATCCGAATTATGCGCAGCAATGGGACTTGTTTGATGCACAGGGTGGGATCGACTTGCCCGGGGCATGGGATCTCACCACCGGTTCGAGCAACGTCGTGATCGCCGTGCTCGACACCGGCATCATCACTCATGCCGACTTGGCCGGCCGCATCCTGCCCGGCTACAATTTCATCACCAGTCCGTTCATGGCCGGGAACAATTTCGGGCGCGGCCCGGATGCGAGCGACCTGGGCGACTATGTGACGGCCGCCGATCCGAATAACAACGTCTGTCCCGGCCAAGGGACGAGCAACAGCAGTTGGCACGGCTCGCATGTGGCCGGCACGATTGCCGCATCTTCGAACAACAACCTGGGCGTGACTGGCATCAATTGGGTATCGCAGATCCTGCCTGTGCGCGTCCTGGGTAAGTGTGGCGGCATGGATTCCGACATCCTCGACGCGATGCACTGGGCGGCCGGGATGGCGGTTCCCGGCGTGCCGAGCAACCTGCACCCGGCGCAGATTCTCAATATGAGCCTGGGAGGCCCGGTCACGCCAGGCACCACCGGTTGCCCCGCTGCATGGCAGGCGGCGGTCAACGACCTGGTAGGCGCCGGCAAGCTGATCGTCGTGGCTGCAGGCAACAGCAACACGGACGTAAGCAATTTCGTGCCGGCCAACTGCACTGGGGTGATGGCGGTCGCGGCCACCACCAAGAGCGGCGCGCGCGCCACTTACAGCAACTACGGCCCTGGCCTTGCCATCAGCGCGCCGGGCGGCGATTCGAGTTGGCCGATGCCATCTTGGCAGATCCTCTCGACGGCGAACAGCCGGGTGCAAGGGCCTGATGCCTCTCCCAAAGGTGATACGTACGCTCTAAAAATGGGGACAAGCATGGCGGCACCGCACGTCGCCGGCGTGGCTTCGTTGGTATTGTCGATCAACCCCGGTCTCAGCCTGGCCCAACTGCGCCAGATACTGCAGTCTACGGCGCGCGCCTTCCCGGCCGGCAGTAATTGCACGACCGCTAGCTGCGGGGCGGGTATCGTGGACGCTTATGCTGCGCTGAAGTCTATCGCCATGCCAGCCATCACCAGTCTATCCCCGCCATTTGTCGAGGCAGGTGGCCCGGCCTTTAGCCTGACGGTGGACGGCTCGAATTTCCTGGCGAATGCCGTGGTCTACTGGAACGGCTCGCCAAGGCCGACGACCGTGGTCAACTCATGGCGACTGAGTGCCAGCATCAGCGCCGCCGACATCGCCCAGGTGGGTATTGCCACCATCACGGTGGCTAACGCGGCGCCGGGGCTGACATCCGGACCGGCCGTCTTCGCCATCGCCGGCCCGCTGTCTCCGCGCAGCTACCTGCCGCTGTTGCGCCGCTAGCGGACGGGCTGCGTCAAATCCTGACGCAACCTTTCACAACCGAGTTGCATCCAATCAGCAGTGGTTAGGTAGGCCATTACACCAGAGGGAGGAACAACTTAATGGAAACCAAGACGTTTCAGGCGCCGGCTATCTCTTGCGGCCATTGCACCATGACCATTCAGCGCGAATTGGCGGAACTGGCCGGTGTCACGGCGGTCAAGGCCGACCAGCAGACTAAGCTGGTTACGGTCAGTTGGGATGCGCCCGCCGACTGGGCCAAGATCAAGCATCTGCTCGAAGAAATCGGCTACCCGCCCGCCAACTGATTTGTTTGCAGGGCGGAAAAAGAGAGGATGTAGAACAATCCAGGGTTGCTCTGCGTCCTCTCTTTTTCTTGCGAAACCGGCCGTCAGAGGCCCAGGATGTACGCCAGTTTCATCACCGTGAAGCGATTGCGCAGGTAGTGGGCGTACTTCTCGGCCATGGCCACTTCGTTCTCATTCAACCCTAACGCCCGGGTATCGGCCGGTCCGCCCACCGTGCGCAGTAATTCCACCAGGTCGGCCGGCGCAGGGACGGTTGCGGCGATGGCCTGGATATCCTGCCAGCGCTCCACGATCTTTGCCTTTAACTGCCCGAAGCTCTCGGCCGTCATGTCGAGGAACGGCGCTTGCTCCAGAATCGACTGGCCTGCCACCGCGCCGAAGACGTTCTGAAGGAGCGCGATCTCGCGTTCGCGGTCCGGCAGCGGGGTAGCTGCCAGCCGGACGCTGACCTCATCCCGGGTCATGTGCCTGATCTTCTCATAACGGCGCGCGACCAGGGTGGTCGCTACCCCGACCTTGGCGCCATGCAGGATCGCCGGGCGGCCTTCCTTCAGCAGCGTCATCTCCCAGTAGTGTGACAGGTGGTGCTCAGAGCCGCCGGCCGGGCGCGAATTGCCGGCCTCCACCATGCACAACCCGGTTTCGATCAGTCCTTCCATCTGGCTGCAGATGCCCGCTTCTCCGGCGCGCCTGATCTGCTCGGCGTTGACCATGCACCGGTTGAGCGCGCGCCGGGCCCGCTGATCGATCGCCTCGTCATAAGGCTCATCCCAGAGGATGGCGCCCAGTTCCCAATCGGCCAGTGAGGTGTATTTGCCCATCATATCGCCGAAGCCCGACGCGATCATCAAGCGCGGGGCCGCGCGCAGGGTCATCTCGTCGGCGAACACGGCGAGAGGCGGCTGGGTCTGGACGGTCTGTTTCCAGCGGCCGATGACCATCGGCGCGCCGACGGAGGTGAAGCCATCGACGGACGCGGCGGTCGGGACGGAGATAAAGCCGGTGCGGGTCCGGTGGCTGGCGAAGCGCACGATATCGGTCAACGTGCCGGAGCCGACCGCCAGATATGGCCGCCCGTCAATGGGCGCCTCCAGTAATACTTGTACGACGTAGTGCTCGTCCGGGATCACTTCACGGCCGGTCAGGACGATGGTCTTAACCGCGAAACCGCCTTGGGTCAGCGCGTTTTCGAGACGCTGGCCGAGGGCCGCGTAAGTGTTTTCGTCCGCTACCAGGGTAAAGCGGTCGAATTTCTGCGCGCGGCAGTAACGTATGAGTTCGGGGATGGCATCGCTGCCGATGTACACGGGCAATTGGGGTTTCATGATCGCTCCTTCAGTCAGGTGGATGAACTTATACCATACTTAGCCCGCTCTTGCACATGAGGGCTTTTTGCGCTATCTTACCCTTCACTGGCACAAGGAGGGGTAACGCTATGGCAGAGTTGGCCGACTTTCTCGCAGTAGACCTGGGCGCCTCGGGCGGGCGCGTCTTGCTGGGACGTTGGGATGGCAACGCTTTCGATCTGCAAGAGGTGCACCGCTTTCCTAATGGGCCGGTAGCCGTGCTGGGGCACCTGCACTGGGACGTCCTGCGACTATGGGGCGAGATCCAGGCAGGCCTGGCGCGCTATGGAACCCGCGTTGACGGTCATCTGGCGGGCATCGGCCTCGATACCTGGGGTGTTGATCTCGGCCTGCTGGACGGCGCCGGGCGGTTGCTCGGGAACCCTTATCATTACCGCGACTCGCGCACTAACGGGGTGCTCGAGCGGGCTTTCCGGCGAGTCCCCCGCCGCGAAATCTTCGAGCAGACCGGCATCCAGTTCATCCAGTTCAATACCCTCTTTCAGCTCTTCAGCATGCTCGAAACTGCCGAACCGCAGTTGGCGGCGGCGGAGGACATGCTCATGATGCCGGACCTCTTCCATTACTGGCTCACCGGCCGCAAGGTGGCGGAGTACACCATTGCCAGCACCAGCCAGATGCTCGACGCTCGCACACGCTGCTGGGCCGCGGCTCTGCTCGACCGGTTCGGCATCTCAGAGCGCCTGCTCCCCGAGATCGTATCCCCTGGCACGATCCTTGGACCCACGCGCGCAGAAGTTGTGGACGAGGCGTGTCTGCATGCAACCGTGCCCGTCATTGCAGTGGGCAGTCACGATACTGCCAGTGCGGTGGCCGCGATCCCGGACCTTGACGCCGACAGCGCCTACATCAGCAGCGGCACCTGGAGTCTGATCGGTATGGAAGTGCCCGAGCCCATCATCAACGACCAGGCCCTGGCGCTGAACTTCACCAACGAAGGCGGCGTTGCCAACACGATTCGCCTCCTGAAAAACGTGACCGGTCTGTGGCTGCTACAGGAGAGCCGGCGCCAGTGGCAGCGCGAGGGTCACGACCTCAGCTGGGATCAGTTGCTGGCCCGGGCGGCCCAGGCCGAGCCCTTCCATAGCCTGATCGATCCGGATGCCCCGGATTTCATGGCTCCCAGCGATATGCCGGCGACGATCCGTGCCTACTGCCGGCGCGTCGGCCAGCCTGAGCCCGATAGCGTGGGCGCAGTGGTGCGCTGTTGCCTGGAGAGCGTGGCCCTTAAGTCGCGCTGGGTGATCAGCTCGGTAGCGACGCTGGCCGGCCGCCAGCCTAACGTGGTTCGGATTGTGGGCGGCGGCTGCCAGAACCGCCTGCTCTGCCAGTTCACGGCCGATGCTTGCGAGCTGCCGGTCCTGGCGGGACCGGTCGAAGCGACTGCGATGGGCAATCTGATGGTCCAGGCGATTGCCATCGGTTACCTGCCGGACGTGGCTGCGGGCCGCCGGGCAGTGGGCGCCTCAGCACGGCGGGAGACCTACGAGCCACAGAATGCGCCTGCCTGGCGGGATGCTTACGCCCGGTTCACGCGCTTACTAGAGGCTTAAGATGCCACGCGCCGGTTGGCGAGTGATGAGATGGAGGTAGGATATGCAAGCTGTTGTCTTTCCAAAAGCCGAAGTGCTGGCCGTACAACGCGTTCCGGACCCGATCTGCGCGCCGGATGAAGTCGTGGTGCGCGTGGCCGCGACCGGCATATGCGGCACGGATCTACACATATTTCGCAACGAGTACATGTCGGATTTCCCGGTCATCCCCGGTCACGAGTTTGGCGGCGTGATCGTGGAAGTAGGCAAGGATGTCACGGATTTCAAGCTGGGCGAGCGGGTGGCAGTGGACCCCAACCTCTACTGCGGCCACTGCTACTTTTGCCGCAACGAGCAGTCTAACCATTGCCTGAACTGGCAGGGCGTGGGCATCACGCGGCCGGGGAGCTTTGCCGAGTATGTCGCCGCTCCGGCGCGCGCGGCCTATAAGCTGCCCGAATGCCTCAGCGATGCGCAGGCGGCGTTCATCGAACCGGTGTCGTGCGTGGTCCATGCGTTGAAGCGCTTGCGTGTCTGGCCAGGTGACGAGGTGCTGATCTTCGGGGCGGGGCCGATGGGCTTGATCCTGGTGCAGGCGCTGCGACACAGCGGGGCCTCACAGGTCGTCATCGTCGAGAAGCAGGCGGAGCGCCTGGCGCTGGCCCGCCAACTGGGCGCTACGGCGGCGATCAGCCCCGGACCCGACCTGGACGCGACCCTGCGCGCGCGGGCGCCCTATGGCTACGCGATCGTCGTGGACGCGACGGGTGTGCCAGCGGTCATCGAGACGGAGTTCCAGTACTTGAAACCGCGCGGCCAGTTCCTGCAATTTGGGGTTGTGCCCAAGAATGCGACCATTCGCTTCAGCCCGTATGACCTGTTCCAACACGACTGGACACTCATCGGCAGTTTCGCTCTGTGTTACACTTTTCAGCCGGCCATTGCCTGGCTGGCCAATGGCGTGGTCGACGTCAACCCGCTGATCAGCCACAGCGTGCCCCTGGCTCAGTTCCCGGCGGCCTTCGCGCAGTTCGCGGCCGGCCAGACTTTGAAGGTGCAGTTGCGGCCCGGTTCGGCCTGAACGGCAAGGTGGAGGGAGCCGCGCGCGCCCTCCAAAACCTGATTTTACCCGCAGCCGGGCTTCCCTCGCAGCTATGGAGGTGCACCATGCATACTCCCCCATTGCGACGGCTGATTGGGTTGGCAAATCGCGCTCGGCGTGGGCTCGCCTCACCGCCCCGGAATGGCTTTCGTGGCCGGTGCTCACGGCCGGCGAGCAGACCAGGCTTTCCTGGGCGCGTGTTGTGGAATCCTACGAGCAGCTCCCCGCTGTCTCTCGGGATCCCTTCTCAGCCCTGTTTCCTGGCGTGGTGCAACCCTTCCCCTATACCGTTCTCGCCCCGTCGCGCGAAGGCTTTCTCAATCGACTGAACCCGCAGTTGATCTCGATCCACCGCGACACCATCTATAGTCTTGGGAAAGACCGGGAGCCGCGTCGACTCGACGTGCTACGCGTTGGCCGGCATTACCCATCTTGAGATCGGCACGATCCTGCTGAAGTCCTGGATCACCCTGCGCGGCGCTCGACCGCATAGCGTCGGTCTCGAGCGCATCAGGCGCCGGCGGTTTCCTGGTGTGCTCTATCGGCCTTAGCGGTGGCGACCGGCTCGAGCTCAAGTTTCAGGCAGAAAACCGGGCGGAGCTGGAGCGCTTCGAGGCCGTGCTGCGCGACTTCGTACCGGCATAAGGCCGGGCGTCATGGCTCCGGGCTTGCCCGCTTGTCCGCTTGCGGGTTCGGCGGTTCGGCATATCGTGCCGTTTGACAACTCGCCGGGAATCGCATATACTCGCGCTGAAAACGATTCCATGATATCGTTGTCAGTCGGGCTGAGGTAATGTTTGCCGACGATTAGCGATGTTGCGCGACGGGCGGGGGTGTCAACGGTCACTGTTTCGCGAGTCCTCAACCGCGAGCGGAACGTGAACTCGTTGACGCGCGAGCGCGTCGAGCGCGCTATCGCCGACCTCGGCTATGTCCCGAATGTCGTTGCACGCAGCCTCCGTTCGAAGCGCACTCACTCGTTGGCCCTGGTGCTCCCCGATGTCACGAACGCCTTCTGGACGACCATCGCACGCGGTGTCGAAGACGCAGCTCATAGCGTTGGCTACTCCGTTTTCCTCTGCAATACCGACGAAGACCCGGCCAAACAACAGATCTATATGCAGGTGATCGCGAGCCGGCGCGTTGACGGCGTGATCATCGCGCCTTGCGATGACGATGCAGCCCATCTCAGCGAATTGCGCCAGCGCAGCGTGCCGACGGTTATCATGGATCGCCGGATCGAGGGTTGGGAAGTGGACTCCGTTTGGGGCGACTCCATTTCGGGCGCGCGTGCCTTGATCCGCCACCTGATCAAGGTCGGGCACCGGCGCATCGCGATCATCACCGGGCCGTCACACGCCTCGACTGCCGACGACCGGGTGGCCGGCTATAGAATGGCGTTGGCGGAGGCCGGCATTCCTTTCGACCCCCGCCTGCTCAAGCGTGGCGAGTTCCGCGCGGCCTCAGGCGAACACCTGACCTACCAGTTGTTAGATGAGAGTGGTCCCAGGGAGGGTGGCGCGGCGCGAGGCGGTGCTCTCACGGCTATCTTTGCCGCAAACAACCTGATCGCGCTCGGCGTGTTGGATGCTTTGGAGAAGCGTGGGCTGCGGGTGCCGCAAGACCTGGCCCTGGTGTCGTTCGACGACTTGCCGGAGGCGTCGCGGCTGTTTCCCTTCCTCACCGTCGTGGCGCAGCCGGCCTACGAAATGGGCACCCATGCGGCCCAACTTCTTCTGAGCCGCCTGAACGGCGACACCTCGCCGGCCCGCCATGTTGTCCTGCCCACCCGGCTGGTCCTGCGCCACTCATGCGGGCGGCACCTGCACGAGACCGGTGAGGCGGCGCTCAGCCTGCCGCTCGCGCGTGGTGTTTCCACCGAAACAATCTTGGTCAAGCCGTTGGATCCTGAGGAAGTTCGCCAGATCGCGGCCCTCAACCGCCAGGCCGACCTGAACGGACCGGGCGGCTTTGAGCGCTCCAACGTGAAACGTGTCCTGACCGTGCTGCAGCATGGAGTGCCTGACCGGGTGCCACACGTCGAGTTGCAGATGGGCGGCAAGGCCATCTACGAGTATGCGCTGGAACGGGAGCTCAAGCATGACCCGGCGAATGGCTGGGCCGGGCCCTACACGGCAACTGCCGAAGACCAGGTTGAGTTCGCCCGCCGGCTCGGCA
>Ga0209746_1000207_pt1 | contig 32580 bp, 21 predicted proteins | sample BarGraNGADG00211_3_FD_184496 | JGI IMG/M metagenome (GOLD analysis project Ga0209746, IMG submission 184496) | Arctic peat soil microbial communities from Barrow, Alaska - Barrow Graham LP Ref core NGADG0011-211 (SPAdes) (version 2) | ecosystem: Environmental > Terrestrial > Soil > Wetlands >... | reverse complement strand
CATATTGAGATACAAGCGGCTGCTTACCATATTGCCGGTAAAAAAGATATCTGTCAGACAATCATTATTAAAGTCTCCTACGGATACTCCTCCACCCATGTAAATATAGGGATACATGAAATAATTAAAAGTATCGGTCTCAGTCAGTGTGTTATGAAAGGTAACATTTGTTTTTTCCGAAGAGAGTTTCTGAAATAGTGGCCATTCCTGGATGTTTTTCTCAGGTTTGCATGAAAAAAAGAAACAAATAATATTTATCAACAAAACTACAGTGTAAAACCTTTTCCGGTATTCAGGTTTTAAAAGGGTACTCATAAGGTCTAAATTATAAAGAATGAAGGATGAATGTAGTTAAAATAACTCAAAAAAAGAAATGGTCCTTCAAAACAGGACCATCTCTTTTAATTTTAATTATATCAGGTTCTATCCATTAATAACCTGGATTCTGATCAGCCTGTTCAATTTTAGGGTTAACATCAATTTCCTTCTGAGGAATAGGATATAACATGTTTTTGGGATAACTAAATACCAAAGCAGCTTTATCGGCTTTCGGAAGAGAATTCAGCAACTTAGCTGAAGTTAAGAAAGTGTTAAGTCTGTCCCATCTTACAAGGTCGGAGAAGCGAATCTGTTCGCCGCATAATTCAACCTTGCGTTCATGTTCCAAAGCCAGCATGAAATCAGCTAATGTGCCCACAGGATAAATTGCATTCATCGCAGCTGAACCATATAATGGCATTAACACATCGGCCCTGTTCCTTACCTGGTTCATATAACCTATAGCGGTAGCGAGGCTACCACCCGGTCTTTTTGCTTCGGATTCAGCCATCATTAAAAGGACGTCGGCATACCGGATCACCTTCATGTTGATTCCTGATTCATTATCAGATTCAGCAGCAGCTTTATAGTAGTTCTGGTATTTTTTCCAGCCTCTTCTTACGTAAAAATCAGCAGGTGTGGTTGCAGTCGCAGCAACAGTCACGGGGTCTATCGTCATGGTCAGGGTATTGTTATCATATTTATCACCCGTCTGGTAGACGCAGTATCCGCGCCTTGGATCAGTTTTTACACCATTGACAGCCGCTGTTTCGAATTCATTCCAAAGATCCTCTGAAACGAATACGTTGAACCATCCTAAGCAACTATATTCCTGGGCCCTGAACGTAGCTTCATTCACACCCTGGTCAGTTCTGTCGGAATTCCAAGCGTCGGAATAACCAGCTGCCTTGCTAAACTGGACTTCGAAGAGTGATTCCGGACCATTTTCGGTCTCTTCCATAAAGTTGTTAAAATAAACAGGTTCCAGGTTGTAACCGGTAATATTCTTAAAAGCTTCGAGAGCTCCGGCATAGTTTTGCTGGTATAAACGTGCTTTGCCTAAAAGTGCCCAGGCAGAACCTTTAGTAGCCCTTCCGGGGACTTCATCAGCCTTGGCAAGACATTTTGTTGTAGCATCTATACAGTCGGCTTCAATTTGTGCCCAGACCTGGGCTTTAGGTGTTCTGGGAAGACCAAAATTCTCTGCAGGATCCACGCCGAGATACAGTGGAACATCACCAAATTTGTCAACCAGGTAGAAGTAATACAAAGCACGCAGGAATTTTGCCTCACCAATATACTTGTCTTTCATGGCCTGGGACAGAAAAACTTCGGGGATATCGTTAATTAATTTGGCATTGTTGATCACAAAATTGGCCTTAGTAACGCCTCTGAAGCAAGAATTCCAGTAAGCTTCCGTCAAACTATGTGTAGCATCCTGTGTGAAATTCAGCCATTGCCGTTTATCAGCTTCCTGCTGTGAGTTACATGTATTCTCATGAGACATGTTGTCATTACCATACCATATACCACGGTTGTACATTCCGGTTGTTTGTAAACTTCCGTAAACAGCATCTACAGCTGACTGAACCTGAGCCGCAGATTTAAAAAAAGTTTCAGGTGAAAGATTGTTAGGATTCGTAAGTGCTAACTTATCCGCTTTACAGGAAAAGAGTAGAACCCATGCACTCAAGACCAGTGCCGGTGTAAAATGTTTTTTAAGTATTTTCATAATATAATTCTGTTTAAGGTTAGAAAGTAATTTGAAGACCTCCAATAACTGATTTTGGTATAGGATAATTACCAACATCAATTCCATTGGCATAGTTTTGGCCTGTTGTCTGAGGAGAGCCAATTTGTCCCAATGTAGTTCCGCTAGCAAGGTATCTGCCAACTTCAGGATCTAAACCGGAGTATTTGGTTATGCAAATCATGTTTTGTGCACTAACATAGATTCTGAGTTTAGTGAATTTGTTCTTCAGAAGATTTTTATGCAATGTGTACCCCAGCGTAATGTTTTTCAATTTTGTATAGGCGCCATCTTCAACGAAACGACTGGATGCCTGGGCATTGGAAGCAACAAGACCAGCTCTTGGAATTGTGTTTGAAGGATTGGTTGGAGTCCATCTGTCTAAGACCCTGACATCGGCATTAAATAATCTGTCCATACTTAACAGATCAAATAGGTTGGTATTGTAAATTTTATTACCGTATACTCCGCTTATAAACAAGTTCAGATCAAAGCCTTTGTAGGAAGCATTGAGGTCTAAACCAAGCGTCATCTTCGGGAAGGGGTTTCCTATATTGGTTCTGTCGGCTGGAGTGATTTTGCCATCACCATTAGTATCTTTTATACGGAAATCTCCTGCAGTGGCAGAATTGAGTGCTTTTTCCGTACCGCCCATGTAGGCTGCAGCATCTGCATCTGACTGGAAGATGCCGTCGAACTGCCATCCGTAGAAGTAGAAAGCAGGTTGTCCAACCTGACATCTGTTAAGGTCTTCACCTTCAAAACTATATCCGGAAATATAACTAGCACCACCAAGGGATTTAACTTTATTTTTGAAAGTACCAAGGTTTAAACTGGCTGACCATTGAAAATCGCCTTCAAAATCATTGTATCCAAGCTGAAACTCGAAACCTTTTGTTTCCATTGAGCCTGAATTCTGGGGGATTGTACCATTCCAGTCACCTGTAGACAAAGGCAGCGGTACCTGCATCAGAAGGTCATTACTCTCATTTATATAATATTCAGCAGACAAGGTAAATTTGCTTTTAAACAAGCCCAAATCCAATCCAACGTTTGTCATGGTCATTTCCTCCCATTTTAAATCGGGATTTGGTCTTCCTGCGGCTGTTGTTCCAACTACAAGTGCATTACCAAAATCATAGTTCATGTTTGAGGTATAGGAGGCAGAATAGGCATAATCTGATATCTTGTCATTACCGGCTTTACCCCAGCTTGCTCTTAGTTTTAAATTGCTGATACCTTGAACATCACTTAAGAAAGCTTCTTTAGCAATATTCCAACCCAGAGATACTGAAGGGAAAGTACCCCATCTCTTGTTTGGACCAAACCTTGAAGAAGCATCTTTTCTAATTGAAGCTGAAAATAAGTACTTTCCGTCATAGTTATAATTTAATCTTCCCAGGTAACTGACTCTGTAATAATAAACTGTTCCTGAGGACATTGAAGGGTTGGTATTACTCAATTCGTTAACATCGTTAGAAAGATTATTGCGTGAATTGGTATTCATAACTGTTGAGTGAACAGAGCTGTATTCAGTCAATGCCAATAACTCAATATTATGTTTTTCAGCAAGTGTTAAGTCATAAGTAAAGTTGTTGGTGAACAGGAATGCAGTATAGGTGGCACGGTTTTTAAAAATGTTTGCAAAAGTTTGCCGGTGCGTATTGCCACCCAGATTATCATCATTGTATGAAGGGAATAATTGGTTGGAAATTGTTCTCTGATCCTGAAGGCCAAGATTAGATTTAAATTTCAGGCCTTTAAGAAGTTCCACTTCACCATATAAATTACCAAGAATGTTCTGTGTATTCAGTTGTAAATTGTTCAGCTCCATGATTCTGACGGGATTTTCAGCATCCTGTCCGTCTACGGAACTGGTCGGACCCTGGAATCCGCCTGGATTACTTGCATTGTAAACCGGCAGGTAAGGAGCAGCTTTAATAGCATGTTCCAACAGGGAACGGCCGCCATTATCAGCCAATGGATCTTGTGCTGAGTATGATAAGCTGAGGTTCTCACCGATTTTCAGCCTGCCCTTTTTAAAATCACTGTTGACTCTGAAGTTATATCTTTCAAGACCAGTTTTTATAACAATGCCTCGTTGATTCAAATATCCGGCTGACAGTCTGAAAGTGGCGAATTCATTACCACCGGAAACAGAAAGGTCATAATTTTGCATAGGACCTTTTTGGTATATCTTATCCTGCCAATTAGTTTCAGCACCAGTAAGACGGCTAGCATACTGAGGATCAGTATAAACGGCAGGTGTTGTAAATGCGCCACTGGTAGCATATTCTTTATATTGGGCACTGTTCATCACATTATATCTTGCATCGGAATATTGAACTCCGTAATAGCTATCCAAATTAACTACTACAGCACCGGCTTTACCTTTCTTGGTAGTAACCATAATAACACCATTTGATCCCAGTGAACCATATATAGCAGCTGTGGAAGCGTCTTTTAATACTTGGATGGATTCAATGTCAGAAGGACTGATGTTACTGATACTGGTTGTAACAACACCGTCAACAACAAATAAAGGATTAGCATCGTTAACAGTACTTATACCTCTAACCCTGATTGTGGATTCAAAACCAGGAGCCCCATTATTGATAACAGTCACACCAGCTGCACGTCCCTGCAACGCCTGATCAAGACCTGCTGAAGGAAGTGCAGTAATTTTATCAGATGTAACTGATGAAATAGCTCCGGTAACTGTTGTCCTTTTCTGGGTACCATACCCAACAACAACAACTTCATCAAGTGCGGTAGATTCTGATTGAAGAACGACATTGATAACTGAATTGGTTCCAATGGAAATTTCCTGTGGAGCGTAGCCAATAAAGCTGACAACAAGTGTGTTTCCAGTGGAGGTAACAACAATGGCATACTTACCAAGGCCATCCGTTATTGCCCCAATGGTAGTTCCTTTCACAACAACATTTGCTCCAATCACGGGTAGTTGATCTTTGTCAACCACAGTTCCGGTCACTGTTCTTTGAGCATAGGCACCAGCGGTACCTGCAACAAAGAAGAAGAGCAACAGGAATACTCTAAGTAATTTTTTCATAGATTAAGTAGATTAGTTTGCTAAATTAATTCGAAAAAAATTGAATTAGAATTTATAAAAATTTAATTAAATTAGTATTACATACTATTACAGGTTAGGTATTCTATTATTAAATAGTTCTAAGTTTTAATAATTTTTGAATATTTAGTATCAGCAATTTAAACTTCTGACTACAGTAGATGTCACACCATTTCCTGTCTAATTTTATTCTTTAAGTCTATTTTATAGGCATATTTTTTAAAATATGAAGAGTATTTATTTCCATCTGTTCCGAAATTAATGATCATCAGGTTTGGTGAAAACCAAATTTAGAAATAAATTTTAGATTTTGCAACCGATTGCAGAATTTTATATTCAGTCAGGTTAACACCCGCTTAAATACATGTAATTTAAGCAATAAATACTCTTAATTATTAAGCGATTAGTATGTTAAACAAACTATATATTTTTAAATTTCCCGCGTATTTAATGGGAAGCAGGTAAGAATTTCAAAAAATATAAAGTTTTTAAACATACGTGGACAATGAAATCACTATAAATTCTTATGTTAACCAGCATAATAACTATCACATCTGCATAGAACACTCCTTGTGGTTTTTATTAGATTTTCTCCAGAGGTAAAATACAGGAATTCCCAGCAATACTATTCCTAAACCAGGGAAGGTATAATCAGGCTTATAGATCAACAGGATCACCATGATGGTCATCGTTGTTAAAATATAGAGTGCGGGTATCACGGGGTAGCCAAATGCTTTATATGGTCGTGGGATATCAGGTCGTTTTACCCTTAAAATAAATATTGCAAGGATAGTCAGGGTAAAGAATATTAAAACTGCAAAAACCACATAATCAAGTAGGTTCCCATAAGAGCCTGATAAACAAAGCAGAACAGACCATACTCCCTGAACTATAAGTGCAAATCCGGGAACTCCATTTTTGTTGATCTCTCCCACTTTTCTGAAAAACAGACCGTCCTTTGCCATGGCATAATATACACGCGGTCCCGCCATTATGAGACCATTGTTACATCCGAAAGTGCTGATCATAATAAATACTGCCATAATGATAGCCGCGGAATCTCCAAAAACAACACTCATAGCCGATGTTGCAACCCTGTCGTCTGTAGCGTACTGAATGCCACGGCTTAATGCATCTGTTCCATCAGGAGAACCTGCAAGAGGAAGAATCTTGATATAAACATAATTGGTGAGAAGGTAAAGGACCGAAACAATCAAGGTTCCGAATAAGAGGCTTAATGGCACATTTCGCTTTGGGTTAATAACTTCACCCGAAATATAGGTTACATTATACCAGGCATCAGCTGAAAATAATGAGCCTACAAGAGCAGATCCTATTGCAGCAATAAGTGCAAATCCGACAAGTGAAATTGACTGATTTCCCGGGCCAATCCTGCTGGCATGCCAGAAAATATCTTTATTGATTTCCAGTGAATTTATATTTCGTGTAACAAAGAATCCTATTACGATAAACCCGAAAAGGGCAATTATCTTTGTTGAAGAGAATATATTCTGAACAGTCTTTCCTGTAACAATTCCCCTTGTGTTCAGCCATGTAAGAAAGGAGATCATAGATATGGCTATTACCATCGTGCTATTGACCTTTAAAGGACCCAGGTTAAAAAGTATATTCTTTTCTGAGATCCATGGAAATAGCACTCCGCTGAACTTGGCGAAAGCTACTGCAACAGCCGCGATCGTTCCGCACTGAATAACCAGAAAAGTCGTCCAGCCAAAAAGGAATCCAATCAATGGATTATATGCTTCCTTCAGGTAAACATACTGACCTCCCACATGTGGCATCATGGAGGCTAGTTCGCCGTAGCTTATCGCACCGATCAATGTCATGATCCCGGTAATGAGCCATACAACCATTAACCAGCCGGGAGATCCTACATTCCTGGCTATATCCGCGCTGACAATAAAGATCCCTGACCCGATCATTGCGCCTGCAACAATAGAGATTCCGTCAAACAGAGTTACACGCTTCTGAAGGAAATGGTTTTCTTCCGGCATTATATCAGCTTATTTCAACAATTAAAACCTACAACCGGCAATAACGCTGAATACAGAATCACTGCTTACAAAACAATCTATAATATCTCTGGTATGATATAAACGATTAATAAATTAATTCTTCTGGTCTATCAAACTAATTATCCCTCAATTATTCCAGATCTTAAGATCAAAGATGTAAATCTTTTCAATTTTTTCAAACATTATAAGAATTAATTTTGAGAGGCTGAAATAAGTGGATACCTTTGATTTCAATAAAGTTAATATTCATTTTATTGTTAAAATAAAAAAATGCATTATGAAAAGATTTGTTTTTATGTTATTGATCACATTCTTTTGTTTAGGTGTTAGTGCACAGAAATTTGACAATCTCGCTAAAACGCCTCCTATGGGATGGAATAGCTGGAACAAATTTGGCTGTAATGTGCGGGAAAGTCTCATTATGGGAATGGCAGATGCAATGGTCAGTAGCGGTATGAAAGATGCAGGTTATGAATTCATTATCATCGACGACTGCTGGCAGGTTTCACGTGATGGGAACGGAGAGATAGTTGCAGACAAGGAACGGTTCCCCAACGGAATTAAATATCTGGCTGATTATCTTCATTCTAAAGGACTGAAGTTTGGTATTTATTCCTGTGCCGGAACAAAGACCTGTGCAGGACGTCCGGGCGCACTTGGGCATGAATACCAGGACGCACTTACTTATGCAAAATGGGGTGTCGATTATCTCAAAGAGGACTGGTGTAATACTGGCACACAGGAAGCCAAATCTTCATACACTAACATGCGCGATGCCATTTATACAGCAGGCAGACCAATTGTATTTAGTCTTTGCGAATGGGGTTCAAACAAACCATGGGAGTGGGCTGGTGCTGTTGGTCACCTTTGGCGAACCACCGGAGATATTTCCGATTCATGGAATAGTATGATCACTATTTTTTCACAGCAGAAAGATCTTACCAGATATGCCGGGCCGGGCCACTGGAATGATCCGGATATGCTGGAAGTCGGAAACGGGGGAATGACCACAGATGAGTACAAGACACATTTTTCACTCTGGTGTATGCTGGCTGCCCCATTGCTTGCCGGAAATGATCTTCAGAACATGACTCCTGAAACAAGATCTATCCTTATGAATAAAGAAATCATTGCTTTGGACCAGGATACACTTGGTAGACCGGCAACCTGTTACAGGGATAATGCGGATTATCAGATCTGGATAAAACCACTTGCAAACAATGAAAAAGCTGTATGTCTCTTAAATAAAAGCGACGAGAAAAAAACAGTTCTTGTTGACTTTGCTCTTCTGGCTCAGGCGAGTTCAGGAAGGAGAGGCGGAGGCGCAAGAGGCGGGCCATCGCTTACAATTGAAAACTTCCTCATAAGAGATCTGTGGGATCATAAAGATTTTGTTATGAAAGAGAATTAAATGTATATTGATATTCCGCCCCATTCTGTGAAAGTGTTTAGGTTTGTTAAAAAATAAATTCACCAGCTTACTACTGTCTGTTTCTCTTTCACATAAATTTACCCGCCTGACTAAATTCACAAGGAAAGGGTGTGAGTTCGTGAGCTTAGTTTGCAAACGGAACCTCCTTCCCTGTAAGCTTTATTCTTCCGGTTAGAACCTGGGTAAACTGAGGATCGAGATATCCTTTAAAACCGGGTTGTTTGCCTCCGACCGAGATAGAAAAATATCCCGGCTCAATTACCCGTTTAGCTTTATTATTGATCATCGAGAACTGACGCGGTTCAAGATTAATCTCAACCACTTTGCTTTCTCCGGGTTTAAGCGGAACCCTCGTAAATCCTTCAAGCTGACGGATTGGTCGTGACGTTGATGCTTTTTCATCCGTAAGATAAAGCTCAACCACTTCATCTCCGGCAACTTTCCCAATGTTTGTTACAGTAACTTTAACAGTAACTTTCTCTCCTGCCATTTTATTTTCCGGAATTGATAAATCGCTGTATTTGAAGGTTGTATAACTGAGCCCATAACCAAATGGATATAACGGCTCCTGTGAAAAGAATCTATACGTCTTTCCTGTCATATCATAATTTTCGAAAGCAGGGATCTGATCAATTGATTTATAATACGTTACAGGGAGTCTTCCAGCAGGGTTATAATCCCCGAAGAGTATATCTGCAACAGCATTACCACCTTGTTGTCCGCCATAACCGGCAAGCAGTATAGCGGCAGCTTTTTCCTGAGCGCTGTTTACCGATAATGCACCACCGCTTGTCAATACAACTATAACAGGTTTCCCGGTTGCAGTAACAGCATCCAGAAGCTGTTCCTGAGTAGCCGGAAGATTCAGGTTTGTGCGATCTCCACCATTAAATCCTTCAATTTTTATCGGCATTTCTTCACCTTCAAGGCGCTGCGATAATCCAAGGACGAGGACTACTGCATCAGCCTCTTTTGCTGCCTTTACAGCCTGATCAATAAGGTTTGGCCTCGGTGGCGCCCACAAAAGCTTAATGGCTGCATCGCCTGCATAGTTTTTGTAGAGAACTTCTATTTTATATTTTTTACCAGCCTGAAGTTCAGCCGGTGCTTCAATATGAATGGCTTCATGCTCATTCCTCGAAGAAATCAGTTTTTTACCTTCAAGAAGTATATCATAACCAGATGAGCCCCAGCTTCCAATAGCGTAGGTTCCTGAAACAGGAGGAACCAGATAAGTTGTCCATTTTACACCAAAATTATCATCGGGCATGTCATATCTTGGGGAGAGAAGTTCCCAGTAGAAATCGATATTATCATCAACTCTGGTGAAAACAGGTTTCCCTTTCATATCCCTGTTATTAAAATACTCGCCATAAGCACCCTGTATTCCATCGGGTGTCTCAAGGTATCGGGAAGGGATAGGTGATAAATTGTGGATACCCCCTGCCAGATCACTGCCTTCTGCATAAATTATCTTCGTGCCCGGAGTAAGCTTGTTATTAATCCCTTTCAGGATAGTGACAGGATCTTTTGGTATACCATTATAATTACCTATCAGCGATTCAAAGTTATCAGCATTGGGGCCGATAACGGCAATGGTTTTAATATCTTTTGAAAGAGGAAGAACATTGTTTTCATTCTTCAGAAGAACGATTGATTTCCGGGCTGCCTCGCGTGAAAGGGAATTATTATAATCGGAACAATTTACAAAAAATGGTATCTGTGCGTAAGGAACCATTACATCCGGATCGAACATCCCAAGTTTAAACCTGGCAGTGAAGGCTCTTTTTACAGCTACATTTATATCAGCTTCTGTTAATAATCCACGGTTAACTGCCTCCACCAGGTTTTTATAATCAGAACCACATTCAATGTCAGTTCCCGCTTTAACAGCCTGGGCAGCCGCCTCGGCAGCATCTTTTGCAAAATGTGTAAATCTGTAAAAGTCGGTAATTGCCCCGCAATCAGAGACGACATAGCCCTTAAACCCCCACTCATTGCGAAGTATACCAAACAATACAGGGTTGGCACAGCATGGATAATCCCTGAACATATTATAAGCTCCCATTACCGAGTACACCCCTGCATCCATCACAAGTGTACGGAAAGCAGGAAGATATGTTTCCCTGAGATCTATCTCACTTACTTTTGCATTAAATGTGTGTCTTAAGGGCTCCGGACCAGAGTGAACAGCAAAGTGTTTGGCTGTTGCTACTGTCTTTAGATATTTAGGGTCGTCACCCTGCATACCTCTGACAAATTCATACCCCATTCTTCCTGTAAGAAATGGATCTTCCCCATAAGTCTCGTGTCCTCTTCCCCATCGCGGATCGCGGAAGATGTTAATATTTGGAGACCAGAATGTAAGCCCCTGGTAGATTCCTGTCTTCCCGTTTCTCTGAAACTCATGATATTTTGCCCTTGCTTCATCAGAGATAGCATTCGCTACATTGAATAATAGCGCTTCGTCCCATGAGTTTGCAATGGTTATTGATTGAGGGAACACAGTTGCATAACCTGCTCGTGCCACACCGTGCAGAGCTTCATTCCACCATGTGTAAGCCGGAATACCCAGACGGGGAATAGACGGTGAAGTATATACTAATTGATCGGCTTTCTCCTGAAGTGTCATCCGTGATACAAGATCATTTACTCTTTCGTCAACGGAGAGGGCCGGATTCCGAAACGGGAATTGAAATGGACTCTGTTGCGCCCTTACAATGAATGTTGCAGCAGTCAGAGATAAAACCAGGATTAGTGAACATACTTTTTTCATGGGTTGGAATTTATATCTAAGTGGAAAAGTATAAAAAAAATGCCGGATATTAAAAGAAAATCGATCCATCTTATCCGGCATTAAGCAATTCATCTGAAGAAGCTGTGGCCTATTAAACCACAGGCAATTTCCATGGTTCTCTGTAATTCGGAATAAGGAAATTGTTTGCATCTGAGTCGTTGGTAAATTTCGTGCCATCCCAAATGAGTTTTTTACCTGTGCGGTAAGCAATATTTCCCAGAGCAGAAAATTTTGCTATATGTGCAGCTATTTCGACGTTTGCATGGGTGTTAAAATTACGGCTTGAAATACACTCGAGATGATTCTGAACATGGTTCTTAAGGCCTTCGCCGGTTCCTTTTTTCCAAGGAACCGCCTCCATACGGCTTTTGCCATTGACGACTTCGGGTATTACCTCCCATCCTTCACGATCTACCACAAGTGTTCCATTTTCTCCTACAAAACCTAAAACGGCATTCCTTCCATAACCACCATCGTTAATTCCTATGGCATGGTCCCACATTACATTGAATCCATTAAATTCATAGATAGTCTGTAAACTGTCAGGAGTTTCGCAGGCATCCTGAGGATAACCATACTTTCCGCCCATAGCCATTACTGAATTAGGAGCAGTTACATCCATGCCGAACAATGCAAAATCAAGAAGGTGAACTCCCCAGTCAGTCATAAGTCCGCCGGCATAATCCCAGAACCACCTGAAGGTAAAGTGAAAACGGTTACGGTTGAACGGGCGGCTGGGAGCCGGACCGAGCCACATATCATAGTCAACTCCTGCAGGAACAGGTTCATCAGCCCGTACGGGTATTGACGTATTCCAGCCCTGATAGGAGTAAACTCTTACAAGCCTTACCTTTCCAAGCTTACCGGACCTTATAAAATCAACAGCATTAAGCCAGTGAGGATCACTCCTCTGCCACTGACCGACCTGAACAATCCTCTTGTATTTTTTAGCAGCATTCACCATAATGTTACACTCTCCAATTGTTCTGCCAATTGGCTTTTCACAATAAACATCCTTGCCTGCCTCACAAGCAGCAACCATTTGTAAACAGTGCCAATGATCCGGCGTTCCTACAATTACAACATTGATATCTTTGTTATCGATCAGTTTACGCCAGTCTTTATAAAGGTTTGCAGGCTTCTTGCCCCGGATCTTCTCAACATCTGCAGCCCTGCGGTTAAGCACACTTTCATCAATATCACATAAGGCAATGCATTCTACCTGAGGATGTTTAAGAAATTCACTCAGATCAGCAAAACCCATACCATTGCAACCTATTAATCCTACATTAATCCTGTCGGAGGGAGCACACCCTGTCAATGCACTGGATAATGTTGGTACTAAAGTCAAACCAGCAGTCGTTAATGCAGTGTTTCTTAAAAATACACGTCGCGTTGTCATAACCAAATTAAATTTATATAGTTATCTATTTAACTGAAAATCTGTAAATAGTTGTTGATTTGAAAGTTTCACCAGGATTGAGTACGGTAGTCGGGAAATCTGCATGATTCGGACTATCGGGATAATGACCTGATTCAAGACACATACCCGACCTGTACATGAATGGTTTTCCCCCGTGACCAATTTTTGTTCCATCAAGGAAGTTACCTGTGTAGAGCTGCATGCCGGGCTGATCTGTAATTACCTCGAGCATACGTCCACTAACAGGCTCATATACAGTAACATCAACTTCTTCTTTATTATCAAGAATATAGTTGTGGTCATAACCAAGGCCAAGAATAAGTTGATCATACTTATCACCGATTCTTTCTCCAATAGTATGAGGAGTGTTGAAGTCAAAGGGGGTACCTGCAACGGGACGGATCTCTCCGGTTGGGATCATAACTGAATCGACAGGAGTAAAAGCAGAAGCCTTAATTGTCAGTACATGATCAAGAATATTACCATTTCCTGCCCCATGCAGATTAAAATATGCATGGTTGGTGACATTAACAATAGTTCTCTTGTCTGTTGAACAGGTATAATCCATAACAATCTCGTTATTATCAGTCCATGTATAGGTAACAGATGCATTAACCGTTCCCGGGAAGCCTTCTTCCATATCGGGGCTGAGATATGTAAATTTTACAGCCGGGAATTTACTATCCTTCAGCACTTCCGTATTCCATACAACACTATGCCAACCAGCTGGTCCACCATGAAGTGTGTTTGGTCCATTGTTAACAGGTGTATTATATACAACGCCATCAAGAGTAAATTTCCCGTTCGCGATCCTGTTAGCAAATCTTCCTACAACGGATCCGAAAGACATATCACCTTTAAGCGTTTCTTCAAAAGTGTCGTAACCGAATGTAATATTCTCCTTTTTGCCGTTTTTGTCAGGGACTTCAATCCAATTTATCTTTGCACCATAATTAGTAAGTCTGATAACATTACCTTGTTTGTTTGTAAGTGTTAACAGATAAACTTCTTTCCCATTGTGCGAACCGAAAACATCTTTTCTAACCATCTCTTTATTTTTTGTTGGCTGATTGCATGAAGTAATTATGCCTGCAACCAGTGTTAGTGATAAAAACAGAATTTTTTTCATTGTGTGTAATGATTAATTTTTGCTAATTTAATAAACTTTCGTATGATAAATTACAATATCACTTAAAAGCGTGATAAATCAAATTATCACATTATTTAGAGTATTCAGGTTGCTGAGAGATCAGGAGTTGATCGTAAAACTCTTTATTTATGTGCCCTGATCATTTTCATTCTGGCAGGCAAAAAAACATACCTCTGCTACTTAGTCCTGAACTGCCATGCCGGCAACCCTGATTTGTTAAACAGCGATGCTTCAGCGCCATTACGCCAGCAATATCTTACCGAAACAGGTTCCCTGACAGAAGGGGAGGAAACCAGCACTTCGTTATTTACAATTTTTGCATCAGCCTTTACATAACGCCCGTCTTTACCTGCAATTTCGAACTCTTGAAGCTTGTCACTCTTTGCAATCAATCCGCCTTCAACATTATCAAATTGTAATTTTATAGTACCGGCAGCTGCAGACATCGATTTATATACTGGCCCCACACACGGATTTTTCATTCCATAGTCATTATTCAAAGCAAGTAATGCAAGTCTTTCTCCAACCTCTTTTTTATAAGGTGGATGAATATTTTTTACAGTAGCTATATCGAGAGTAACAGCCATTCCTGTTTTGGCCAGTTTAAGGGCGCTCTCCTGGGCTTCACGCAAAAATCCTGATTCAGTTGAATCGACACCGGCATAAACGTATGGAGCAATCTGGACAAAATAGAATGGAAAATCTTTAATTCCCCATGCCGTTCTCCAGTTTTGAATCATAGCCGGAAATATTTTTGCATACTGATCTGCCCTTCCGACATTAGCCTCACCCTGATACCAGATTGCACCTTTTATCTGATATGGCAATACCGGGTTAACCATTCCATTAAATAAAACTGCAGGTGTGCCCGGACCAATAACCTGTAGAGGAGCAGACTCCTTAATAGCTTTAATCTCTGAAATAAATTCTCCTGTCCTTTCAAGTGATTCTGATGAAGTCCATGATTCTGATGGTGTTCCTCCCCATGCTGATTCAATCAAACCTACCGGCACATGCAGTTCATTATTCAACTTTTTTCCAAAAAAATATGCTGTGGCGCTGAATTGCTTAACTGTCTCAGGTGTACTTACCTCCCATTTTCCTGTACATTCATCAATTGGATCGCCTGATATCTTTTTCTGTACATTGAAAAGACGTATTTCCGGAATTGAAGCAGATGCAATAGTAGTGGATGAATGCATTATTGTATCAACAGGAGGCCAGCCCGCGAGTGGCATCTCCATATTCGACTGACCAGAACAAAACCAGACCTCTCCGATCAGAACATTTTTAATAAGAACAGAAGTATCCTTAACTGATATAGTTATTGTAAAAGGACCGCCGGCTTCAGGAGTAGGTATTATAACCTCCCATTTCCCATCTTTTCCTGCAATTGCCTGTCCACTGGAATTCCAGCTAGCTGAAACGCTTATTTTGCGTCCCGGGTTTGCTTTACCCCATATCTTTGCATTTGTTTTCTGTTGCAATAACATATTGTCCCCAATGAGTGAAGGCAATTTTAAGTTTGAACTGGTCTGACAACTGACCAATGTCAGAAATGAGATTAAGAATACTGTGGTTAATTTCATGTTTTGAAGGTTTTAAGGGGTGAACAAAGAAAATCATTTATTATATAATGCCTCCAATGCTCCTGCCAGGTAAGCGGCCGGTGCATTCCAATTAATTGCTATTTCATTTGAAGCATAAGAACATACAGAGTCGGTATATGACTCATCAGGGATGTTTGAAGGATATGTCTTACATCCATCCTGCTGACCGGGATTTGGGCCTCCGACAATCAAACCCGGAACCGGATCTGCAATACCATCAGCTTCTGATAAACGGTGATGTGGAAACATTGGCGTTTTATGACCATATCCTGTTACAAATGAGTATCCTGTTGCATTACGACCTAAGATATAATCCAGATTTGTAAGAGCATAATCCAGATATTTCCTGTCTTTTGAAAGCTTATAAGCCTGGATAAGTAAGATACCCTCATTTGTTGCAACTGAATTGCTTCCCCAGATAAAGTCTCTTGCTGATTTACCAATTATTGTCATATATGCCCGGTCAGTAACTCCTTCTGTCATCTTATCCGCAGTTCTTAATATTCGTTCTTTTAAAGCATAAAAATCCTTCTTTGCTGAATTTGTAAGTTTCTTTTCGAACCTGGCAAGGGTATAGTATCCCAGGAGTCTGACATTGTTCCATGAAGGCAGTGGCATGAGTGTATCAGGAAACATCGGATATGCTGTATAATAGCTTTCTTTACCGGTACTTATATATAATTCTGCAGCAGCCCAGATAAATTCATCACTAAAATCAGAGTCACCATAGCCACCAGTATTTATTACCGGTTTAAACTCCTTATTCATAAGATTTTGATCATAAGCCATTTTGGGGTTTTTCACCGCCCAGGTCCATGCTTTGTCGGCAGATTTCATACAAGAATCTGACAATCCGGGAAAGACTATTTTGAAATTACTGAATATACGTCCAGCTTGTGCCATGACAGCTGCAAAGTCGAGTGTCGCCGCGGTTCCTTTTGGAACAACATAACGCGGTGTTGTCGCAACTGATGGCATAACAAATCCGTCGAAACCGGCATTGGTTACCTTATTATAGACACCTCCGTCGGATGGGTCTTGCATTGTAAGCATCCAACGAAGGTTCCAGACTATCTCATTTAGCAGATCGGGAGCTCCGTTACCACTTTCAGGAATATTTATTTTAAGTGTATCAAAACAGGCAGGGAAATCTTCATACAGAGAAAGTAATGTACCCATTGTAATACCGCTGTTCACAATATATTTATTGTAGTCACCTGCATCGTACCATCCACGGGGACAGGAGATTATTGTTCCTGCTGGACGGTTTGGGGAGGCCGCGGCAGGATGAATGATTACCTTATTATCGGGGTGTCCGGCTGCACGGCTCCATTTGCCTGCGTACTCAGGAAGCAATGGGGTTGACATTCTCTGAAAATAAAAACCTTTAATAAGAGCTTTTGTGAGGTTGCAGAAAATCTTAGGTTTAATTTCGAAAGTATAAGAATCTCCCTGTCCGGGTAAATTTAATTTATAGATACCTGGTTTAGTAACTACTGAGAAATCAGCAATCCTGGTTACTTTAGGAGAGAACTCCGATTTGTGAGGAGCGCTCAGTTTTGATTTGAATACGATCTCTCCGGAAGTCGCTGACTTAATAAGAAATTCGCTGTTGTTATAATCAGTAATAACTGCAATTTTAGGAGCATCAGGATAGAATCCAATCTGGTTAAGCCTGATTCTGTTTGCAGCTTCCTGTGCCGTCATAATTAATGGTGTGGAGATGCAGATCAGAAGGATATAAATTAATTTTCGCATTATAAGTCTTTATTTATTGAGTTACAGAAGTTTTAATATGTATGTAAATGATGTTGGTTCAGCATAAACAATATATCCGGGCAGAGGTCGAGGACCACAACCTGCCGTCCCAACTCCCAGTGTAAGATGACTAATGCAGAATACAGTAGCATTAGATTGTGGCAGGTCAATACGGTATTCGACTTTATCCATCACCTCATCGCTGTATGGCAGCATTGATACTTGCATGAGGGTGTTGCCGGATTGTGCCATAAGCCCGTTCCCGGATGCCGTGGTCACCTTTGCCCAACGCACGTCCTCGTGATTTCCACAGTCCATAGGCTTTTCATAGGGAGTAAGCTGCTCTTTGACAGTACTATTATATACTCCAATATCAAACCCTCGTTTCCGGTCAGCGTAATTTTCCATCGGGCCACGACCAAAATAAGAAGCCTGGTCAAACTTTTTATCAAGGAATATTCTTACTCCAATCCTTGCTACAGCAAGCTTGGGATCGCTTGAACTAAAAGTGTTTTCTGATTTTACTGAGCCATCCCCGGAAATTGTATAAACAACATTATGATTAACAGTGAAGTTGTTTTTACCTTCTCCAAGAAGCGTGACAGTGATAGTAACTGATGAAGGGGATTTCTGTTCAACATTAACTGATTGTGTTGTCCACTTCAACTCCCTCAAACCTGATGCTACCCAACCTTTGTCAGCCCACATATCATCATTACGGTGAGGTGCGCGCCACAGATGTAACCTCGGACCGCCGTCTTTTAGCAACATATTGACACCATTTTTTTCAAGGCTCGAGAATGTACCATCAGCTTTATCGAAAACAACTGCGAAGCCGGAACCCTTAACAGTAATTTCTTTATCGGTCTGAATAAGACTGACAGGATCAACAGTAATATCAGGTTTAACTGCAAGAGTTTCAAGGGGAAGCTGGAACTGTTCCGAAACCATTTCAAATCCTTTTTTTGCCCATTTCTGATCATCTGCCAGGGAGAATGATATCCTGATGAAATATTCTGCACCTTCATTTATTTTTATAATCTTATATGGAATTGTTATTAAAGCTTCTTTGCCGGGAGCGATAACTGGAAGTTTTATCTCGCCATGGGAGATTTCAGCTCCATTTTCCGATAATGTCCACATACCGGTAAACCCATTTAGATTAATGAACTGATATTTATTCTGAATCAGGAACTGTCCTTTTACAAGGTCTTCAGCTGATACTTTAATCCACTGATAAACATGTTTCATTTCGGGATAATGTGGTTTAAGAGAACGGTCAGAAGCTACTACTCCTTTATGAATAAAGTAGTGGTCATTAGGAAACTCACCAAACCCGTCGCCAAAAGCAATAATTGAATGATTCGGATCACGCCGGTTATAAATACCCTGATCCTGCCATTCCCAGATGGCTCCACCTAACAGTTCGGGATATTTATCGAAAAGATCATTGTATTCACCTATTGCACCCATTGAATTGAACATGGCGTGAGCATATTCGCAAAGAAAGAAGGGTTTTTTAATAGTAGTATCATTTGCAATACGCTCAACTTCTTTTGGCTGTGTGTACATCTGACTTTCGATATCAGCAGGATTTTTCTTACCGGTTCCAAAGCCTTCATAGTGGACCGGTCTCCCCGGATCTATTCCTTTTATAGCAGCCAATGCAGCCCTGAAGTTTGATCCTCCCCTCCCATTCTCATTTCCCAACGACCAGATAATTATTGAAGGATGGTTTTTAAAATTCTCAACATTCGCCACATTCCTGTCTATAATAGCCGCTTTCATTGTGGGCTCTTCATCAAACCTGCCAGAATACCCATGACATTCGACATTTGCTTCGGCAACCAGGAATATCCCATACTCGTCACATAATTCATACCAGCGCGGATCGTCGGAATAGTGAGAGGTACGCACCAGGTTGCAGTTTCCCTGTTTGATTAGTTCAAGATCACGTATCATCTGGGCCTCGGTAACAGCATGACCAACATCCGGCCAGTTTTCGTGACGGTTTACACCTTTAAGTTTAACGGGGGTACCATTTACAAGAAAGAGTCTTCCTTTTATTTGAACCTCCCTGAAACCAGTACGTGATGAAAGAGTTTCAATGGTTTTATTTTTATCCTTTAGAGTTAGAACTGTTGTATAAAGCCGGGGAGTTTCAGCTGTCCATTTCTCCGGATTCGTTACCATGAAAGTCAGCTTTACAGCTGTTTCTTCACCTGGTTGTAATGCAGGAACATCACTCTGAGCCTGAGAAGTTGTGACAGCGTTGGTACCATCATATAAGTTCGCTGAAATTCTTGCTTCTTTTACGGCTTTGGTTCCATAGTTCTTCACCCTGGCAGTTATTTCGACTGTAGCATCGCGATACTTATCATCAAGAAGAGTATTAATGAAAAAATCACGAATATGCTGTTGCGGGGCGCTCCAGATTGTCACATTACGGAATATCCCGCTCAAGCGCCACATATCCTGGTCCTCAAGAAATGTACCTGAAGTAAACCTGTAGACCTCAGCAGCAACAATGTTTTTACCGGGCTTAACATACTTTGTTATATCAAATTCAGCGGCATTACGGCTATTAACACTATATCCGACCTTCACTCCATTGATCCAGAGAAAGAATCCTGCATCAACACCATCGAAAGTCAGAAATATCTGACGCCCTTTCCAGTCTGCCGGAAGGTCAAAATCACGCCGGTAACTACCGACAGGATTACGTTCTTCGTATGCGGTGAAATTCTTTGGTGGCATACTCATAACATGAGGGAAATCTTTTCTGATAATATAACCCATATTCCTGTAGTATGGTGTTCCATAACCAAGTACCTGCCAGTTAGAAGGAACTGATATCTCTTTCCAGGAAGTTACATCGAAAGTTGGTTTATAAAAATCGACCGGACGCATCTGGGGCCACGAAACCCAGTTGAATTTCCAAATTCCGTTCAGGCTCCTGCAAAATGTTGAAGCGTGTCTTTTAGCAATCAGAGCCTCATTAAGATTTGCATACGGCATCAGAGTAGCATGGGCAGGCTCTTTGTTAATTTCGAGAATTTCAGGATTCTCAATTTCAGCAGGTACCGGCGCTCCTCCTAAAGAATCCTTAGGTGAGACGTATTGTGAATAGCCTGAAAAACTGACCATAAAAACTGCTACGAATAATGATACAAGGACACGGATACTTTTCATCTTGAATATTAGTTAGTTATATGTGACAAATATAATATGAAGCAATTATAAAGTTAATCTTTAATAAAATCATGAATCAATTTAAAGAGTTAAAAATCATTAATCTATAAATGAACCACAATCTTGTTCCCTATGTATGTTACAGTCTGTTCCGGGTTTGCTTCCGGATCGAGGTCATATCTCCAGTATAAAGGTGCATGAGCTCCTGTAAGTACGGGATATTTATACCTGTGAAAGATTCCGTTTCCGGGGTCAACTTTTTCATTTTCCCTGTTTAAGAGTTTCCGGTGCTCTTCAGTAAGGAGATTCAATCTTGATTTGAAATCGGTTTTCATGATATACTTAATTTAGGCTTCCAGCTGTTGAGGAAGAAGCCCTGAACTGTCTGTCCATTACAAATACTCCCGATCCTGATAAGTTGAAATGCCAATATAATTGTCCAATTCTTCATTTTATAATACAAAGGTATTTAAATAACACCGGTCGAAAGGTAAAGATAACTTATACTTTCGACCGGATGTTTAATTAAACAAACCTAAAAGGTAACAAAGAAAGTCTATTTCACATAGAGAATATCATCAAAGTAGACTGTTCTTCCTGTTGTACCACTTATAATAAAGTTTAGTCTGCCATAAGTCCCATTAATGAAATTTGATGGAATTTTGAAATATGTCCAGACATCTGCTGGAATGCTTACTATTTTAGTATCAGTTGGAGCGTTAGGAGGAGCATCCCCTTTAATTAAAATAGATACGTCCTTTCCGCCTCCTTTTGCCCAGAATGTGATATAGGTAGGAGAATAAAAGTCGGTGAACCAATGGCCATCAGACCAGGTATCTGAGCCCAGAAAGAGGCTCAGCCCTCCGTCTACATAATCAACTTTAAGAGATTTTGTTCCGGTTTTAAACTCAGTAGTTGATTCAGAAACATTACAGCCATAGCTCCATGACGGATCCGGCACGCCTGTTGTCACCGACTTCATAAGCAAGAAGTATATCAAGTGAGGGCCTGTAAAGCTCCCACATTGATGCCTCATCAGTCTGCATGTTTGATGGTCCGCGGTCAGGATTTAAACGGTTTCCTGATCCCCAGGGGCTGCCAGTGCTCTGATGTTCGACTGCAAACAAGGTTTCGATGTTATTATTGTTAGCACTTGAATTGAACAGACCGGCATAATTGGAGAAGAGATCATATCTATGCGCACTGATCACTTCAAGAGACTTAATCCGGGCACTATCATAATCCTGACGGTACAGGTAGAGTTTTGCCATCATGCCTTTTGCAGAATAGGTCGTGACCCTTCCGGGAACATCCGATTCGGGTAATCCTTTTTCGGCAAGTTTCAATTCAGCAAGGGCAAAACGTAAAACATCGCTTTTAAGATACCTTGGAATATTAAATTTACCAGAAAGGGCGCTGGCCCCGGGATCGGTAACAATTGGTGCATCGCCCCATACGCGAGCAATATAGAAATAGACTGTTCCTCTTATAAAATGACATTCGGCAATAGCCGGGTTAAGAATTTCAGCCTTTCCACCTGTTGATTTTTTCTGCTCGAATGTTGATATAAGAGCACTTGTCCAGCCACCGATTTTATAGAATGATTTCCAGCAATCCTGAAGACGGACTGAGGTAGCAGATATAGTCATGTTCTGAAATGGAGGGTCATCTGTACCACCTGTTAATTCATTACCAGACATAACTTCTCCTATAGCATCCATAGAACAACTTTCATACCCAGACCATGCTAATCCAGAGTACAATGTACTTGTTGCAGCCCTAACTTCATCAGCTGTATTATAATAGTTACTCACCGTGGTTCCGGAAAGAGATGGCCGATCAATGAAGGATTTCTCACAGGATGCAATCGTAATTGCAACCATTACAAAAGCAGATATGTATTTATATTTCATAATTAGAGATTTTTGTAGAAGTCATCATTAAAATTCAACATTAGCGCCAAATGAAATTGTGCGCGGGTTAGGATAATGCCCCATATCAACGTTCATCAATCTGATAGTGTTGTTATAAGCTCCGACTTCAGGATCATAACCACTGTATTTACTGAAAGTGAACATGTTCTGAATACTAGCATATACTCTCAGGCTGGACATTTGTACTTTCCTGACGATTTCTGTCGGAAGCTTGTATCCGATAGTAAAATTCTGGACACGCAAATAAGAACCGCTCTCAATATACCGGTCTGACATATAAACGTTGTTTGTATTGGTATTGGTAAACCGCGGAAGGCTGCCTGTGATATTATCAGCTGTGTATCTGTCTAAAACAGCAGTTGACTGGTTGTAATAAGCGTTGTCCATCTTCTCAATCTGCCATTTCAGGAAGTTGAATATCTTGGCACCATAGCTCCCCTGAAGGAAGAGTGAGAGATCGAATCCTTTATACTGGAAAGTATTTGTGATACCATAAGTAAACTTAGGCAGAGGACTGCCAATGAAGGTAATGTCCCTGGCATCAATTATGTTATCATTATTGATGTCTTTAAACCTTACATCGCCCAACCATGTTTGATTCTGAGCAATTGAGTAACCAAACTGTGGCAGCGAGTTATCAAGATCTGCCTGTGTACGGAACAATCCATCTGTTTTAAGACCATAGAATGAACCTACGGCATAACCTGGGACAGTATGTGTAACTGTAAACCGGGAAAAAGCTTCTGGAAGAATGGCCCCATAAATCGCCCCAGGATATTGATCACGCCTCCCTTTTCACCAACCTTTAACAATCCCATCCACAGCGTGAGAGCACCGGTCAGACCGAGTGAAATTTCAAAGCCGGTTTTTGCGTTCGAAAAAACTGAATTAACCAGATCATTGAATATCTGAGTGTTCCCTGCAAAGATCAATTGCCCGAGAGCAGCAAGAAAACCGATTAGGAAGAATGCGATCCAGATGTAGTTTAAGGCCATAGGATGTGATTGTGTGACGAAGATAATTATTAATAAAGACAAAAGACAATTCACCTTCGCTAAAGCTATGGTGGACGAGGAAAGGAAAGTCTGTCGCCTGCCGCCTGTTGCCTGTCCCCAGTTTCTTCCGTTTGCAAATAACCAAATTTTAGATAAATTTGTATATGTAATTCAACAGTATATTATGGCACGATTCAAAAGAATAGATGTTATCATCAAAATGAAAGAGGCAGGGATCGTACCTGTTTTTTATAATAAAGATCCCGAGGTTTGCAGGAATGTAATAAAAGCCTGCTTTGAGGGAGGAATTAAAGTATTTGAATTCACCAATCGTGGTGATTTTGCGCATGAACTTTTCAGTGATCTCAATAAATGGGCGGAAAAAGAAGTACCTGAAATGGTTATGGGTGTAGGGTCAGTAGTTGATCCTGGCACTGCTTCCTTATATATTCAACTTGGTGCGAACTTTATTGTATCTCCGGTTTTGAATCCCGAAATGGCAAAGGTTTGCAATCGCAGGAAAATATTATGGTCACCCGGATGCGGATCACTTTCAGAAATAAACTATGCAGAAGAACTTGGAGCCGAGATAGTTAAGATTTTTCCTGGTTCATCTGTCGGTGGTCCCGAATTCGTTAAAGCTATAAAAGGGCCATGCCCCTGGACAAGCATTATGCCAACCGGTGGTGTTGAACCTACGGTTGAAAATCTAAAAGGTTGGTTTGAAGCCGGTGTAACTTGTGTTGGTATAGGTTCAAATCTTATTACGAAAGAAATTATCCAGAAAAAAGATTGGAAGGGACTTACAGAAAAAGTCACTGAAGCTGTTAATATAGTAAAAACGTTCAAAAAGGATTGATCTGCTAATAATTACTACCATGAAAAATAAGATTTTGTACGGATTATGTTTTTTGGCATTAAATGCAACTTTTATGAAAGTATCATCACAGGATATTGTTCTTCCGGCACCCGATAAAACAGGAGGTAAGCCTCTGATGCAGGCACTTAATGAGAGACAGTCGATCAGAACATTTACAAAAGAGGATCTGACATTGCAACAGCTTTCCGAATTGCTATGGGCAGGCTGGGGTATTAACAGGCCTGACGATAAAAAAAGAACTGCTCCATCTTCGCGGGATGTTCAGGAAATTGATGTTTATGTTGCACTTCCGACAGGACTCTATTTGTATGTTGGTGAATCACATACACTTAAACAAATCAATAATAAGGATCTCAGAAAATTATGCGGTACGCAGGATTTTGTCGGTGAAGCTCCGCTAAATCTTGTTTATGTTGCCGATATGGGCAAGCTTGGGAAAAAAGAAGGGGATGAAATAAAAGAAGCAAGTCTTCTTTCATCCTGGGCAAATACAGGATTTATTGCACAGAATGTTTACCTGTATTGTGCTTCTTCAAATCTTGGCTGTGTAATAAGAGCTATGGTTCCAAAAGACAAACTTGCTCCTGAAATGGGATTGAGGTCAAACCAGGTAATTATACTAAGTCAGACTGTCGGCGTTCCAAAAAAGTAAAAGAATACCAAATAAGCGGTAGAATATTATCATCCAATGTCAATAAAACGATGGCCATTATTGATGCTGCTGGCCGGTGCAGTTACTCTTTCATCGGCAGGGAAGGACATCAATATTTCAGGAAAGGTAACAGATCCATCGTTGATGGTGATTCCGGGAGCCTCAGTCAGCTTTAGTATAAACAATTCCATTTTCTCAGCAAAGACAGAAGCCGATGGTTCTTACAGGATTAGAATCTCCGGGATTTATCCTTTTTCTCCAGCTGAAATGGAAACCGGACAAGCGTTTCCAAATCCCTTTACCTATTCAGTTAATATACCTGTCATTACAGGTGCTGGAGGCGATATCCTGTTTGCCGTGTACGACCTGAGTGGACGAAAAGTTTTTGAAGTAAAATTTCCTTCCGTTTCTGCAGGCAGCTACCGTATAAAGTGGGACGGATGCAACCAGAGCGGATCTCCTCAACGTCCGGGATTATATATATATGCAATTTTTTTTCACGGAAAAACCTATTCGGGACGCCTGTTGAAATCATCGGGAGTAAAAGGATTTTCCGGATCAACGTATATTGAACCATTTATGAGCCCGCCTGCAAACATTGATCCATCTGTAAAAACAATAAAAATACCAACTATTGGCGTTGCCAAAAAAGAAGGATTTCATGACACAAGACTAACCGACTTCATACTGATTAATGATACTATAGCTGATTTTATATTAAAACCAAACCAGGAACAACCATTCAAAACATTGACTGATTTTATTGCTGTCAAAGAAGGTAATGAATATAATGCTTTGATTCTTAAAGGGATCAATCTTGGATCCTCTCCCCCCGGATATTTTCCCGGAGAAATTGCATATGCAATAACAGCATCTATGTACGAGAGATGGATAAAGATGATGGGTGAATCGGGTTTTAACTCGGTAAGGGTATATACACTGCACCCACCGGTATTTTATGAAAAACTGGCAGAATATAACATACGTCACTTGGAACATCCCCTCTACCTCTTCCAGGGTATCTGGCTCGACGAAATTGAGGACCCAAAATCGGGAAAAGAATATGATCTTATGCAAAGGAAAGAGAGTTTCCAGGCTGGAATAAGGGAAGTGGTTGACTGTGTACATGGAAAGAATTCAATTCCGTTCAGGATGGGAAAAGCCTATGGAGATTATATCACAGATATCTCTCCCTGGGTAGCAGGTTTTATTATCGGGCGAGAGATAAGCCCCCAGGAGGTTGATTCAACGAATAAATTCCATAATGATATCAGCTCCTGGAATGGAAATTTTTTCAGTATTGCCGGAGCCTCGGCAAGCGAAGTATTCGTAACCCAGATGCTCAATGAAGCAGCTAATTATGAAATGACTAATTATTCAAATAAGAGAACTGTCAGCTTATCAAGTTGGCCAACACTGGATCCTCTGGTCCATCCTACCGAGATATATACTGATGAAGATAAAGCATCTATTGATATAACTAAGATATCGGAAAATAACGGAGCCTCAATGTTATTTGCTTCTTACCATGCTTACCCGTATTATCCTGATTTTATTAATAATGAACCTCTTTACCGAACCTTTACAGATGAAAAAGGACCAGACAGTTATCTTGGCTATTTAACTAGTCTTAAAGAACATTATAATAATGTACCTCTGATCATTGCGGAATTCGGTGTCCCCTCAAGCTGGGGTAATGCTCATGCTTCTTTCAGCGGCATGGGTCATGGCGGATTATCGGAGACACAACAGGGAGAATCAGATATCAGGTTGCTTAAAAATATCGTCTATGCCGGATGTGGCGGGGGATTTATGTTCTCGTGGATGGACGAGTGGTTTAAGCCCACCTGGATTGTCAGCTATCTTGAAGCATTTGGAAAAACAGAAGCAGATAATATAATTCCTACCAGACAATTGTGGCACAACCTGGCATCGCCGGAACAAAACTTTGGCCTGATTGGTTTTGACAATGCAGATCCTCCGGATTGGGTAAATTACTCTCTTAGATCAGACAACTCAACAATAAGTTCAATCAAAGCCAGTAACGATAATAGTTTATTTTATCTCGATATAACTCTTTCAGACCTGCCACAAGACGGAGATACTATTTTGGTTGCTTTCGATACATATCTGTCCGGAAGAGGAGAATCGGTCTTGCCGGATGGTACGATAACAGGTAACCGGGCTGAATTTGTTTTATCGGCTATCAAAGGGATGGACTCCACATCACTATTTGTTACAGAAGCTTACAATATGAATGGACTTACCCCAAGATTCAACCTGACAAAGCCGGAACAGAAATTCAGAAGCACTATAACCAATGGAGCGCCCTGGAAATTGATGAAATGGATTACCAGCGAATTTGAAGGGACCATTTTTAATATTGGAAGAATGCCTGCTGGAAATTCCCGGGAATTTTCTGCCGGGGAGCGTGAAGCAGTAATTTGGTATGATAACCACCTGATTATAAGAATTCCCTGGACCATGCTCTATTATTATGATCCCACACAAATGAGTGTTATAGATGGCGCTGTTTCATCCGATGGTGGTTATAGCTTCAAAATTACTGAAAAGGTGTCTGATGGAATAGCAATTACCGTTGTTGACAAAAATGAATTAACAGAGACAACATCAAGATATAGTTGGGCTACCTGGCTCACCACCCCTTCCACAAAAGAAAGAACAAAAAAATCTCTTGATATCATCAGTTCAGGATTACAGAATATTCCGGGTTTTGCATACTGAAAACTGAAATAAAACTGCTACCATAAATAAGAATATTTTTTATTTGACTGCGATAAAAAACATTTTTTGCAGGAAGTCTCTCCTAAACTATTTTTTATTTTTTCTTTTCAAATCCGTTTCTGGTTGCTTTACCCCATCCCTTTTTACCACGAAGGGATTCGATGTTACCTCTTACAGAAAAATAGGTATAGATCGGGTAAATAAACGGTTCTATAAACGCTACACCAATCAACTTCATAACATCCATCTTACGGCGATATTTATGGAAAGTGATCTCTTCGAGAAGGATCGCCCATATCGAAAGACAGACGGCTAAAAAATAAACAAAAGAAAAGATAAGTATAAAGAATGGCCAATTTACCAGACCTGCAAAAGCCAGAATAATAGTGTACAGGAATCCTGCAAATGCTATTAAAGGGGCCATCCATTCAAAAATCAGCCAGTAGGGATAACCAAGCATGCCAAGTTGTTTATATTTCCTGTTCATGAATAATTTTTTATGAGTCAAAAGTGATTCAACTAGCCCACGTGTCCAGCGGGTTCGTTGTTTCCGCATCGACCGCAGGTCGGAAGGCACCTCTGTCCAACATAAAGGATCAGGTATATACGTAACCTCATACTCGCTATTCTTTTCAGCCATAAACCGTCTCATTCTAAGTAGTAGTTCCATGTCCTCACCAACGGTCTTGGTACTGTAACCACCTGATTTAATCATAGTTTCCTTATCGAACATTCCTATTGCTCCTGAAATAAGCATTAATCCGTTGAGTTGACTCCAGGCCATTCTGCCCAGAAGGAATGCCCTGGTATATTCGACAACCTGCAAACGTGGTAATATTTTTTCCGGAATACGTATCTCCCTGATAAATCCTTTTTCGACATAGCATGAATTGACAATACGGATCACACCTCCGGTACCTATTACTTTTTTATCTTTTTCTTCAAGAAATGGCTTTACCAGTTTAAGCAGCGAGTCAGGTTCGATCATTGAATCTGCATCAATAGAGACTACAAGTGAGTTACGGCTTATATTTAAACCGGCATTGAGTGAATCGGCTTTACCCCCATTATTCTTATCAACAACCATAAGACGGGCATAGGAAGGATTTTTCGACTTATAAATACCTCTGATCCTCTCGCATGGAAGCTTGTAATCAAAGTAGTAATTTACTTTATCAAGCTCATAGACCTCTTTAATCAGGTCGAAAGTATCATCGGTTGAACCATCGTTCACTAAAATAACCTCAAAGTTATTATAGTAAAGAGATAAAAGCGTTCTGATATTATCAAGAACGGTTTTACTCTCATTATAAGCTGGTACAATTATGGAGACATGTGGACTTAATGGCGACAATACCAACGTGTTATAGTTAATATAACTGTTTTTCCGGAGGTATTTTCTTAATGCAACGGCGGAGAAAAGACCCAAAAAAATGTACGACCCGAACAGGACACAGGTAAGAATAAAAATAAAATTCGCAAAATAATATCCCATAACCGTTAATTAGCTAATTTATCCTCTTGTCAAGTACATGCCTGATAATTATATTATAGTTTTTATACTCCGACTCCATAATTTTTTTAAGAGACTTAACTCCCACCTCTCCCATGTTTTCGATAGACTTTGTGGCCTCTATCTGCAGTTGAATATCATCTTCCTTATCAAGAACCAGTTTTAGGAAACCCAGCATCTCTTCATCCGGCATTTTACCCATCGATCTCAGTATCTCAATACTGTTATCATAATTTTCATTCTTATACATTTTTTTCAGGATTTTCAGAGCCTGTTTCATTCTCATATCGCCTGTTACTTCAATCGCAATCTTACGGACATCCGGATTATTATGCTGCAATACTTTTAACACATACTCTTCAGAATCAAGCTGTTTATATTCGCGGATCATTCTCAGGGAAAACATCACTATAGTATCATTAGGTGAGCTTAGAAATTGATGGAAGAGAGGTACTTTAAAATCATGATGTACAAGTAATTCGTACAAAGTTATCTGTTCCCATAAAGAAAAAGGTCGTTCAAGATGGTTTAGAAATTCAAAGGGATTATCATCGCTAAGTCGTACCAGTGCTATCTGTGCTTCAATTCTCAATATCTCGTTCTTCGATTCCAGGCATCGGTATATCTCATCATTTGCATCTCTTATATTCATATATGCCAACTCCCTGAACGCTTTTATTTTTTTATGCCACTGCCTGCTGTATGCTTTTTTTACAGAATCTCTGTCAAGACCCATATTCAAATAAAGCTCTCGAAGTTTAGCTTCAGCATCGCCTTTCAGATTTATACTGACATCAATCATCTGATCTATAAGAACCTGACGCCTGAATTTATCTGAAGCTATTGTCATGAATCCATCAGATAGGTTATCGCCAAAAAGATAGTTAATAATCATTCCCTGGTATTTTTCCAGGAGAAACTGACGCAACCGCTCTTCTTTTTCCATCCGTGTCCTGTTTAACAGAATGAAGATCAGAAACAGGATCATTGTAAATATTGACCCTGTTATGAAAATGATCAGAGCATTAACAAGTGCCACAGATTTTCCGAAATAATTGAATTTCTTAAGCCATGGACTATTATTATTCAGAAAGATGAACTTGTGTTGGATATTTTTTGCAGATTGCTCATTTTGAGTTTTATAAGAAGAAGAAGAAAGAGCTTGTACCGAATCGGCAATAGAAGCTCTTATTTGCGTGGGGACGGAGGCAGAAACAATAATCTTATCTAAACCTGGTTTAGCTGAAACATCATTTTTTTCATCCGATACCGTATCTGAAGAATACACAAGATTTAAATACTCTATATCGTTATTACCATTCCGGCTGGTTAAACGAACTTTATAATAACCATCTTCCTCGATTATTTTAACAGCCTCACCAAAAAACGCTTCAATTTTGAGGTATAAAGCTTCAGCATTTGACTTCCGTTTAAAAGCTCCGAGTTGTATCGGATAATGGGCTTTCGATAAATTAATCAGGCTACTTATTGTTATTTTATTATCAGAGCTTACAATTTTTTCAGTCTTCTTCGAACGCGTTGTGTCAGGAGATGAAATAGAAAATGGTTTACACAGTGTTAAGTTTGCCTGAAAGACAGTAGCGAAGAGAAGTAACAATATCAACAACAGCTGATTTTTCATTACTTCAATTTAAGAGCATAAACTAAACTTATTCCACCTTCGAACCTGTTTCTCCATGCAGATTCTGCATACTCTTCCCTGGAATATCCAGTGCCAAGGCGCATCGTAAGTTTATCGGCAATTGAAAGGTTGCATGCAAGTCTGATACTGTAGGCCTTCTGACGCATCAGAGCTGTCTGAATATCAAATGGTTCATCAGGCGCAGTGCCTGTGCCTACTGTTACCTGAATAAAATCGGTTGTGTTGAAATATCGTCTTGCATTTACATATAACGAAGTTGTCGGACCAACATCCTTAAAATAGACAAATGTTTTTGCTGATAGCCAGTACTTGCCAATATATTTTTCAACTGATGCTAATGCGATGAATATATTCCTGTCGAAATAATAATAATTCAGTCCGGCAGATAACACCCAGCCGGCAGGTAAAACCTGCCATAACTCTGCCGCAGCATGGTGTTTGGGAAAATATGAACCCGGACTATATGCATAATCAAAATATGCATAGTTTTTTTTTGTCAGATGAGGATAAGCCTCAAGCTCAATTTGCAGTTCTGTTGCAGAACGTGTTAACGGATCTTCAATTTTTATATTTCCAATGTTCAAATCTGCTGATGCTGGTCCCCATTTAAACTGATGCCCGGCACCAGCCTTAAATACCTGCCAGAAACGGTTATAAGGTTTTGTGAAACTGTCAAAAGAATAACCAGTTCTTATATCTGTCGAAACTTGCTTTTTATCCTGCAATAACTGATTTTCTGATTTTCTTTTTTTTTCTAAAGCAATATTTTCTGCAACAATCCATCGCGATATATCATTCCGGGCCTCAATTGCATCGCTGTTTCCAGGTTCATGTATTAATAAAGAATCGAGAATTATTATTGCAGGCTGAAATTTATTCTGCCAGGCATAAATACGGGCAAGCAGTATCTGCGCATCACCATATGACGGAAATGAATCAACAAGTATTTTTGCAGCAGTTTCAGCCTCAGTAAGCTTTCCGGAAAAAGCCATGTTACGGATGCGGCTATACTCTGATTCAGGGTCATTTACTACCTGCCCGGTTAATTGTAAAGGCGATATGAAGCCCGTCAAAAATAATATCAGGCAGATTCCGATAAACTTCTGCACGTTAAATATTTTTTTCAAAAGATTTTATCTGTTTTATTAGATAGACCGGATCAATAGGCTTAACAATATAATCATCTGCTCCAAGTTCTTTTGCCTGAACCAGTATCAGTGGATCACTAAATGCAGATACAATAATAATCGGTGTTTTTTTGTTCAGATCTGACCTCACATATTTAACAAGTTCCAATCCGCTATGGTAGGGAAGATGAATATCAACCAAAATATGACTGTAATCGTTTTTGTTTAACATGTCAATAGCTTTATTACCATCGGGAGCGAGGTCAGTTTTGTAACCTGCTCTTGCCAGAATAGCAGAAATAGTAATTGCCACAACTTTGTTATCTTCACATACCAGGATTGACATATTCCAAAAACGGGATCAATGATAAAATAAATTGTTACACAGAAATTTCCAATCCTTATTTACCGTTTCAAAGAAAAGATAATCTGCTGAATAACAATAACTGAATTAAATTAACTCCTTAAATCCGCAAAAAGTTATTAACATAAGTTGCCAAAGCATTGTGTAAAA
>Ga0209746_1000203_pt1 | contig 32893 bp, 27 predicted proteins | sample BarGraNGADG00211_3_FD_184496 | JGI IMG/M metagenome (GOLD analysis project Ga0209746, IMG submission 184496) | Arctic peat soil microbial communities from Barrow, Alaska - Barrow Graham LP Ref core NGADG0011-211 (SPAdes) (version 2) | ecosystem: Environmental > Terrestrial > Soil > Wetlands >... | reverse complement strand
TGTATTACAGTGCGATGTCAAACACCAGAGCGCTCATTCGGACCTAAACACAGCTTACCCGGGAATAAAGATACCACAACTGTGCATTATTGAAAATGGGAAATAATCGTATTTCTGTAAAAATAAATCGCGCGTAAAACCCCTGATGGAGTTCGCCTTTGGGGTTGCGGCGGACGCGGCTTACGGCTTCAGGCAGGTCGTGCAGTTGGACGCGTTGCGCCCGCGCGAACGGGTCGGCAGCTCTCCTGATGGTGTGAACCCGGGGGGTCTTTATGCCTGTATCCCATTTTATTAACTGCTATATAATGTGGGAGCTCGTTCCAACAATTTTTATTTTTAAGATCATGGCGTTGTTGAACAAGTCTTTTATGGAAAATCAAAAATATCTTCTAGAATCCGAATCTAACTATCGCGCAAACTCAATTAATAATTTGGTTTGGGTGATTATTTCTCTTGTAGTAATCGCTTTATTTATTGGATTTCTTGTTTTCCCACTATTTGAGGGCGGAGCGTATCCTTGGGGAACGGACGTTCACGGTTATTTAGCCCGTGTATGGCGCATGTCTAATTCACTAAAAAGTAGTGGAACCATCCCGCAATGGTTTCCGAACTGGTATAACGGTACTGCTCTACTCGAGTACTACCCACCTCTGACCACCTATATCATGGTGCCCATCCAATTACTAACAAACAACATTACTCTAACCTACAAAATTTTTGTGATCAGCACCTTATTCCTTTCAGGAATTTTTTCCTACTTTCTGGTCAAGCGTTGGACGAAAGATTCCTGGGCAGTATTAGCGGCTCTTGCTTTTATTGGTGCTCCTTATACGGTTTTTTCAGTTTTTGATGAGGGCAATCTTCAAAAAGCTCTCAGTTTTGTATTGATGCCGGTGGTGCTCGGATATATCCTTCGTTTTCTTGAAACCGGAAAGCGCGAAGCATTCCTCGGTTTAGTCTTATCGACAGTTTTACTGATATTAACGCACCATCAACAGGCTGTCCTTATATTAGCAATTTTTAGTATCATCACATTGATCCAGATAAGAAAGGAACGATGGTTCAACATCCGAATAATCATGGTAGCTTGCGCCTTTGTTATTGGCATTTTACTTTGTAGTGCATGGTTGATACCAGCTCTAACTCATTTTGATTATCCAACCGTGCCTGATTTGTCCTTGTTCCCTGAAAGGTTGCATTTATTTTCAGTAAGCTGGAGAGTACTAGATCCCGGCGCTCGAAATGAAAGTCTCGAACTTGTTTATATCGGTTTTTCCCTGTTGCTAGTGGGTTTTTTTTCTGTTTTATTACGACGGACAAGAATACAACTGGCTTTCTTCATTGGAGCAGTGGTCAGCATTACCTTCGCTTTTGGAGTAAATAATCCGATTTTCCGTTCCATCCCTGTCCTCAGCAACAGTGTTTTTCCTGAAAGATTTATAAACATAGCTACTTTCTTGCTCGCCATTCTGATTGCCGGGTTGGGAGCAACCATTAGTAAATACCTTCGGGGAAAATTATTTTTTGAACGGATGGTCTTTCTGGCTATAACAAGCATCCTGCTGGTAGATTTCATGCCATATTGGCAACTTGTAAAAACAAGTGATTACCCAACTGTTCGACAATCATTGGATCTAGTTCAACTGACGGGTAATTCATCCAGGCTTGATGTGCGGTCCGGTGAGGGTTCAATCTGGTCTTTAATGCCGCTAATAAATAATCAAACATTACTGTCATATGGTTGGTCGATTGAAACTACTCCTCATCTGGCTGTAGCCGGCCAAAATAATTTAGCTCTAAGATTGGGCTTTCCAGAATTTGTGTTAAGAAATTACAGACAATGGAATGTTGAATCTGCAATTATCCCCGAAAATGAAGCTGGGCTAATCTCAGAACTCGAGTCGAATGGCTATAACATCGATGGTCGAGTAGCCGGAAACGTCATATTAAACACTCATAATCAAGCTTCGTTGACTCATGTTTTGAATTCCAACAGTATTGTTATTGGGCGCGGTGCTTTTTCAACTTCAGTGTTATTTCCCTGGTTTACTTATGGAACTTACTGGAACATTGATGATTACACATCTGAATATCTAAACCACTTTTCTCTTATTTATTTATATGATTTCCAAACAAATAATCCATTAGCACTGGAACAAAGAATTCGCAAATGGATTGCTGATGGTAAAACTGTAATAATTGATCTAACTGGACATCCCTATGATTCTTATTTTGGAGTGTGGGCACAAAATTCAGAATACCCCGATAATTCAGTTTTTTTACCGGGTCCGGAGATTGATATTGACCATACAGAGTATTATTCTCAACCATTTGTCGATGAAGCAGGAGGTTGGCGTGGCGTTACTTATTACGGACTAGACGAGACAATTCTGGATGTTGTTGATTTGGACGGAAATAAAGCCTCGGTTTTTGGTGCTGTAAATCTCCCTGAGGGTAAGTTATATTTCCTTGGGTTTAACTGGATAACCCACGCATTACTTGCACATGATCAGGCCTCTATTCAATGGCTCGATAATATTTTTGAGAAGTACCAACCACAACGAAATATCCAACCAGAACCATTTCCAATAATTTTACAAGTCTCTGGTGGAGACGATTGGGCATTTAGCTATCAATCTAATACAGACACTCCAGTAATGATTTCTGAAACATGGTCTCGCCACTGGATCGCAACCCTTGACGGAGTACAAATTCCGATCCAAAACCACGAAAACTTGATGCTTATTGAATTACCTGCTGGAAACCATTTAGTATCATTTCACTATGGAGCAACAACTATCCAATGGGTAGGTTGGGGGATAACTCTATTTGCAGTCTTGATATTATTAGTAATTTATTTAAACCTATACAATATTTATCGTAGTTTTATTACGCCCGCAACTTGACCAGTACCTTGACATCATTGATTTGATCGGTTTTTGACAAACTTTTCCTGCGTTTTTTTGTGGGTGAAGGATCACAATAGTTGCTTTCTCGTTGTTGCGTCGAGTATCCCAGGCGACGCCTTCCTGGTACAGTTCAATCTCAGAAGCAATACGGCGATTGAGATACTTTTAGCCGTCATCTTCCTGAAAAATCGCATGAGAAAATCCCCGGCAAAATAAAATTTTAGGAGAAGACAAATAGGTCTGCACCTATTGGTGGTACTCGCGTGAATCCGATATTCGGACCCACGCAGACGCAATCCGTTAACCAAAACACCATCGCCCGGCGGATTTCTGCGCAGGGCGTTTTGATCCCTCCAGGCGGACGCCGTCCGCCCCTACTAGAATAACAAATGTCCCAGCAGCACCGCCACCAGCGTAACGGTGATATTGTCCACATCCTTGAGCGGCAGGGACTCGACCAGCGTCCCGACCAGGGCGATGTACGTGATGGGGAGCAGGTAGGCGCTGAAGGGTGCGGGGAAGACGCCCGCAAGGACAAATATGAACAGGATTAAAGCCGCCAGAACCCAGCCGCCAAGCAACATTCCCAGCGACCCGGCCACCGATTTGCCCTTGCTCCACGGCAGTTTCGGGGACTGGATGCCGCGCCCCAGGATGTCGGCCAGGCCGTCGCCGCCGCACATCAGCATCAGGGCCAGCATGCCGATGGGGGAGGTCTTCCAGTAGACCAGCGTCATGACGACAAAGACGATGCCATAGAAGAGCGGACCGCGCAAAATCTCGCGCCGGTCACCGCTGCGCGACATGGCTTTGACCGAGGCCTCGTCTTTCATAATCCCCAGCCCGATCAGGGCGAACTGAACGGTGATGGCAAACGGCACCAGCGCCGCCAGCCAGCGGGCGTACCAGACATCCGGGAAGAGCAACCAGCACAACACAAACAAGGGCCCGGTCAGGATGTGGATGAGTTTGCGGCTCAGGTGGGATTCAATCCAGCCGCGCTGGGCAAAAAGGTCCAGCAGGCGCAGTTCGATCAGCGCCACAGCAAAGGTGATGATCAGAGCAAGGAAAGGATTCATCATTTTCTCCGTTTAATGGATCAGGATTTACATATTAAAACACGTCCGGGGCAAATTGTATACGGGGAGAGGAGCAAAGACAGAACCTATTCAAAGTTCGAGTTTTCAACCACACCCCCGTCCACTACCAGAATCGGGGAGGGGAGAAACTTGCAAAAAAGGGGTGCGGTGGGCGCGAAACGCCCCCGCACCCCTTTTTTGCAAGTTTGTGAAAATCGTGAACCAAAAAACGAATTCGAATGAACAGCGTATGCTTTATGAGACTGGTTTTCCGATTTCCGAATAAAATAGCCTTATCATTCGTTATATAAGTGAACGGTGCAATCAAGGAAAAAAGGATGTCTGGTGGCACAACCACAAACTGCGGCTACTGAAACCAGCCTGATTGAACAGGCCCAAAACAGTGACCGCAACGCCTTCGGAGAACTGGTCCGCCGCCACTATCAGGGAGTGGTCCTGGTCGTCTATCGCATGTGCGGTGACACCGGACTGGCGGAAGACGCCGCTCAGGAAGCTTTTCTCCGGGCCTGGGTACACTTGCCGTCCTACCAGCCCCAGGCTTGCCTGCGTAACTGGTTGTACCGCATCGCCATCAACGCCGCGCTGGATGTGCTGCGGCGCAAGCCGGAAGAAACGCTCGAAGAAGAGGATGCGCAGATGGTCACAGACCAGGCACCGGGTCCAGAAACGGCCCTGATCGAAAAAGAACGGGTGGTCCTGCTCCAGCAGGCCATGAAGTCCCTGCCCGAGGCGGCCCGCTCAGTGCTCGTCTTAAGGGAGTACAGCGGGCTCTCGTACCAAGAAATTGCCAGCATACTCGAGGTGCCAGTCGGCACGGTCATGTCCCGCCTGAATTACGCCCGCAACCGGCTGCGGGAAATCCTTAATTTATATAAGGCAAAAACGGAGAGCGAATATGCATGAAGACATGCGCACACTGCTGAACGCGTATCTGGATGGCGAACTGAATGGTTGGCGCCTGCTGGAAATGCAGACCCACCTGGCCTCCTGCGCAGCCTGCCGGAATGAACTAAAGGAACTGCGCCTCGTTTCGGACCTGTTACAGGCCAACTCCGCTCCGGAGTTTACCCCCGCCGAGCGTTTCGTATCACAACTGACCCTGAGCCTGCCACGCCCCGTGCTGGAACCGGGACTCCCACGCCGGCTCCTGCGCGACCGGCTCCCGAAGTTCGGCTCCCTGGCCGGGTGGCTCGTACCGGCGGGGTTGCTTGGAGCCTGGTTCTTTGTACAGACAGTATTCACCCTCACCGGCGTGATCACTGCGGCGAATATAACCGGCCTGCTGGGGCATGCCGCCAGTTGGCTGGGCAGCGGGCAGGAGTCAATCTGGTTCAGTGCGGTAACCAGCCTGTTCGGCGGACAGGCAGTCGGAACGCTGCCCACGCTCTCTCTGCTGAACAATGTGAGCGTCTTCGGCGCGAACCTGTTGAGCGGGTTCCTCTGGCAGGCGCTGATCGTTTTGCTCTTCTGGGCCTGGCTGTCCATCTGGTGGCTTAGTGGCGGCCTGCGGCCGATGAAGATGCGTAACGCGTCGTAATGGCTAACTATCCATTCTAAAATTGTTCTCACCGCCGTCCCCAGCGGTGGGGACGCCGCCTAGAGCATAATTTTCAGATAGATTCTAAAGTGGTTCATAAATAGCGACTGAAGGCGCCACTACTTTTTAAAAAAGGAGAAAATAACATGATCTACATCGGAAAAATCCTCAAGCATACCTGGCACATCCTGTGGAACTACAGAGTCCTGTGGATCTTCGGCTTCCTGCTGGCCATCACTTCCGGAGGCAATGGAGGCGGAAGCAGCGGTTCCGGCTATCAGTTCAGCAGCAACCGTGGCAACACTGGAAGCAATGGCAATCCCAACTTCCAACCCGGACCATTCTTGCGCGAGTTGACCGACTGGTTTAACCAGAACATTTCACCCTTATACGAGTACCCTGGCCAGCATGTGGCCACATTCATCTGGATCGGGGTTGCATTCCTGCTCTTCATCCTCATCTTGGGAGTGATCACCTCCATAATTCGCTACGTCTCGGAGAACGCCGTCATCCGCATGGTTGACGAGTACGAGCAGACCGGCACAAAAGTGGGCTTCAAGCAGGGCTGGAAGATGGGCTGGAACCGGCGTGCCTTCCGAATGTGGGTGATCGATCTGGTCATCAGTTTGCCGGTCATGCTCTTCATCGCGCTGTTGACCGGCCTGGGCGTGCTGTTCTTCTTCAGTGTGATAAACGGCAATGCCGCGCTTGCCATCGGCGGGACAATTGCCGCCATCGGGTGCGCTTTCCTGTTCATCTTTGCCTTCATCGTCCTGATGGTCTGCCTCAGCCTGCTGCGCCAGTTCTTCGTGCGGGCGGCGGCACTGGAAGAGGCCGGCATTGGTGAATCCTTCCGCCGCGGCTGGGCCATGTTCAAAAACAACTGGAAGAGCGCTGCACTGATGTGGCTGGTGATGCTTGGGATCGGCATTGGCTATGGGATTGCTGGAATGATCCTGTTCTTCCTGCTGATCCCGGCATACCTCATTCTTATTCTGCCTGCCGCGCTGGTGGCCGCCATCCCCGCTGGGATCGCCCTCGGGTTCACCAGCATCTTCGCCAGCGGACCGCTGGCTTGGATCGTGGCCATCCTGGTTGCCGTGCCGTTCTTCTTGATGATCACGTTAGCCCCCCTGACCCTGGTCAGCGGCTGGTACATGATCTACACATCCGGAGTCTGGACGCTGACCTACCGGGAGATCAAGGCACTCGAAACAGTCAAACTGGAAGAAATCCCGGCAGAAATAGCCTGACCTTTCCGGCAAACGAAAAACTCCTGGCTGGAGCAATTCAGTCAGGAGTTTTTTCGGATGTGGGCCCGGTAGGACGTATGACCCGATAGGGGTATTCGAGCCTGCGACCAAGCGATTATGAGTCAGGTGGTTGTCTTTCCATAGCTTCCACTCTTGGTCAGCACTCCCATATCTGGCGGTCTCTTTCTACGCTACCTTACCAATATTCATTTTTTTGAAAAAAAACACAAGAATGAGAACAAGGAAGCGAAACCGAAGCTGGAAAAGAACTCCGAATGGATTACTGAGATTTGAACATGTACATGCTTCTTGCATAAATACGTGAACTCTGAACGATAAAAATATAGGGATATACATCAATATGGGTTCATATCTTTGCGCAGTACCCTGTAGCGGCTCATGGGTAGTAGTTTGTCCACATTCTTGTCCCTTCCTTTTGGGTTAACACTTATGCAACCTACGTATGCAACCTGCATATGCAACCTGTGCATATGCAACCTGCGTATTGACAAACGATAATTATTAAAATAGAATAAGGAGCCGTACGCCTTCTGGTGTTGGAAATTCAGAATATTAATTCAAACAATTTTCAAACTTTGAAGCATAGACATCATTGCCAAGAGTGATAATCTTTATGAAACCATTCGCGGATTACATTACTATGCCTGTCCTTCTAATGTTACTCGCCAGTTGTTCTTTTGGTGCGCCTTCGAAAAGCGAGGTGCCAAGTAAGACTGAGAGCAGCCCCTTGATTACCGAGGTGCCGAGTAAGACTGAGAGCCGACCCGTGAATATTGCACACCGGGGTGCACGTAGCCTGGCGCCCGAGAATACGCTGGCAGCTGCTCGCAAAGCTCTGGAACAAGGCGCCGACATGTGGGAATTGGATGTCGCCGTTACATCTGACAACGAATTGGTAATCTTACATGACGACACTCTGGATCGGACCTGCAATGTCGTGCACCTATTCCCCGGTAGGTTCCCCTGGCGAGTTTGGGAATTTACGCTGGCCGAAATACAGACCCTCGACTGCGGGTCGTGGTTCAACGAAACGGATCCTTTCGATCAGATCAAAGCTGGTGTTGTCTCCCAAGACGATATGGAATCGTATGTGGGTGAACCCATACCTACCTTACGGCAAGCCCTTGAGTTTACGCACAATAATAATTGGCGGGTAAATGTTGAGCTGAAGGACCAACCTACCGATGAATTAGGCCAGACACTCATCGAAAAAAGTGTAAACCTGATTAGTGAATTAGGCATGGACAAGGGGGAGCAAGTAGTTGTTTCCTCGTTCAACCATGAGTATTTGAAGATCCTTCGATCATTGAATCCAAATATCCCGATCCAAGCGCTTACCGATAAAGAGATCAATAACCTGTCTGAGTATTTGGCGGAGCTCGGTACGAATACCTGCAACCCAAAGGTCGGCGTTTGGAGCCCGGAAGAGTTGGGTGATTTGGGCCTGAGCGGAATTCAATTTAATGTCTGGGTGGTCAACGATGAAGCCTTGATGAGACAGTTGATCGAGGCCAACATTCACGGCATCTTTACCGATTTTCCTCAGATATTAGCACGTGTTCTGAACGATCAGCAGTAGCACCCGGCATCGCTGTCTGGTTGACATCGGGTAGCTGCAAGTAATAACCTTATCAAGTCGGAGGATATATTTGGAATCAAAGGTTAATCTTCAAAGTAAACCTTCTATGCACCGGCTGCGAGAATTGAAAGATTGGTTGCGAGCCTTTCCTTTTCTCGCGCCTTCGCTCATCGTCTTCACCATCTTTGTGTTCGTCCCCCTGATCCGTTCGGTCATCATGAGTCTCTACGGGACAAACCCTATAGGGCAAATGACCAATTTCGTTGGGCTCAAGTATTACCAGCGGCTGTTTACCTCCCCGGCGTACATTAATAGCATGTTGGTTACCTTGAAATTCGTCTTGTATACCGTCCCCGCAGTACTAATTTTTGGATTGCTCTTAGCCACGCTGGGGAATCTGCGTCTCAAGGGGATCTCGATTTTCAGGGTCTTATTTTCGCTAACCATAGCGATCTCGGGAGCCACAGCCGCGCTTATCTTCATGTTCCTTTATCACCCACTTATTGGCATCTTCAACTACCTTCTCAGTCTTGTGGGAATCTCATCCATCCCCTGGCTCATTAGCACCAAGTGGGCATTGATCGCGGTGGCAATTCCACGCATCTGGCTGCAAACGGGATTTGCCACTGTGCTATTGTTGGCTGGTATGCAAGGCATCTCGGAAGAGTACTATGAAGCAGCCAAGATCGACGGTGCTGGTTTCTGGCAAAGTTGGAGACACATCACCCTGCCATTGATCACACCCAGTTTGTTTTTTCTACTCGTCGTGACAACTTTGGGTGCATTCCAAACTTTCACCGAAGTCAACGTCCTCACCGGAGGAGGGCCGGTCAACTCCACAGAGGTCATCGTGCAAGAAATCTACCGCAGCTTCTATTTCAATGGGCAATATGGCCTTGCCTCTGCACAGGCTTTGATACTCTTCGTGATCATCCTGGTACTGACCATCATCCAGTTTGGCGTATTGGAAAAGAGAGTTAATTACGAATGATTAAATCTAATCGTTTTCTCAAAGGGACGGGAAAGGTACTGTTGTACCTGCTTTTAATCATTTGCGCGGTTGTGATGATATTCCCACTTTATACAGGGGTTTTAACGAGCTTGCTTGGACCTGAAAACATCTCCACCTATCCACCGAAGATCTTCCCGGTTGATTTTCGGTGGCAGAACTATATTGATGCTGCACGCCAGGCACCGCTCCTACGATTTATTTTGAATAGCTTCATCCAATCGGGTGGTGTGATGATACTGCAGCTCATCACTGCAAGCCTGGCTGCTTTTGCCTTTGCCTTTCTACCTTTCAAGGGGAAGAATTTCGTGTTTCTAATCTTTTTGTCCACAATGATGATTCCGTGGGAATCCACCATCATTCCAAACTATTTGTTTATCCAGAAGATCGGATGGGATGATACTTACATGGGGCTGATTGCACCTTTCATGGCTACGGCTTTTGGCACATTCCTATTGCGGCAATTCTTTATGAGTATTCCTAAAGATCTTTACGATGCTGCCAAGATCGATGGGTGCAGCAATCTCCGGTTTCTTATAAAGATTCTGCTTCCACTGGCGCGTCCAGCGCTTGGTACCTTAGCGGTCTATAGTTTTCTGCAAACTTATAACCAGTACCTGTGGCCCTTGCTGATCACGAACTCCACTAACATGCGCACTGTCCAGATTGGAATTACCATGCTTCAAGTGTTTGAGCGGGAACAGTGGCAGATCGTTCTCGCAGGCGTCGTGACAATAATGATACCGACTCTCATTCTGTTCATCGTTGCCAACCGGCAACTTATCCGAGGTCTTACTGCAGGCGCCATAAAGGGCTAGTTGATTAGCCGAACCGGCTAAGCCTCAATAGGAGCCAGGATTTCCTGCGGGTCTGAAGCATGGGAATAGCGGGGGGTGGGGAGTTGTTATTGATAGGACATATTCGTCTACTGGGAAAGGAGGAATTACCGGACCTATTGAATCCAATGATGAGATCGCTTTTTTTCTTGGCAAGATTCAACCCTATTAACTATTTGGAGGAGAATAAACAATGAAACGTTACCTGGTTACCATCTTGACTATCGTGATTTTCCTTGGGCTGCTCTTACAAGGTTGCGGCCCGAAACAACCTGCAACGACTGAAGCACCGCCTGCAGCGACTGAACCACAGGCTACTCAACCACCAGTTACTGAACCACCAGTGACCGAACCAGTCAATATTGCCTTCTGGCATGCGATGAGCGGTCACAATGGAGAAGTGACCGAAGAGTTGGTAAAGCGCTTTAACGAATCGCAGAGCGGGGTCATCGTTACTTCCACCTACCAGGGAAGCTACGACGATGCGATCAACAAACTGAAGGCTGGGCTCCAATCGAAGGATGTCCCTGCAGTCGTGCAGGTATATGATCTCGGAACTCGCTTGATGATAGACCTCGGTGTCGTCACTCCCATGCAGGATTTCATTGACGCGGAGGGCTTTGATGTTAGTGACATCGAACCTAACGTCGCCAACTACTACAGTGTAGATGGCAAGATGTATTCAATGCCCTTTAACACTTCGAACCCGGTGTTGTACTACAATAAAACCATGTTCGCAGCAGCTGGACTCGACCCGGAAAAGGCACCGCGCACCTGGGATGAGGTTGCTACGGACGCCCGTGCACTGACCCTTAAAGATGCCTCTGGTACCACGACCCAATATGGTTGCTCTTTTGCCATTTATGGCTGGTTTGTCGAGCAATTCATCGCCGTCCAGGGCGGCTACTTTGTTAACAATAATAACGGCCGCACAGCGCTTGCTACGGAGGCTACCTTCAACGGACCGGAGGGCGTTAATCTGCTCACATGGTGGAAGGGCATGAACGATGAGGGCATTTGCACCAATCTGGGTCGTGCTACCGCTGATACGAAGAAGGCTTTCGATTCTGGCCTGGTGGCGATGACCTTGGACTCCACGGCAGGACTGCGTGACCGTATTACTGCGGCTGAGGGCAAGTTTGAAGTCGGTGTTGGTTTCCTGCCCCGCGCCAATGAGGCAGACTATGGTACAGCGGGTACCATCATCGGTGGTGCATCGCTCTGGATTCTCAACGCGCGACCTGCTGAAGAGCAGGCTGCTGCTTGGGAGTTTGTCAAGTTCATGAGCAGTGCCGCATCGCAGGCCTATTGGCATATCCAGACAGGTTATTACCCGATCAACTCCGCGGGTTACAACGAACCCGATGACATTGCTTGGCGCGCCCAGTATCCGCAATTCCAGGTGGCCATCGATCAACTTCATATGGCTCCCCTGAACAATGTAACGGCAGGTGGGCTGATCGGCGTCTTCCCGGAGGCTAGGCAGACTGTGGAAACCGCCATCGAGGCGTGCTTCGCAGGAGGTTCAACCCCCCAGGAAGCCCTTGATACCGCGGCTCAATCTGTCACACAATCCATTCAGGATTACAACGACAACATAGGCCATTAACGCGCACGTCAGGTTTATGGTGATTCACAGGTATTGAATTTGGTGGCTCGTCGAGAGGCGAGCCACCATCTTTTGTACAGGTACCACCCACCCTGATGAAGCTGGCATATAAATGCAAGGGCTCCAGCCCGCCTCTTGCCGTGCTCTTGATTTTTGGCATGCTGGGCAGGGATCGATCCGGTGACCGTGGAGGGAGGCAGCGAACGGAGGGAATGGGCAGCCCATGATGCCTGTACTACGCCTTTGCCCGCTTTTGCTATGTTTGAGGCGAAGCAGTCCAACCCGGACAAAGGCAATGCCGCTGGTGATTTATCCAGCGGTCTTAGCGAGCATCTTTCTGGCGAGCGCTGGAAAGATGCAACCGCGCCCAAGCCAGCCGGCGCTGCAACCGGTACCATACCCAAACTGCCTGGCGGTGTTCGCGGGGCGATGGCGGGCGGGGGCTGTAGAGCAGACGGGCATACAGGTCGGTCAACCAATCCAGGTCGGTGAGCAGGGCAGATACCCCCGGGCCCGATCGTTTTTGTCTTGTCAGATGTCCCAGGCGGGTTTTAAACACAGTAGAAAATTCAAGGGGGGAGCGCGCCGCGTTCCTTTTGATGTGAAAGCCTCTTCCCTGACGGTAAAGGCGGTGGTATATGATCGTCACGGCCCGGTCGGCGGGAACCAGCAGCAGAATCCAGCTTTCAAAAGGAAACAGGAAAAGGATCAGGAGGCCGGCGAGCGTCACCGCGAGGCCGGGAACTAGACGGTGGAGCCATTCGACCGGGAAAATCCTGGAGGCGCCCTCACCGGCCTCCCGACCGGTTGGGATGTTGACCTGCGGCATCTCTCCGCCCTCCGGACGGACGATGGCCGGCTGGCTGGCGGTCGGCTCAAACTCCACCCAACCGTAGCCGGGGAAATAGATTTCCACCCAAGAGTGGGCATTAGCGGCGGTCACGGTGAACTGACTGCGTCCACCGGCGTATATACCGCGGGTATAGCCGGTCACCAGGCGGGCGGGAATTCCGGCAGCGCGGGACATCACGATCATGGCGCTGGCATAATAATCACAATACCCTTTTTTCAAATCGAACAAAAAGAAATCCACTGCATCGCGATTCAGCGGCGGAGCCGGCACATCCAGCGTATATGGAAAGGTAAGTAAATAGGATTGAATGGCTACCACCTGGTCGTACGGCGTCGGCTGAGTGGCGGTCAGGTCAAGGGCCAGGTTGCTCACCCGTTGCGGGAGAGCATCGGGAAGCTGCAGGTAACGATTGCGGATCGTAACGGGGTAGCTCGTTCCGGCGGTACGGAGTTGGCTCACGGAGATGTAGGGCAAGCGGGATTCAGCGTGGTAAACGGCCGCCTCCGTCTGAGCGCCGATCAGGTCACCCAAATTCCTCCAGATGGCATGGTAGGGACGGTCAACAGACAACAGCTCTCCACTCACGAAGACAGTATTGTCCGAACTCCCGACCCGCTCGACTCGCTGCTGGAGGATACGGTAGTTTTCAGACAATGGCTGATCGATAAGCGGCTGGTTGGCCCGGTAATCAGCTTGGGAAGCGGTTAACACCGCCCAACCGTCACCAGTGTAATAATCGAACGTCTGGCTGCGCCAGTAAAAGGGAATGGATACAGTCTGGTCAAGGGATTTGGCCGGCACATCCTCTGAGGAGGGCACGTAATCTTCAATGCTCACATAAAACATGACATCATCGGAGAGCTGCGGCCCCGCACCGATCGGATGCCGGCGTGTGAACGATGATGCGTACAGACCGCCTGTTCCCCCGCTTGCGCCGGGTGTTTGTTCCAGGCCGAGCGATTCGGCCAGCCCGCTGTTCTGGCGTACCTCGAACAGGTTCTGGACGGCGTGGCTGAGGTCCTGGATGGAAAGCGATGGCGAAAGGATACCTGTCAGCATCAAAACGACGCTAATACTGAGGACGGTCGCGGCCAGGCCGGGTTCCAGCTCGACCCGATCCATGCGGGATGCCTGCCAGCGGTTTCGTGCGGAATAATATCCTTCTACGGCTTGCAAGAGCAGTATGCATCCGCCCAGGAAAACCAGCCAGAATATTCCGCGCGTGGAGTTGACATAGTAATAGTTATATGCCAGCAGGGCGGTTACCGGCAGCAATCCTAAAAAGGCCGCTCCCTTACGCCGGATGAACCAGGCTGCCCAGACTGATATCAACCAGATCTCCGAACACCACACCAGATTCGATACGACGGGATCGATGATTATCATGCCTGCCAGTGTTCCTCGCACCCAGACGGTTAAACGGGTGGAGAGCGCCATCAAGCCCAAGGCAAGCCCGTTTCCAGCTTTGAATAGAGGTCCCAGATCCGGGGGCATGAACGCAGTTTGATGCCGAAATACAAACCCAACCAGCTGACGGACGATCTGATCAGCCAGGTGGAACAGAGACTCCAGTAGTCCCTGCAATGGGATCACCATCCGTCCTACGGCGAAAACCAACCAGATTGCACCGATGACCACGGCCAGCAGGCCCGCCTTCCATGCCGGCCGGCTCGTGCGTGCCAGCAGCCAGCCAGCCAGGATTCCCAGCCCGGCAGTCGAGATGACCCAAATGATATTCAGACCTTGGACGACATCGAACAAACCTCCGGCGAGGCAGACCATGGCCAGACAGAGCAGGGTGATGCGCAGGAACATCAGCATATCGATGCGCATCCACAACCTGCCGGCCGTGCGCGCCAGGAAGCGATGGGTCATCCGAGTTGCTTCCAGGTGGTATCTTTCGGCTGTCGCATCGGGACGGCTTTACCCGGCCCGACGATGCGCCATTCCCATTGCCCTTGCGTGCCGGGACGGGCTTCGGGTCGGTTCAGCAGCTCACGCTGGATAACGGTGTGGGCGATGCCATAATTATTCAGCAGGCGATCCGCCTGATCGGGACTACCGGAGCCGCCAAAGGAGCGGGGATCGAGAAGGAATACGGTAGAGGCAATCTGGTTGTCTGCCAATTGCAGAAGCGGAGCAAGCCATTCGGCTGTAACATTCGGGGTGATAAGGATCAGGCTTACGCCGCGTTGCAAGAACCGGTTTGATCTGGTGAGCAAGTCTGCCAGAGAGGATTCGCCGGTTGTCACCAGCGCCAGGGAACGCAGGATGTCCATCAGTTGTCCGGAATTGTACTGCGGCGGGATCCATGCCAGATCTTTCCCGCAGACCACCAGCCCGACAGCATGCCCCTGGCGCAGTCCTTTGTCTGCCAGCGAGGCAGCCAGGATGACCCCGTGTTCTACGGTTGAATCAGAGCCCTCGCCTGTCTGAACACGCTTGTCCAGATCCAGGAAGATCCACCAGTCGCTGGAGGGGGTGTGTTCGAACTGGCGAACATACAGCGAACCACGACGCGCCGAGGTCGGCCAGTGGATGGATCTCAGCGGGTCGCCGGGGATATATTCGCGGACGGTATCGACGCTCACGGTGGTCTCCAGGGCGGAGCGGCGCGCGCGTCGGCTTTCGCCGGCCCGACCACCGGCAGCGACCTCGATGGAAGGTAACGGAAGTACGGGCGGCAGGACCAGCAAAACGGTCGAGTCGGACATGCGGGTTTCGACGGTAAAAAGGCCCAATGGATCGCCACTGCGCAGGCTGGTCGGTCCGATCGTGTAGAGTCCACGGCGACTGCAGGTCCCTGCGATCATCCACTGGGTGGTGTCTTTTCCGTCTATGGCCGTCACACGGCTGGAGAGGTAGCCCGGCAGGTTGGAGCGGTCGTCCACCTCCAGCCAGAGGCCGGGGGCCCAGTTTTTATTCGTAACGGTAAAGCGCTGCTCCAACCGGTCCCCGACCTGCGCCCAGCCGTATCTCATTTCCCGTTCCAGGCTCAAGCCATGCGCCAGGGAACGCGCCCACAAGTAACTGAACAACCAGCTGCCTCCAAGAATAATGAGCAAGACCACCCAGGCCCGACTCGGCCAGACGAGTTGCAGGAGAAACAGGAAAGCTGCCATAACCGGCCAGAGACGGGAATGGGGGCGAATCGTGGCGAGAGGAGCAGGGCGGTTCATTATAGGCTTCTTTCGAGCTAGATAAATATTACATTATGCAGGAGGTAAAGTCAACGTGGTTGCACCCAAAGAAGAATGACTCCTCCCGGATTTTTCAGGAGGGGTCTGTGAGAGCCTCCAGCCCTGCTTACGCATTTTGTTTCCTTTTCATAAAACCTCCGCAGGTCGAAAAATGCCTAGATCTTCATTTCGTACGCGCGATAGCGGCGCGAGCGGTGGAACTGGCTGCCTGTCCCGCGTTCTTTGCGGGGTCCGCTAGCCGGTGTTAGGCCACCCCACTTTAGACCGATACATGTCTCAATTTACGCCAACTATGATGCAAGAGTACCGCCACACTGAGAATAATACACCAATAGAGCATGAACTCGAATATTGCTATACTGACTGCCGCCGCCAGTGCGGCGCACTCTGCCAGGGCGTGCGGACAAGAAATCCCGAAAGAACCGGGATGATATGCGGCAGCGGACTGGAGCCCTGGCGGGCTCCAGTCCGCGCTCTTGCCGTACTCTTACAAGAGTGCAAGAAAAGATTTGCCCTGGGCGGCGAAGCTGTCCGGGGCCAAGAGGGGAAATGATGCGGGGGATTTGGGGGTGTTGCGCGTTTCGATTAAATTGGCTATACTGTTTACACATCACAATGTAATACCCATATTCGGGTTTTATACAAACCGCCTATAAGCTGTTATCCGATCCGTTATTACGGGTGTTGGGCGACATAACTCTACTTAAGAAAGGGAAGAATTATGGATACGGGAGGATATGCGGAGGTGTTGGGAGATTGTAAATGGGTTCAAATCCCACCCTTATTCTGAGGGCTTCCTTTGCGGCCCAAACTCACCCTCAAAGGTGGGTTTATTTTTAATCGGGGTTGCATGCGTACCGATAATCATCCAGCACGACTTGGATCGAGGCGTCAATCACGCTTGCCGGGCGGTGGGGGAGTTTCCCCATTCGAATTTGATTGAATACCAGCGGAGCAACCTGGCTCAACAAGGACAGGGGGATGGTGACACCTTCCAGATTTGAAAACAATTTAGCCAACGCCGTCTGCACCGCAGGATCCGGCCAGTAGTAGCGGAGGCGATCGCTCAAGCTATACTTGCGCGCAAAAGCCTTCTCGGCAGGTGTGCCATGATAATGTTCCTGCCAGTAATCCGGCTTGCGCAGCATGGCCTGATCAAGGACCGCCAGCAGCCCCGAGCGCTGCCCAAGCGGGAACAGCTCGGCTTCCATCATCGCCAATGCGAAAACCGCCTCACGAAAGGCAAAAGTCAGCGCCGGGCCGACTTTCAGGATGGCGAAATGGTCACGGACGAGGGTCCGCAGGTGGTCGCGCGTCTGGTAGTCGGTAGAATGAGCCTCGTAGATCAGGGAGGTTGTCTCGGAGAAACGCGCCAGTTCACGCGCCGCCTCGGGGTTGTAGTCCAAAACAAAATCATCGCCGAACTCGACCCCCGGCTGGACGACCAGAGCGACGAGGCGCTCCCAGGCTGAGTCCAATCCTTCCCGTAAAAACGCTGTGCGCGTGACCTCGAGAGTGCGCCGGGCATCCTCCACAGTTGTCACCCTGACGCCGTCCTCGTGGGCGGTCGCGCCGCCCGGGATGGGGACTTCGGTTCCAATAACGTATCTTAACCCATGCGAAGGTTCCGGAACCTTCGCATGGGTTTCCTCAGCAGCTTTCGCCAGCCAGGCGGCGCGGCGGGCGGCCAGTTCCACGTCCAGCGGGCGCGCCGGGTCGTCACCCCCCAGTCTCATGCTGGTATCCAGGTGGATTTTGGTGTAGCCGGCCTGCACGTAAGCCCGCACCATGTCCGCCGATTTTTGCATGGCGCTTGCTGCAGGCTCGTTTTGCCAGACATTCGGCCCCAGGTGGTCGCCGCCCAGGATCAGCCGTCCAGAGGGAAAACCGTTTTCAGCGGCCAGACCGAGAACAAAGGCGACGAAGGCCGCCGGGGTCATGCCGGTGTAGCCGCCAAACTGGTTGACCTGGTTGCAAGTGGACTCAATCAGGATCGGCTCGTCCCCCTGCGTGGTAGTCCCGGTTCCAGCACGGGACATGGCCGCCTTCAGCACCCACGGATGGGCGGAGCAAATCGAAGCAATGCCGCTCGCTTCCTCCCGCTTCTGGGCACGAACGATTTCATCCAGCAGGTGGGACATACTTCATGGCCTCATCCAATGTTGGCTGGGCGGACGTGCCCCCGGCGCGTCGCGTCGAGAGCGACCCGCAGACTGCCGCAAGCGAAAGAGATTTTTCCAAGCTCCAGCCATTCAGCCGGCCGTAGAGGAACCCGGCATCGAAGGAGTCCCCCGCACCGACTGTATCCAAAACCTGAAGTTTGAGTGCGGTGGCGCGAACTGTTTCCTTGCCATGGCAGGCCAGCGCGCCCTGCGCACCGAGTTTCAAAGCCACAGTGCCGCATTTCCGGCAGAGAACGTCGGTGGCAGCTTCAATGGAGACCGCACCGGTCAACGCCAGGGCTTCCTTTTCGTTGGGAAAAAAAACATCCGCCTGCAGCAGGAGTTCGTCAAAGCCGCGCCATTCGCCGGACGGGTCCCAGTTGGTGTCGAGGGAGGTGGTCAGGCCGAGCGCGTGGGCGCGGGCGAACAGGCCGGGGAGGCCGGATTGGAGGGCGGTCTGGAGGAAATAACTGGCGACGTGCAGGTGACGGGACTGACTGAGCAAGGCGTCGGTCACAGCGTCTGCTTTCAGGGCAGCAATCAGGCCGGAATGAGTCAGGATGGCACGGTCGCCCTGAGCGGAGGGTTGAGAACCGGAGACGAAGGACCGGTTCAGGATCACGCTCAAGCCGGTCTGACCACCGGGGACGATGAAAACATTCGACACTTCCACGCCGCGCCTGGACATTTCATCCAGCATGAAGCGGCCGAAGATATCGTCCCCGCACACACCCGCGAAGGCCACCTTAAGTCCCAGCCGGGCCACCCCGCAGGCGAAGATCGCCGACGAGGAGCCGATTGTGAGTGTGGCAGAGTCAACCAGTTTTTCCACCTGGTCGAATTCGGGGGTCACATCCCCGGAAAGGACCAGATCGGGGTTGATTTCGCCAGCAACGAGGATGTCAAAAATTGGTTTAGTCATATTTTGGTAGGGGCGATCCTAGTAATCGCCATGGGCAGGGACAAGCCCTGCCCCTCCGCATTAATAATATTTGTACCAGTCGAACGGAGCGGCGGCAGTGTAGAAGTCGCTGACGGGTTTGCCGAGTTCCGAGCACAGCGCGATGAGACGTGACAGGCGTTCACGGCCGGTGGTGCGCAGGAAGGCGAGACGGGCTTGCCCGTCCAGTCCCACGGCTTCCTGCCAGACGGCCCGACCAACGGCGATACCGGAGGCCCCGGCCTTGCAGGCAACCGTAATCTGCCGGACGAAGGTCTCGAAGGCGACTGCGGCGGAGAGCAAGATCCAAGGCGTAACGGAGGCGGCGGTGATTTCTGCGCAGGCATCGGCCCAGGACGATTCATCCGGGTCATCGACATCCATCGGGAATTCGGCCTTGAGCACATCTATGCCGAGGGGCGTCAGGCGGCGGGCGGTCTCGGTGACCATGGTACGCTTTTCGGCGGATGGGAGTTTTTTATTGGCGTCGAGCGAATAAGACAGCGGCTCGAGCATGATGCCCAGGTCGTAGCGGGCGCACTCATCTGCCACCTGGCGGACGAAGGCTTCGATCCCCGGGGCAGCGGGCGAGGCAGGGTGGTAGTAGACCAGCAGCTTGATCATGCTGGCGCCCATGCGTTTTGCCTTTTCCACGTTCCAGCCGGGCAGGATCTGGCTCTGACGAGCAGTCGGCGTGCCGCCATATCCGGTCGACTCGACCGCCACGACGAAGGCCGTTTTGCCAGACATGGCCCCGGTGGCGATGGCTTGGGCGGCAGAAAATTCCGGATCAAGCAAAACGGCAGTGGACAGGTCGGCGAGGGCGGCGGTGACTTCAAGCTTGAAGCGGCTCAGGTCCGCATCGCTGACGGAAGCCGGGTCGGACGGGTGAAGGAGGCGACGCAGGTTCTGGCGATGGTCGAGAGCCAAGCAGGTAAAGGTGCCGCGCGGAGAGGCACATTGTTGTAAACCGCGAAGCTTTCCAATAGTGATAGATTTCATTGAAATTTGACCACAGATAAAAGGATGGTTTACGGGCAGGTGACTCTGGAAGCGGTCAGGATGCGATTTTTCATAATGAAGCTGACATTGTGCTGGCGGCCCCAGTTGCAGGCGGCGTTGAAGTCCACATCCATGTCGGTGTACTCGGCGGCAAAGACGTGTTTACCAGCCTCAATGAATGGCAGCATTTCCTCGGCCCATCCATAGTAGAAGGCGTCCTCGGTGATGGCAAAGTCGAAGAACGAGAGCGAGTCGGCCACCATGTCGGGGGCGTTCTTGAGGCCGATGGCCAGTCCGCGGGCGTGGGCTTCGTCAGCCAGCCAGCGGGCGTATGCCAACTGGTCAGCGTAGGTGATCGGGAAGCCAGTGTTGTTGTCGTAGATTTCGATGTTATCAGGTTCAACACCGTCGAAGCCTTTGGCTTTGCACAAATCCAGGCGGGCGCGCATAATCGGAGCCAGCAGGTCAATGCGGCGAACGTCGAGCCACTTCTCACCGGCCCAGCCCTCGTAGTCGCGGCCAAGCACCTCTTTGGGGAACAGGTCCGCGTCGGGACGCCAATCTTCCCGCGAGCCGACGGAGATGTAGCAGATGACCTTGCGTCCCTGGGTATGAAGTTCTTCGATGACCGAGGTCTTGTTGTCGAACAGGTCAATATCATAGACATCCGCCTCCACGCTGGTATCCACTGGAGGTTCGGAGAGATGCCATTGCCAGGTGAGACCGGGAGCCGGACGCCACCAGCCGGCAGCAGGGGTAGTGGAAACAACAGCAGGCATAGTAACAGGCTCCTCCGATGGTGAACCAGGCTGCGGGTTCAGTTCGCTCTGGTTTTGTCCGCAGGCTGAAATCAGGATGAAAAACAAGGCAAGGAAAACGAGATGGGCATTATTGCGCATGTATTTTGTGGGTTTCATGTCGAGAAAGGTCACCAAGGCAGACCGCCTAGGTCAATCTCACCTTGCGGCCATTCATGGGTGGATAAAGGCAATATCATGACGGGTGTCTGCAGGAGCCGGCGTTTTTTATTCTCCATAAACCACAATTCGGCCGCCACGGTTTTCCAACCGAGGCGCGCATAAAACGGCTGGGATTCATTCGCACAGTTCAACAAGCCAAAGGAGACCTTCAATTCAGTTTGGATGAACGGTGCGGCCGCGCGTAACAACGCTGTACTCAATCCGCGCCGCTGCCAGGCGGGATGGGTTGCGACGCCGCCAACGCCACCTACGGGCAGCAGCACAGCTCCGGCGCGGATTTTTCGTTTCAGCAAACCCAGCTGCGTGACAATCTCTCCATCGATGCGGCCCAAAACCATCCAATCTGAGTCTGCCCATTCATTTGGATCATCTTCAGCGACTTTTCCGGCAAAGGCCAGGTGATCCAGCCGGTCAATGGTCTGCTGGTCATCCGGGGAGATTTGAGAGGAGCGAATAAATTCTATCTGCAATGAACAGGTCAATTTTGCTCCATAAGCGACCACGAAAGAGGCCGGTACCCGCTTCCAGGTCCGCCGTGAACTGTAGTATACCCGGGAAAGACGATGGGGTTCAGACCGTGAAATGTTTGAACTGCGGCAGGTAATCCTTGTGCTGAGCAAATAATTCGTTCGTCATTTGCCTGATCTCAGCCAGCGAGAGCACGGCTGCCGTCAGCGGGTCGTGGCAGATGGCGCGGTAAACCATGGTCGGGTCGCCGGTGAGGGCAGCAGTGATCGCCATCTCTTCGATGCCGCTCGAGAGTTGGGTCAGCAAGGCACACTCGGGCGGCAGCGCGCCGACATGAAGCGGGTGGAAACCGGCCTTGTCCACGTAAACCGGGACTTCGACACAGGCGCCTTCGGACAGGTTGGTGATCAGATTCGTGTTCGGCACATTGCCATTGAACTTGAAGGGCTCACCGCCTTTCAAGGCATTGATGATGTAGGCGGCGTATTCCAAGCCGCGTGCCAGGTCTCGGCTGGTGACTTCCCGGGCCAGCTCGAGGCGCACACCGTCCTTCCAGGTCGCCTCGGTGTTCTGGTATTCCTTCAGGATATAGGCGTATTCACCCGGGTTCCAGCCGGTGCCATGCGTGCAGTATTTTTCGATCAGATCGGGGCGCTTGCGGAACCACCAGTTGTATTCCGAGTTGTGCCCGCTGGACTCGGTCACGTAGTAGCCGAGCGCCAGGTACATTTCGTTGCGGACCTGTTCAGCGTTATAGATATCGGGGTTTTCGGTGATGGCCTTATAGATTTGCGGATAGGCGTCCTGGCCGTTGACTTCGTACTTGAGATACCAGGCCTGGTGGTTGATACCCGCGCACAGGTAGTTTACTTCGGGATACAACGCCCCGATCCAGACCGCCAGCATCATGGACGTCCCCTGGACCGAGTGACACAGGCCAGTGACCGTGATGTGGGTCTGGCGCTGGAGGGCACCGCACAGCATGGCCATCGGGTTGGTGTAGTTGAGCAGGATGGCGTTCGGGCAGTACTTCTCCATGTCGCGCAGGATGTCCATCATCGGCGGGAGGGTGCGCAGGAAGCGGAAGATGCCACTCGGGCCGCGCGTATCGCCGACGTTGATGTCCACGCCGAATTTCTTGGGGATCTCGATGTCGTGACGCCAGACATCGGTGCTGCCGGACAGGATGGTGGTGAGCACCACATCCGCGCCCTTGAGCGCCTCGACCCGGTCAAGAGTGGCAGTCACTTTGGCGGGGTATTTCCCTGCCTCGACGAGCTTCAACACGGTCTTGTAAGCAAAGTCCAGCCGCTCGGCATCGATGTCCATCAAGGCGATGCGGGCATCTTCCAACAACGGGAAGGTCAGTATATCGCGCACGAGTTCGGAAGTGAAGCCGAGACTGCCGGCGCCGATGAAGGTGATCTTGGTCATGTTAAGCTCCCTGTCAGATTATTTGCCATTCTAGCGCTTCACACCGCTCAGGGCGATGCCCTCGATGAATTGTTTCTGCGCCAAGAAGAAGACGATCACCAACGGCAGAATGCTCATGAGCGCTCCAGCCATCAAGACGGTGAACTTTCCGCCTTGAGTGAGTTGCTGCTGGAAAAAGGCCAGTCCCACTGTGAGGGTGGTGTTTGGGACCGCCGGCATGTAGACCAGTGGATGCAGCAGGTCATTCCAGGCACCCTGGAAAGTAAAGATTGCCAGGGCGGCCAAAGCGGGCTTGGAGAGCGGCATATAGATATCCCAGAAAATCCGGAACAACGAAGCACCATCCATGCGGGCGGCATCCACCAGGTCGCGAGGAATGGTCAGGAAATACTGGCGTAATAAAAAGGTTCCGAACGCCCCACCCCAGAAGGCGGGTAACCAGAGCGGGACACTCGTTCCTATCAGACCGAGCCACTTGAAGATGATAAAGTTGGGAATCAGCGTTACCTGCGAAGGGATCATAAGTGTGACCAGCAATAAAGTGAAAAGCAAGCTGCGCCCTTTGAATTTGACCACGGCAAAACAGAAGGCCGCCATGGCGCAGGTGACTAATTGGCCGATAGCAATCAAGATTGAGATATAGGTGCTGTTGAAGAATAAGAGGGTGAAGTTGATATCCACAGCAAAGAGGTCGCGAAAATTTTGCAAGGTCCAGGTGGGTGGGATTAAGGTGCGGGTGAACTGGTCCGCGGGAAGCTTGAAGGATGTCGAGACCATCCAGAGGAAGGGGCCCACCATGATGACCGACCCGAGGGTGAGGAGGGCATATGTGACAATATCAAGGATAAGTTTTTGGGTCTGCCTGGTCATGACGATCTCCTATTCATACACCACATACCGTCTTTCCAACCAGAAATAAAAAACCATCAGCAGAATGACGAATAAGGCGAGTTCTATAGCTTGGGCACTGGCGCCACCGTAATTGAAGAACGTCCAGGCATTCCGGTAAATGGAATAAACCACAACCGGGAAAGAACTGTCACCCTGGCCGCGGCGGGTGAGCATATAAATATAGTCGTATGCTTGAAAAGCGTTAATGGTGGACATGAGCGTTTGGAAGAAGATGCTGGGCGTCACCAGCGGTAGGGTGATATGCAAAAACTGCTGGGACCCACCTGCACCGTCAAGCATGGCTGCTTCGTAATATTCCCTCGGTACGGCAGTCAGGCCGGCGAGGAAAATGATCATGCCTTCGCCAATCGCACCCCAGACATTAACAATGATAAGTGCAAGAAGAACGTTATCGGTACACAGCCAGCAGATGCCTTTTCCGCCAAATAATTCGATGACATAGTTCAGGATGCCAGTGTCTTTGCCGTAGATCATGTTCCATACCAGGGCAGTGGCAACGGCAGAAGTCACTGCCGGCAGGAAGTAGATGGTGCGGAAGATGGACACGCCGCGGATTTTGCGATTAAGGAGGACTGCCACCAGGAGGGAAACGACCACCACGCTTGGAACATATAGCAGGCTGAACAGGAATGTGTTGGTCAATGCTTTGGTGAGTTTTGGATCGTTGAAAAGCGCAATGAAATTGGTCAGCCCGGCCCACTTGGGTGGTGTGAGCAGGTCCCAGTAGGTAAAACTGAGAGCCATCGTCGCCACAATGGAACCAAACACTCCAAACGCCAGTCCGATCAACGTCGGCGAGAGCATCAGCCAGAGCGAGATCTTTTCGCGTCCCAACGGTTTAGTTCCGTAGGTCATAGGGTGTCTCCTTCCTTACCCCCTTCCAAGGAAGGGGGTAAGGGGTTGATGCATTTACTTATTCTTGGCAAGCACTGCGTCAGCCTGAGTGACGATATCATTAAGTGTCGTGTTCAGGTCCGCTTCACCGCGCCAGACAGCGCCCATACCATCGCCGACAACGGAAGCCCATTCATCATATCCTTTGAAGACTGGCTTCAGGTGGGCAAAGGCTAGGGAATCCAGGAACACCTGCTGGTTCAGTGTGGACCCACTCTGTTGCAGGAAGATTGGGCTTTCGGCCACAGTCTTCAGCACCGGGCAGGCAAATCCAAGTTCGGCCAGGCGGGTCTGTCCACTTTGGCTGAGAACGAACTTAATGAAGTCGAAGGCTTCCTGCGGGTGCGCGGTTGCCTTGGCAACCACAAAGCCGGCACTGTTGACGCTGGTGGCTTGTCCTGCCGGGCCTTTGGGCATTGGAGCAACGTCAAAGTTGAAACCGCCGGTGTTATAACCGGGCACTGCCCAGTGACCCATCGGGGTCATGGCAGCCACCTTTGCCTGGAACAGGTCCCCACCGTACTGGCCAATGGTGTTGGCATCCGGTACAGACTTGTCCACAAAAACCAAATCGTCCAGCATTTGCCAGGCCTGACGTGCTGCAGGCTCACCAATCAGCGTCTTGGTATGGTCGGTGCTGATGATGTCACCACCATACGCCCAGATGGCCTCACTCCAGCCGGGTTCCATATCCCACTGGTCAAAAACAAAGCCATACTGGTCGATCTTGCCGTCACCGTTTATGTCTTTGGTCAGTTGCTTTGCAGCTGTCCGCAAGGCTTCCCAGGTCCAGTCGGCGGTCGGGTAGGCAATGCCAGCCGCATCAAACATATCCTTGTTATAGAACAGGACGATGGTCTGGAAGTCGCGCGGCAGACCATAATAGCCATCGGGAGTCTGGTAAGCAGACAAGGTCTGCGGGTAAACATCCTTGAGCATGTCAGGATTCTGGTCAATGTAAAGCTGGAGATTGAGCAGCACGCCGCGGGTCTGGTAATCCAGGAAGAGTGGGGCATCCATAGCAAAGATATCGGGCGGCGTGTTGGCGGCCAACTGGGTCTTGAGTTTGTCCCAGTAGGCGCCCCAGTCAGAAACTTCCACATTGACCTTGGTGTTGGGGTTGGCGGCTTCAAAGTCAGCCACAATTTGCTTCCAAACCGTCAACTCTTCCGGCGCGCCCCAGGCGCTGAAGGTGATGGTCACCGGGCCTCCTCCCGTGGTGCCGGGCTTCCCGCCGCAGGCGCTCAACACGAAGGCTGCTATAACGATCAAGGCAAAAATCTTGCGTTTCATCTTTTTCTCCTTTTCAGAAATTCAGGGTAATAGATTGGTCCTTGATAGAGTTGGAAAATATTTTATGCAACCTCTCTTTGTTCACCTCCTTATAACTTCACCACTGTATCGAGATTGTTCGGATGGTCAGGATTTAGATTTTTAGAAATGGACCGCTCAAAGGCGATCATTTGCCCGATGGGCAGGTACAGCACATTGCGCACGGCTTCGTCGAGGCCCGATTCAAACCGGAAATCTGAACCTGTCTCCGCAATGGAGAGGACGCGGCCCCCGAGGGCTTTGACATCCTCCAGCACTGCATCTTCTTTCTGCCCATTAACCGTGGACCGCAGCCCAATCGTCAGCGCAGACGGCGTGACCATGGATTTCGGTCCATGCCGGAACTCCATAAAGTGGAACGGCTCGCTATGACTGAGACTCATCTCCTTCATCTTCAAGCTCAGTTCGCAAGCCAGCCCGTGGCGCGGACCGGAGCCCAGCCAGTAGAAGCGGTCGATGCTGGCGTCGCGTCCCAACTCGGCAGTGAGGGGGGCGTAGTTTTTTAGGAGGCGCGTCCCGGCTTCGGGCAGACGAGCCAACGAGTCAGAAAGGTCGAGACGCCTGGCCCACAAGGCGGCGATGACCGTAGTGGCCAGGTACAGTGTGGAGAAGGCGCGCGTCTGGGCTACGGACTTCTCCTGTCCGGAAGGCAGGACGATATTCACTGTTCCCATCTTCGCCAGCGGCATATTGTCGTAGCAGGAAAGCGTCAGCAGGTCACCCCGCTCCGAGGCGAGGAAGGCTTCGCAGGCACGCAGGGTCTCGGTGGTTTCGCCCGAGCGGGAGACGGCCACCAGCAGGGTTTGCCCGTCCGCGTAGGAGCTGCGGGGAGACAGCCATAGTTCGGAGGCGGGGAAAGCGCGCGCCGAGAGACCGGTCAATTCCTGGGTCAGCGCGGCGGCAGCCAAGGCCAGGTAGTAGGTGGAGCCGCAGCCTGTGTAGATAACCTGGCTGTAACGGCGGGCAGGCTGGAGGTCCAGAATGCTCCGACGGATTTCGTCCAGCACCTTAAGGGCGGCAGTCCAGGCTTCAGGTTGGGAGAGGATTTCCTGGCGGGTAAAGTTTCCTTTTTCCATATTTTATCCGTGTTTCAGAAGGATGCGTTCCGCGTTGCGGAAGTAGACTTTTTCGAGCACATCATCCGGCAGGTACAGCCCGTGAACATGCCAGCGGCCCTGCATGGGGATGGAGGCGGCGTTGTAGTTGAAATACTCATCATCGGTCTCAAGGAAGTGGTAGATGACCCGATAGGCTTCCGGGTAGGGGCCCATGTCCGAGCCGAAGAGAATGCGGTCAGCATACCGCAGGAAGAAACGCCGGGCAGTGTAAGGCTGGCGGCCGAGTTCGCCGATGCGAGCCGAGATGTCCACGTAGAAGTTAGGACAGCGGTCGAGCAGCTCCCCCACCCAGGCTAGGTTCTCGGCGTAACAGCCGACGTGCGCGCCGATGAAAACCGTGGACGGATGACGAGCGACGAGTGATGCGAGACCTTCAACGATATGCAGGAACGGTGGGAAGGGCGGACTGGTGAAAGCCCAGTCGGGGTGGTTGCCGAGTTCCTCCCAACGTTCGTTGGTTTCGTCGATTGGGTCAAAAAAGGCCACCGGGTCGGCCACGTGGATCATGACTGGCAAGCCAAGTTCACCCGCTGTCTGCCAGATGGGATCGAGGCGCGAGTCGTCAACATCTACCAGTTTTCTGGTATGGTCTTTGATATGCAGGCCGAGGCCCTTCCAGATCTTCAGTCCCTCAGCTCCCTGTTCCTTCTGGTCCCTGAGCCTGCCCGCCGCCCATTCGTGGAAGGCATCTCCTTTCTCCGGCCATTGACTCCAGTCCACTCCGCCGAAGATCAGAAACCGCTCTGGAGCGGGATTCTTGAAATGATCGAGGTGGGCATTGAGCATGCCCTCGCCCCAGCCGCCGTCCAGATCCACGTAGCGGACGATCCCGGCCTGGTCGAGCAGGTCAAGCAGTTCGGGCAGCGGGCGTTTGTCCCACCCGCCGCCGAAATCTTCGCCGAGGTGGTTGTGGGCGTCGAAGGCCGGGAAGCGCGGCTTCTCGACCAGCGTAGTTTTGGTAACGAGTTTGGATTGGGGGTAAAAGTTTTGGAGTAGCATGGTTTACTGTGTTTCGAATTATGTGGTAATGACGCGGATGCCTTTTTCCTGCACGGCATCGACAAAATCCCGAGGCGTCTGTCCATCCGTCACGATGGTGTGGATGCTTTCCAGCGGCGCCAGCAGAACGGTGGCGGCCCGGCCGAACTTGGTGTGGTCGGCGACGACGATGATCTCCTTCCCGGCTTTCAAAATGGCGCGGTCGGTCATAGTTTCGGGCAGGTACTCGTGGGTTAGGCCGTGTTCCAAGCTGATAGCGCGCGTCCCAATGAACACCTTGTCGGCCCGGACTTCGACCAGGGTCTGCTCAGTAATGTGACCGATAAAGGAGAGTTCGCTGTCGCGCAACATTCCTCCCAGACATATGATCGTGATCCCCTCCGCCCCGGCTAGGGCATTGACCACCGGCAGGGAGTTGGTGATGACCGTCAGATTTCGGCGCCCGCGCAGGGTCCGGGCTGCTTCGAGGACGGTCGTCCCCGAACCGAGAAAGACCGTTTCCCCATCATGGACGAGGGCGGCAGCGGCCTGCCCGATGCGGAGTTTCTCCTGGGTCTGTTCATCCTGACGCTGGAGGATGGGCTGCTCGGGCGGAGCTTGGGTCAGGGCGATGGCACCGCCGTGAACGCGCTGGACTTTACCCTTGCTGGCAAGAGTCTCCAGGTCGCGCCGGGCAGTGGCCTGGCTGACTGAAAAATTCTCGCAGACCTCCATAATACTGATACGCTGGCTTCGAAGGACGAAATGTAAAATCTGGTTTTGACGTTCGAGGCTGGATATGGTATTGTTCATTATAATCGCTCAATATCAATCATATTCAATCACAAACAATCAAATTATCGCGAGTTTGAAGGGTGGTTTCAAGTGACAAATGTAATGATTCCTTGGAATTCTCGAATTTTCGTCCCTTAAAAAATCCGCCTTCCACGCGGATTTTTACTGCTTCTCGCATAAATATCTGAACTCTCTATTATCGAATTGCAATCAATTCTTGTTATAATGCCATGAGAGAGTTGGATAACCACTTCAGATCGAATCAAGCACTGGATCGACAGATCCCGAACAGGCATTTCTTTCGACAGAAAATATCCCATTAAGGATTAGGCCAATGGCACAAGATTACATACAAGTCAAAAATTGCAAGCAAAAGTCTGCGCTCATTTTAGAGTTGCTTGTAGTGGGTGTCATTTGTGTCATTGCGACCCTTACCTGGCTAAAAAACCTTGGATTATCTCAAGATTCGACCTCCTATATAGCTGCTTCCGAGAACCTAATAAAAACAGGCCAGTTGTCTGTTTTTGTCAACTTGACCGATTGGACAGGTGATCCCGTTGTCATTCCTTACATGGAACAGCCTCCGGGGTTTCCGCTGTTTCTGGTCCCTTTTATTATAGTTTTCCGGGATCCGCTCGTTTCAGCAGTGATAGCCCAGTGCATCTACCTGGCGCTTTTTTATCTTTTCATTTATTTGATTACTTTAAGGCTGCAGTTTTCCCCGTTGCTAAGAATCGTTGCCTTGATCCTTTTTACCTTCGTCGGACCTTTCTGGTTAATCCATAATTATTTTTGGACGGAAACCCTGTTCATTGCCCTGTCAATCGGCGCGGGGTATTTCGCCCTCGGGTTGCTTGGCGAGGCCAATCGAAAAAGGGACTGGATCATATTGATCGTCATTCTGGCTCTCACCAGTTTGATCAGATACACAGGAGTAGCCAATCTTGCCCTGCTCGCACCGTTTCTGCTGAAAAGGGATTCGCTGCGGGCGGCGGGGCGCCTGCTTACTCACCAATACACCCTGGCGGGCATTTCTGCTGGGGGAGGCCTGTTGATCGTCCTCTCCCTGCTGGCAGACCTCCTGCCCAATGCGAAGCCCGGATTCGGCTCCTCGCAATGGCGCGGGATCCTGCTCGGCGCGACCGGGTTGCTCATCGGTGTGGCAGGTCTCTTGATTTTGAGAAAAAGACGCTCCGAAACGCATGTGCGGCAGCTGTATTCCAATAAATTAGACGCCTCCAACTGGGCTATGTTCGCTGTGCTCGGCACCGTTGCCCCAGTGCTGGCATGGATTGTCCGAAACGTAATCCTCTACCACACGATCTCCCACTGGGGATTGTTTCAAGTATTCCAATTCAATAGATTTGCAGTTCCATTTCAGTACATTTGGGATGAGTTGCTTGGCTTTCATTTCGTTCCACACCCTCTCGCAGCACTGCTTGTCGCCGGTTTGCTTTTTCTTCCTTTTTCCCGCCTGCCGATCATCGGGATGAGCGGTTCTCGTCGAGCGGCGCACATTGTAATCCTGGGTGCGGCGGTTGCACATTTCCTGCTGATCTGGTTTCTATCATTTGTTACGGCAAATGAAAATATTTCAGCCAGATATTTTTCGCCTGTACTGGCCTTTCTCTTGCTGGGTATGCTGAATGGACTTCAACAAGCCAGCCAAGCCGTCCGGTCTCGCATATGGAGACAGTTCCTCCTTGCTGCGCCGCTGTTTTTCCTTGCCCTCAGCATTGCATTTCCCCCGGCTGGTCTATTTCAATCGCTGGGCAGGATCAATTATCCCCCGGAGAGGCGACTTTGGAGCGAGATCGGGAATATTGAGTGGACCCATTCCTCTTCATTCTTTTACTCTGATGATGGCTACGCTGCGGGTGGTTACAAACATCAGATTTTTTCCGGCAGGCCACAAGGCATATTGTGGGACCCAGCCATTCTGAAAGATCCGCAAATGATAATTAGTCTCTTATCACGCGGCAAAAATCCCTTTATATTGGTAACAATCGGAAGTCCGGAATCCCAAATTTTAGATGAAATGATCTCTACAGGAGTTGTATCCTTAGAGAAAATATCATTCCTCGATACCGGTTTTTTACTTTACCACCTCAAGAAGTGATACTTATGACTCCTTTCTCTTCTCCTCCCAACCCGAAGGCCTTCAACACCATGGTGTTGGACATCGCCCGCCAGGTCACGCCGGGCAGTAGTCTGACTGACTGAAAAATTCTCGCAGACCTCCATAATACTGATGCGCTGGCTTCGAAGGACGAATTGTAAAATCTGGTTTTGCCGTTCAAGGCTGGAAATTGTATTTTTCATTGTAATCGCTCAATATCAATCATATTCAATCAAGAACAGTCATATTGTTATGCGAACGATGAACGGTTTCAAGTGACAAATGTAATGATGCCCTGGAATTCTAAAAATTTCGTCCCTCATAAACAAAAAATCCGCCTTTTCAAGCGGATTTTTACTGCTTCTTGCAAAAATTCTGAACTCGCTATTATCGAATTGCGAGCAATTCTTGGAATTTTGGTTCAGATATGTACGCAGTACCATGTGGTTCGGAACTTGAAGCAGCACTTTGTAAATTACGGGATGATCTGGGAAAGCACCCAGTAGATGCCCGCCGCAAGCAGCGCCGTTGCAGGAATGGTCAATAACCACGCCGTAGCAATCTCCTGCGCAACCCCCCAGCGGACTTTGTTCATTCTTTCAGCCGCGCCCACGCCCATGATGGCCGAACTGACCACCTGGGTTGTGCTCACCGGGCCGCCAACCAGAGAGGCGCCGAGAATGACCACCGCCGAAGTCATTTGAACAGCAAAACCGTCCACCGGCCGAATTTTATAGAACTTGCCTCCCAGGGTACGGATCAATCTCTGTCCGCCCACAGCGGTGCCAAGCGCAATCATCCCGGCACACAGGAGGATGACCCAGATCGGGACGGCAAAAACCTTCAGGTAGCCTCCGGTGACCAGCGCCAGGGTGATAATGCCCATGGTTTTCTGGGCATCGTTGGCACCATGGCTGAGCGCCAGGGCCAGCGCGGTAAAGATCTGGCCGCGTTTGAAAAGGCGATTAATTCCCGGACTGGCTTTCCAACTCAATATCAGGATCAGCCGGAGGAGGATGTAGCCAAAGGCGAATCCGATGATCGGTGAAGTGAACAAAGCAATCAGTATTTTCCCGATGCCGGGGATTTGAATGGCCTGCCAGCCCGCGCCCATGACCACCGCACCGACCAGCCCACCAATTAAGGCGTGCGAAGAACTGCTGGGGAACCCAAGATACCAGGTCAGCAGATTCCATAAGATGGCACTGCTCAGCGCGGCCAGAAGGACTACCGTATTGATGGCTTCTGCAACAACCACCTCGTGTCCGATTGTGTTGGCGACGGCTACTCCAAAGATAAACGGGCCGGAGAATTCAGCAACAGCTGTCATTCCTAGGGCCACCAGCGGCGAAAGCGCCCGCGACGAGATCATGGTGGCAACTATGTTGCTGGAATCATGGATGCCATTCAGAAAATCAAAAACCAGGGCTAAGACAATCACAACAATAATTATTGGAGACATGATCACAGCCCTTCACTTATGCGATCTTGACCACGATGTCGGCGATTACGTTGGCGGCCTCATCCCCCCGGTCCGCGGCGTTGCTCAGGTGGCGATAGACCTCGCGCAGTTTCATCATCTTGACCACATGCTGGATATCTTCGGCTCCGCTGAAGAGGTCGGCCAGGGCTTCCCGGTAAATATCTTCCACCTTGTTTTCAAGCGCCTTGGCGCGCTGAGCGTGGTCTGCGGCCACTCCGGTATGATCTTCGAAGCGGTCGACTGCCATGAGAAGTTCATAAGCCGCGTCCCTGAGCAATGAAGCCATCCTTTGCATGTAGGGCGTCGGCTCCACCTTCAATACTTGCATCTCGATCACCGTGCTGTAGGCATAGTCAAGCACATCGTCAAT
>Ga0209746_1000202_pt1 | contig 32920 bp, 25 predicted proteins | sample BarGraNGADG00211_3_FD_184496 | JGI IMG/M metagenome (GOLD analysis project Ga0209746, IMG submission 184496) | Arctic peat soil microbial communities from Barrow, Alaska - Barrow Graham LP Ref core NGADG0011-211 (SPAdes) (version 2) | ecosystem: Environmental > Terrestrial > Soil > Wetlands >... | reverse complement strand
CTATCGCCTGGCGCGTCAGGCCTTCGAAGCCGACGGTCGCGAAATTGTGGACGCCACCATCGGCGGCAAGTTGACAATCTTTCCGAAAGTGGATTATTCATCCCTCTTCTGATGGACAGCCCTCTGATCAGTATCATCACCCCCTGTCTGAACCGCGCCGCGTTCATCCGCGAGGCTGTGGAAAGTGTGTTGGCTCAGAACTACCCGAACTTCGAACACATCGTCATGGATGGTGGATCGACCGACGGTACACTTGATATCTTGCGCGCCTACCCGCACCTGCGCGTGGTCAGCGAGCCAGACCGGGGCATGTACGATGCCATTAATAATGGCATCCAGAGGGCGCGCGGCGAGATGATCGGTTTTCTCAACACGGATGATTTATATGCTCTCGGATGTTTCCCGGCTGTGCAGCAGGCATTCGCTGCCAACCCGAACCTGGAGGCTGTTGTCGGCGATGCGGCGGTCATTAATTCTGATGATCCTTCCCGGGAGACAATTTCCGTTTACCCGGCGATTACCTCGCAGGATTTCTGGTATCGCATTTTACAAGGGGCGTCAATCTTCAATGCCTGGTTCTTCCATCGCCATTCCATAGACAGGATTGGCCTTTTCGATACCACCTATCGTACCGCTGCCGACCGTGAATACCTGATTCGTGCTGCACTGCTTGGCATCCGTCCGGCGATGGTGAGCCTGCCTTTTTATTATTACCGTCAGCACAGCGGTTCGTTCACGCTCACCACACTTGATTCCCGTTCCGACTATGGCTTGGCGCGCATCAAACACTTGACCGAAAGCATTGCCATCCACGAACGGTATTATTGTAACCCGCAAATGCCCAAAATGGCCCAACGTGTATGGACCAGCGCTTATAGCGAATTATCGTATCAATTATCGGCAACCGCCTTTTACCACTACAAATGGAATGTTGCCACGCGAGCTTTCTTTCGTGGATGGCGATACAACGTCTTTTTCCCGGCTGTCTTTTTCGTTTTGGCAACGCGCCGACTGGGCCAGGGATTCTCAAAACCTCGTCGGAGCCGCCATGGATAAAAAGCGGATTGCGATCTACATCCCCATATTAAATATTGGCGGGGCAGAGCTGATGATGCTCATCCTGGCTGGTTGTTTCCTGAAAAGCGGCTTTGCCGTGGATCTGGTGCTGTCGAAAAAAGCCGGCCCTTTACTTCAACTGGTGCCGGAAGGTGCACGCCTTATTGACCTTGGTGGGAAGCGCATGCTGGCATCCATTTGGCCGCTGGCTCATTATCTACGGCGCGAACATCCGGATGCCATCATCTCCGGCTTGGATATTGCCAATATTATTGTGGTTTGGGCAAAGCTGCTTGCTTTTAGCCGGACGCGCACTCTCCTGACCATTCACAGCCACATGTCAATATTGGCAAAAGATTCAGGCCGAATCCGTGACCGCCTTTATCCCTGGCTCTTGCACCTGTTTTACCGATATGCTTACGGCATTGTTGCCATCTCAAACGGTGCGGCGCGAGAAGCGTCGCGTACAGCAGGCATTCCTCTTACAAAAATCAAGGTGGTCAATAATCCAATCGAGATTGAGAAAATACCACAACTCTCATGCGTGGACGTTGAACATGCCTGGTTTTCTCCTGATAATAATACCCCGGTTATTCTCTCAGTTGGCCGGATGACTTCTGCTAAAGATTATCCCACGCTTGTGCGCGCCTTTGCACTGTTGCGCCAGCGACGCTCCGCCCGGCTCGTGATCCTTGGCGATGGCGATGAATGTTCCAACCTGGAAGTGCTGGTAGGTCAGATGGGTATTGCCGCCGATGTTTACCTGCCCGGTTTTGACCTGAATCCCTACCGGTATATGAGTCGCTGCAACGTCTTTGTTCTTTCATCGTATTTTGAAGGATTCGCCATTGTATTGGCCGAAGCTCTTGCCTGCGGCGCGCAGGTGGTCTCGACCGACTGCCCCAGCGGCCCCGCCGAGATTCTGGAGGACGGAAAATATGGCCGGCTTGTGCCGGTGGGAGATGCCGTTGCCCTTGCACGCGCGATTGAAGATGCTCTTGACCATCCGTTCCCGGTGGAAGGCTTGAAAGAAAGGGCCAAAGCCTTTTCCAGTGAAACGGCGGTGCACGCTTATTTACAAGTCCTTGGGTTATCTCCATATGACCATTAAAATCCTGCATCTCATCACAGGCTTGAATACTGGCGGAGCGGAAGTTTCCCTGTACCGCCTTCTCGGGCATATGGACCATTCCCGCTTTGAGAATCGCGTCATCAGCCTGATCCCGGTCGGTGAAATCGGCGAGAAGATCCGCGCTCTAGAGATTCCGGTAACATCCCTTGGGCTGAGACCGGGGCAATTTTCTCTCGCAGCATTGTGGTCGCTTGTTCGCGAATTGCGGAGCGAACGGCCGGATATCCTTCAGACCTGGATGTACCACGCTGACTTACTTGGCCTGCTTGCGGCGAAACTGAGTGGGATCCAGCAGGTTGTTTGGAATATCCGCTCATCGAACATGGATACCAGCCAGTACAGGAAATTGACCGGACTGGTCATCCGCCTGTGTTCATGGCTTTCAGGGTTGCCGCGGGCCGTAATTGTCAATTCGCATGCGGGCCAGGAATTTCATGCCAATTTCGGCTACCACCCCCGGAGCTGGGTGCTGATCCCGAACGGTATGGACCTGGACCGGTTCCGCCCCGACGAGGATGCCCGTCGCTCGGTCCGGGCAGAGTTCGGTCTGGATCTACAAACTGTGCTGATAGGCATGCTGGGCCGCTATGATCCAATGAAAGGTCATCCCGATTTCCTTCACGCGGCTGGCCTCCTGACCCGCTCCGGGGTGGATGCCCATTTTTTGCTGGCCGGGCAAGCTGTTTCTCCTGACAATGAAACATTGAAGGCCTTGATCCTTGAGGAAGGCCTGGCGGGACGCGTCCATCTTCTGGGTAGGCGGGAAGATATCCACCGTCTTGACGCTGCACTGGATATCTTGGCAATGTCCTCTGTCTTTGGGGAATGATTTCCGAATGTGGTGGCAGAGGCCATGGCCTGTGGTGTTCCTTGTGCCGTGACGGATGTTGGCGACGCGGCATTCCTTGTAGCCGATACGGGCCGTGTGGTCCCGCCGCGCGATCCTGCCGCGATGGCTGACGCCTGGATGGCACTTGTCAGGTCTGGAGCGGAGTATCGCCATCGTCTGGGAGAATCGGCTCGCCGACGCGTGGTCGAAAATTTCAGTATTGAAAATACTGTTACTGCATATGAAGCTTTATATTCAGAATTGACTGCCTCGAAATGAAAATAGTTTCTGGTAAAAAGGTGAAGTGAAACGATGTGCGGTATTACGGGTTTTGTTGACTTTTCCGGTTCTTCGCGTGCCGAGGAGTTGACTTGGATTGCGGGATCCATGACCAATGCGATCAACCACCGTGGGCCGGATGATCATGGCATTTGGGTGGACGCAGAAGCTGGGGTCGCACTTGGGTTCCGCCGGCTTGCCATCCTGGATCTCTCCCCAACTGGCCATCAGCCGATGGTCTCTGATAATGGTGAATATGTCATTGTCTTTAATGGTGAAATCTATAATTTTGTGGAACTGCGAGATGAACTGGCGGCGCTCGGATATATCTTCCGCGGCCACTCAGACACAGAAATCATGTTGGCAGCATTCCACGAATGGGGGCTGGAAAAGGCTGTCCAATGCTTCAATGGCATGTTCGCCTTCGCCTTGTGGCATCGTCCCACCCGTCAGCTCCACCTTGTGCGCGACCGGCTTGGTATCAAGCCGCTTTACTTCGGTTGGATGGGAAATGTCTTTCTTTTCGGCTCTGAACTCAAGGCGTTGCGTTCTCACCCTGCTTTTTCCCCTGACATTGACCGTGATGCGCTGACGCTTTACATGCGCCATGCTTACATCCCGGCTCCTTATTCCATTTACCATAATGTATGGAAACTCCAGCCCGGTTCTATCCTGACGTTGGATCGTGCGCGGCGTGACCCGTCTATCCAGCCTCGCTATTATTGGTCGGCCCGTCAGGTTGCGGAGGATGGACAGGCTCATCTTTTTGAAGGCAGCGAACAGGAAGCGGTGGATGCGCTGGATGCGTTGTTGCGCGATTCGGTGAGCAAGCGTATGGTTGCCGATGTGCCGTTGGGCGCTTTCCTATCTGGCGGTGTGGATTCATCTACGGTTGTGGCCCTGATGCAAGCCCAGTCTACCCGTCCGGTGAAGACTTTTACCATAGGCTTCCACGAGGCTGGTTTCGACGAGGCTGCCTACGCGCGGACGATCGCTCGTTATTTGGGCACGGAACATACTGAGTTGTATGTGACGCCGCAGGAAGCCCAGGCGGTCATTCCCCTCCTGCCGACTCTATACGACGAGCCGTTTGCCGATCCGTCCCAAATCCCCACCTACCTTGTCTCGCAATTGGCACGCCGCCAGGTGACCGTCAGCCTTTCTGGCGATGGGGGCGACGAATTATTCGGTGGCTACGACCGCTATTTTTGGACACGTCGGATCTGGTCTTCCATCGGCTGGCTGCCTGTTCCCGAGCGGAAAATGCTGGGGGCGCTTATGACGGGCTCGGCGGGTGCGATGGAAAGACTCAACCGCCTCCTGCCGCGCCACTTGCATCTGGCAAACTTGCGTGACAAGGTGCTTAAACTTGTCGATGTAATCCAGTCTTCGACGATTGAGCAGACCTACTTCGACCTGATCTCTCTCTGGAAACAGCCTGAGACAATCGTTCGGCAAGGGCACGAACCACTCACTATGTTACAACAGTCTAATAACTGGCCGGATCTTGGGAATCCCACGCACTGGATGATGTTTGCCGATTTGGTTACCTATCTCCCAGACGATATCCTCGTAAAACTGGACCGCGCCACGATGGGCGTCAGCCTGGAAGGACGTGTGCCTTTTCTGGACGATCATCGGGTGGTGGAATTTGCCTGGCGTCTACCTTTCCACCTCAAAGTCCGTGGGAGGACCGGGAAGTGGATTCTGCGCCAGGTGCTTTATCGTTATGTTCCGCAGGAAATGATCGAACGCCCCAAGATGGGTTTTGGCGTCCCAATCGATTCTTGGTTACGCGGTTCGTTGCGCGAGTGGGCCGAGACTTTGCTGGATGAGAAAAGGCTGGAACGGGAAGGCATCTTGGATCCCCTTCCCATCCGCCGAAAGTGGTCCGAACATATCCGCGGAGAGAGAAATTGGCAGTACTTGATTTGGAATGTGCTCATGTTACAATCTTGGTTGGATGCGCAGGGTTAATAGCGTGAAAGTACTATTCTTTGCCAACACCGACTGGTACCTTTACAACTTCCGCCGCGACCTGGCCCAGACTTTGCGCGAGCAGGGCAATGATGTGGTCTTGCTTTCTCCTGCCGGTGAATATGCCGCACGCTTGCAGGCGCTGGGCTACCGTTGGATTGACTTCCCGCTCTCCCGGCGCGGCATGAACCCGCTGGCAGAACTCCGCTCACTGGCGCGGCTGGTACGCCTGTACCGCCGCGAAGAGCCGGACTTGGTCCAAAACTTCACCATCAAATGCGTGCTCTACGGGACACTGGCGGCGAGGCTGGCCGGGATCAGAACAGTGGTCAATTCGATCACCGGACTTGGCTATGTTTTCCTTCCTGGCGGACCTTTGAAGAAAGTCTTGCGTTTCTTCGTGCGCATCTGGTACCGGGCGGTGCTGAGAGGCAGCCAGGTCATCTTCGAGAACGACGATGACCGGCAGGCATTCCTGCACTTCGGCTTCATCCGTCCCGCAGACGGGCATCTGATCCCGGGGGTCGGCGTGGATACGCGGCGCTTTACCCCGGCTCCCTTCCCATCCGGGCTGCCGGTCGTACTGCTGGCGGCGCGCCTGCTGTGGGACAAGGGCATCGGAGAGTTTGTCGAGGCGGCTCGCCGCCTGCGCCATGCCGGCGTTCCGGCCCGCTTTGCCCTTGCCGGCCGCACCGACCCGGGCAACCCGGCCTCCATCCCCGAGGCGCAGATCAAAGCATGGGCCGACGAAGGTTTGGTGGAGTGGTGGGGCTGGACCGAAGACATGCCCGCCACCCTGGCAAAAGCCAGCATTGTCTGCCTGCCATCTTATCGGGAAGGGTTGCCAACAGTTTTGGTTGAAGCAGCCGCCTGTGGGAGACCGGTGATAGCCTCGGATGTTCCGGGTTGCCGGCTCGCAGTCCGGGATGGAGTCAGCGGGTTCCTGGTTCGGGAACGGGATGCAGCCTCCCTATCTGACGCGCTGCGGAAACTGATTTCCACTCCCGGTCTCTGTTCTGAAATGGGCGCCGCAGGCCGGCACCTGGTCGAAGAGATGTTTTCGTCAGAAAAGGTCCTCGCGCAAATATCTGCTGTATACCGGGAAGCGTTTTCGAAAGGCAGGTAAGATGAATCTTCCAACCGGTCATTATCCGCTATTCGTCTTCTCCAACATCCTGATCGGACTTATTCTTTCGCTGGTGCTGGGGCAGGCTGCCATCTGGTTCGCCAGGCGCGTTGGCCTGATCGACCTGCCCGGTGTACTGCCGCATAAACAGCATAAAAATCCCACGCCGCTGGCCGGAGGCCTTACGATTGTTATGGCGCTGTTGGTGGGGGGGTTGGTATTTAACCTGCCGATGGTTAAGCAGCTATGGACGGTTCTACTGCCTGCCTTGATCATCTTCGCTGTTGGCCTGTGGGATGATTTCAAGCGCTTGCCGGCCTGGGTTAAATTCGTCGGCCAGATCACCGCTGGCATCCTGCTGATCGCCCTCGGTACGTATGTGCAGATCATCCCGTACATGTTCCTCGGCCTGCCGGGCCATACCAATCTTATCGTCAACTGGCTGATAACGCTCATTTGGGTGATCGGCATCACCAATGCCTTTAACTTTGTAGATAGTATGGATGGACTGGTGATTGGTCTGAGCGGCATTGCCGTAGCATTCCTGGTGCTGGTCACGCTTGACTCCACACAGACCATCCTCCTGCAGTTGCTAACCCTGCTCCTCGGAGTATGTGCCGGGCTGTTTTTCTATAATCTGACCCCCGCGCGTCTCTTCATCGGTGACAGCGGAGCGCAGGCCATCGGTTTTCTGCTGGCGTCGGTAGCCATCCTGTATACGCCTGAAAATTACCCGCAGGCTTCCTCTTGGTTCCTGCCTATCCTGGTGCTGGGTGTCCCCATTTTTGATACCTGCCTGGTGGTATTCTCGCGGCTGAGGCGGAGGCAACCGATCTATCATGCTGGTCGAAACCATACCTATCACCGTCTGGTGGAACTCGGGTTGGATACACCCCATGCTGTGGCCGTCATGCACCTGTCTGCCATTGCTCTGGGCTGTGCGGCCTTCATCGCGCTGAACCTGGAGCCGTTGTATGCCAATATCCTGTTTGGTGTAGTCTGTCTGACAAGTGTAGCGGCACTCTTTTTCCTGGATCGAAAATAAAATGAATGATCTTTCCCCCCTCGATATGTTGGAAAGGATCCTGCGCCGCTGGTGGATGCTGGCTGCACTGATGGTGCTGGGCGGCGTGGCAGGCTGGACCTTCAGCCTGTTCCGGCATCCTGTATATGAAGCCACCGCTGTCTATCAGGTTGCCCTTGACGAGCAGCAGCTTGTCGAACGCGGCCTTGTGACAGCCGACAAATTGCCCCTCCTGTTTGAGGATCAGAATATTTATCTCGCCCCCGCCGCTAACATGTTCTACGATTCCACCATGCAAGCGAACCTGGTGGCTGATGCCCGCTCCCATAATATCCAGTTACAGGAGAACGATTTTAATCCGGTGAACTTTTACCTGGACCGCCGCGGGAAACAATGGTTCGTAACCGTGCGCTCCGCGGACCTGGCTACAGCAGCGCGGCTGGCAGACCTGTGGCTGGCTGACGTGGATGCCGCTTTACGCGAGGCCCAGACGCATTCTTATCAGTCCATTTCTTTGCAACTTCAGCATGACTCTGTCCAGAAGTGTTTCGCTGAAATGGATTTCAAACAGGCCAACCAGTGTGCTGGCGCAAGTTTCGCTGCCCCTGTTGACCTGGGCGCCTATCTCAAAGGGTTGGAAACGCAGATGACGTCTGAACAGCAGGCGGGCCGCGGGATTGACCCGGCATTGTTGTTCGTCATTGTGTCCCAGGCAAACCAGCCTTCCCATCCGGTCCTGTATTCCGTCAGCTTGATGATGATGGCTGGCAGCCTGATTGGTTTTCTGGCCGGGATGATCCTCGTACAGGTGCTCCGGCCTGTGAAGTTGCAATGAAGAACACAAGCCCTGCTTTCCTCCGTCTTGTGGAATTCGGCTCGAAATTGGCAATGGGGTTGGCCGTGCTTTCGCTGCCGATCACCAGCTTGCCCTTGCTTTCGAAGGTCATGGGAGGCACGCAGGTAGCTCCTGCCAGCGCTATTTTCATTCTTTTGTTGGCGGTGGGTTGGACGCCAGTCTATCTGCTGCGCGGCGGCGCGTTACCGGCGGAGATGAAACCATTTCTCCTGTTCGTTATCGCGGCCATGGTTTCATTAGCGGCGGCTTTTTTTCTGCCGCTTCCCCCTTATAAAGATTATTCCATTTTGAACGCCGAGATGAAGGCGCTCATTGCGCTTATGGTCGGCTGTGTGACTTATGTTATTGTCGCCATCTGGCACCGCGACCAGGCGAGTTTGACCACTACCTTGCAGCTGGTCAATGTGAGCGGACTCATCATTCTGGTGTGGTCATTCATTGAACTGGCGATCATCCTCTTCCGCGGTGGAAATTATCCTTCGTTTATGGAGCACATTCAAGCGTTGATATCCACCCGTCCCCTCTACGATCTTGGCTTCCGCACCCGTGTTGGCGGTTTTACCTATGAGCCTTCCTGGTTGGCGCATCAACTGAACCTGGTCTATCTTCCCTATTGGCTGGCAGCCACCGTGACCGGTTATTCGGCAACAAAAAAAATCCTGCGCATCTCCGTTGAAAACATCCTGCTCGCCGGAGGCATTGTGATCCTGTATTTCACGATTTCACGGATCGGGCTGCTGGCCTTCCTGCTAACGGTCGCGTTCGTTTTCTATCGGTTGAATGCCTATCTGGTCCGTTGGCTGCGGAACCGGCTGCAGGGACGTTCACTGGTGAAGCGCTGGCGTCTGGACCGGCTCCTGCCGCTCCTGCTGGGATTAGTGGCCTTTATTGTCTATGCCGGAGGGGTGGGGGGGTTGCTTGTGATGTGGGCGCATCTCGACCCGCGCACGGCGCGTCTGCTGTCGCTGGAGGCGCTGCCATCCAATTTATTCGATTTTGCTTTCAAGGTGGACTTTGCCGAGCGTGTCATTTACTGGTCCATCGGCTGGAGCGTTTTTGCCCGCTACCCGCTGCTGGGTGTTGGGTTGGGCAATACTGGCTTTTTCTTCTTACAATACATTCCCAACCTGAGTTACCGGTTGCCGGAGATCATCAACGTGGCTTTCCTGGCGAATACACTGCCGAACATCAAAAGTTTCTGGGTGCGGTTGCTGGCTGAGACCGGACTGATCGGTTTTTCACTGGTTGCGGCCTGGCAGGTGGTGCTCTGGAAAGGCGGCGCGTTCCTGCGCTCGACCCGTTCTGCCCTGTTCCGCACACTGGGCTGGATGGGTGCTTTCGCGATCCTGGCTTTTCTGGCTGAGGGTTTCAGTATCGACTCGTTCGCTTTGCCTTATCTGTGGTTCGCAATGGGGCTTCTAACTGCCGCCAGTGCGTTTGCGCGGCAGGATAAAAATCAATTGCTGGAGAATTGATAGCAAGATGGAAAACGACACCCTTATCGTTCGCGTTCAGGAGACTGTGGCAGAGGCCTTGCAGGTTCCCATCAGACAGGTTGCGCCTAACCTGGCATTTGGCGGGATCAAAGAATGGGATTCGATGGGTCATATGGGTGTGATGATGCTGTTGGAAGAACGCTTCGGTATTTCTATCGACGCAGAAATTATTGCCGCGTTGACCAGCGTCCCCGCCATTTGCGAGTATATTCAAAAAACCAGGAAGGACTAGCATCCATGTCCGCTCAGCTTCATATTACACCCAGGGTCACCATCCCCGATTTCTTGGTGGGAGAGGTGCAGTCCAAACTGGCTTATGTGGATGAGAGTATCGTCAGGGCGCACGTCGCATCGACCGGAGACCGGATCACGCTTGATTTGCGCGAACAGGCTGAGGATCCAAAGCGCAGCGAGCTGGAGGAGAAGGTTCAGCGTGTAGTGACAAGCATGGTTCAGGGCGCGTTCAAGCCGAAGGTCCAGATCCTGGAAAATTACCTTGATCGCCCTGTACCCTCTTCTGCCGACCCAAACCCTGAACTGCTTGCACGTGGTGAAATGTTCCAGGAGGCGGCGGGCATTTTCACGGTTGGGCCGCTGGTGACCAGGCTGATCTCGTTCTTTGAGCGCCAGTTTATTGCATTAGCCGACTCGTTTGGGGCGGCACCGTATCGCTTCCCGACCCTGATCCCGGCGAAGTCGCTCGAGCGTGTGGGCTACTTCCGGGCATTCCCGCATTCGTTGAGCTTTGTCACCCACTTGCGCGAGGACCTGGACGCAATTGATAATTTTGCCCAGCACGCGGCTTGCGACGAACACGGCCTGAACACACCGGTCGATTCATTCGCCAAGATCCAGGCGCTGCTCTCACCGGCTGTCTGCTATCACCTGTATTTCGCCCTGGCCGATAAGCCCCTGCCGGGTGGCAAACTGGCGGCCACCGCGGTGGGCAACTGCTTCCGTTATGAGTCCGTCAACCTGGCTTCGCTGGAGCGGTTGTGGAACTTCACGATGCGTGAGGTTATCTTCGTCGGCCCCAAGGATTTTGTTTTGCAAAACCGCGAGACTGGACGAGAGCGTATGCGAGGTTTCTTCGAGGAAATTGGATTGGCGTACCGCGTCGAGAGTGCTAACGACCCGTTCTTCATCGGCGAGTTCAAGAAACAGGCAGCTTTCCAGAGCGCTTTCCAGTTAAAGTTCGAGATCCGGGCTGCGCTTCCGTTCAAGCAAAGCACGCTGGCAGTCGGATCATACAATTACCACCAGGACTTTTTTGGCCGCAGCCTGAACATTACTTTGCCGGATGGCTCTCCCGCCCATACTGGCTGCATCGCTTTCGGTTTGGAACGCATGGCCTTTGCCTTCCTATCACAGTACGGGTTGGATGCCGCCAACTGGCCGGATGCCGCGCGAAAGTTTGTGGCATGATTTTGATAGGGGTGCTGTTATGTTGAATGTCAACCGTGAACAGGTCATCTCAACCCTCGAAACTGTCGGCCTGAAAAAGTCCGATGGGGTGATGATCCATTCGGCGTTGCAATTCCTTGGCATCCCTGAAGGTGGGATGGGTATCTATTTCGACGCGCTGTGGGCTGTCCTCGGAATCGGCTCCGGGACCGGGACGCTGGTGGTGCCCACTTTCAACTTCGGCTTCGCCCACGGTCAGGTTTTCGACCAGGCGTTTACCCCGGCAGAAGAGATGGGCGTTTTCCCCGAATACGTCCGCCAACAAAGCGGCGTGCTGCGCTCACCCCACCCGATGCAGTCGGTTGCAGCGGTCGGACATTATGCCGCTGACTTGACAATGCGTGACACACCATCAGCCTTCGACCCTGGTTCTGCCTTTGACCGGATGCTTGAGTTGGACTTTAAACTGCTCCTTCTGGGCGCGGATGTACGCTTCACCTCGATGATCCATTATGCCGAACAGCGGATGCAGGTTCCGTATCGCTACTGGAAAGAATTCACCGGCGAGGTGCGGCTGACCGGTCAACCACCTCAAATCCGCACATACCGCATGTTCGCCCGCGACCTGACGATTGACCCGGATATTAGCTCCGCACCGGTTCAGAAAGCGCTGGAAGAACGCGGTTTATGGACCAGCGTACCGTTAAATTATGGTAAGGTGGCGCTCTGCCGTTTCCGGGATTTTGTTTCTGTTGCGGAAGAACTGATTTCTAAAGACCCCTGGGCACTCGTGCTAAACCACCCAAAATAAAAAAACCGCCCTGCTGGGCGGCTTCACTGTTAGGATGTTTTCTCGGAGACGACAATCCATTCGGCATGGCAGTTGTACAGCGGCTCAAGTTCTTCCATATATTCTATATGCCGCATGCTGACCAGTTTCCAGCCCGTGGCAAATATTGCATGCAGGTCGCGCTTGCCATAGAAAAAGATGGGACCAATATTTGTCAGAGTTCCGCCGGAAATATCCACTGTCACACCACCGGGGCCGGGCTTGCCTGAAGCGTAACTGCTGTGCCGGTCACTGTACTGGTTGAAGAAAAACTTCCCGCCGGGTTCCAGTACGCGATGCACTTCCGCCACAGTCTTCTGGGCGTCGGCGAAGGGTGAACAGGTGAGTGCCTCGCGGTCAATCACGAAATCGAAGGCATTATCACCAAAAGGCAGCTTGATGAAATCAGCCACGCGCAGGTCACCCTTCAACCCCTCATCGGCGAAGCGCTTCTGAGCAAACTCGATGGCGCTTGGGCTGCCATCCACACCGGCTACGCAAAAGCCCTCACGTGCTGCGAACCACAGGTTGTTACCCGCCCCGCAGCCGATCTCCAGGATTTTTGTCTCGGAGCGCGGCTTGCTTCGGGAGAAATTTCGGTAAAGGAAGGAGACAACCTGGTCGAACGGATAGCGGTTGAGCGCCTTGCCTTCGCTGTAGATTGATTCCCAGACGGGGCCCACCGGCGACACAGCCTGTTCTTTGTCACTCATCGGCCTTCTCCTGAATAAGATGGATTTCGGGCAAGTATAACATTCAATTATAATGATACCTATGACCTCAATTGACTGGAACGTTCTCACCCTTGACGCAGATGATCTTTTGCACCGCTTGTTTCTCATCTGCCGGAGCATCACCGGCGACGGGCTCCGCCGGACTTTAAACCTGCTGCGCGAGATCACGAACTTTCAACTCCATGAAGTCCCATCCGGCACCGTCTGCTATGACTGGACCGTACCGGATGAATGGAATGTCCGGGACGCATACGTGGCCGATTCGACTGGCCGGCGTGTGATTGATTTCCAGCAGAACAACCTCCATCTCGTGAATTACAGTATTCCGTTCGAAGGGACGCTCACTTACTACGAATTAGCCCCTCACCTCCATACCCTGCCAGACTTGCCAACTGCCATTCCCTATCGGACGACTTACTACAACCGGGCCTGGGGTTTTTGTATGACCAATGAGCAGTTCCAGAAACTCGACAAAAAAGAAAAACATCATGTGGTAGTGGATACGACCCTTGCCCCCGGCGCGCTGACTTACGGCGAGACCATCCTTCCAGGTTCATCTGGCAAGGAATTTCTCATCTCGACCTATGTTTGCCATCCCTCTCTGGCCAACGATAACCTGTCGGGTGTGGTGTTGTGGACCCTGCTCCTGCGCGAATTGAGCGGACGCACTCTGCGTCATTCTTATCGCTTTGTCATTGCCCCGGAGACCATCGGCGCACTGGCATATATTGCCGGCAATGAACAGGCTGTCAGAGCGTTGACGGGCGGGATGGTGGCGACGACAGTTGCAGGTCCGGGACGTTTCGGATATAAACGCACCTTTCGCGGCGATTCTATTGTTGATCGCTCTGTCCGGCTTACGTTCCGGGAACTTGGTCTCGAGTTCACCGAATATCCCTTTGATGTCAATGGTTCTGACGAGCGTCAGTACTCCACACCAGGATTGCGAGTACCGGTTGGAACAATCTGCAAGGATAAGTATTACGAGTATCCCTATTACCACACCTCCCTTGACAACCTGGAGTTCGTCAGTGCTGCCAATCTGGTGGAAACGCTGAAGATATACACGCTGGCGATCGAGAAACTGGAGCAGAACTGTACGTACCGGTCACTCAATCCGATTGGCGAGCCCATGCTGGGCAAGCGCGACCTGTACCCCAAGATGGGTGGGGCCGTCAAGCAGAAAGTTGCCGACTCGTCTGGGCACGGCGAACGGCGTTATGCTGTGGATGCAGGGAACATCATCTTCGGTAACGAACTGGATGCCATCCGCTGGGTGCTGTTTTATGCTGATGGTCAGACGTCACTACTTGATGTGGCCGAAAGGATCGGCTTGCCGATGAGCCAGCTATATGAGGCAGCCGAAAAACTGTCCGCGGGTGGGCTGCTGGAGGTTGTTGGGTGAGTTTCTTGCTGGTCACCCGCTCCTGCAACGAGGAAGAACCCATCGGGCACTCGCTGGCATGGAGATACTTGAAAGGCCCGTGCCGGGCACGGTCGAGCCGATTCGGTAAAATGAGTGATGTGCTGTCTTTTCAGAAAAGTTTCTAATATGATTCATCACATGATTTTCAATAAAATTGATCGCACTTTCCGAAAACTTCATATTCTGCCAGATGTGTTGGCTCTTATTGGGATTCTTGCTTACAGCGTCAGGAGCCTGTTTCTTGCTCACTTTCTGTGTCTTAACATGGATGAGGGTACCTACCTGATGAAAGGGTTGCTGTTCATCCGAGGAGAGTATATCCCGTACCAATTTTATGGTCCCTGGTCACAGAAAATGCCTGTCTCTTATTATCTATTTGGTGTGGCTGAACAGATCTTTGGCTCGGGATTACGCACCGGGCGGTATCTGGCGGTTGGGTTTGCAGTTCTGACAGTTATCGGAATCTGGCTGCTGGTGCGACGGCTGGGTGGCAAATGGATTGGGCTGCTGGCCGTCCTTTACATGCTAATTAATCGGATAGGCATCCTTTTTTATGTCTACGCGGCTACCCAGCCTTTCGTGGCATGTTTCGGTGTATGGGCTTTATATTTTGCCCTGGGGGGAAAACAAAAAAACTGGCAGGTGGCAGTTGGAGCGGCGTTTGCCGGACTGGCCGCCATCACCAGGCAGAACATGCTTCCTTTCGTAGCCTTGTTTATATTGTATGTGTTTTGGCAGTATGGTCGGCGGACCGGATTGTATGCTTTGCTTTCTGCGAGTGTGGTTTTCCTGCTTCCGCATCTTATTTTTTTGCCTAATATTCTATCGCTCTGGACCCTTCTCCCGCGCCCATTGACTCCTTTCCTCGACCCATGGCGATTCCCTTATGATGCCAACCTGGCAATCCGCCATATTGATTCTTTTAATTTCCAACTAGACGCCTTCTTGGAAGGAATTTGCTATTACTTTGTCCCGTTCTTTGGGGTATTGGCCAGTGCGCTCTTGAGCAAGCCGCGTCGGCTCTGGAAGAAAGTGGAAGACTACAAAACTTACGTTTTTTTGGTAGCGGCGTGGTTTGTTCTGCTGGCGGTTCATTTCTATGCTTCATTCTTCATGAACTATGGGATATATACTTTTTCGAACTACGTCGCATTCTTCCAGTATATTGGCATCGCCGTCATTGCCGTTTCGTATCGGGACTGGAATCTGAAAGCCGGTGTGTATAAACAGACAGGCTTGGCGTTGTTCTTGGCCTCTCTGTTTACCGTGACATTTTTCGTCCGAGCTTATTGGATAGCCTCCTTTATTGCCTGGATCCCCTTTCCTCGCATCAAGAATCACCAAATACAACCTGGAATGACGACGCTGCTTAGTGCTATCTCTAGCAAGTTTAAAGTTCCACTGGATGTTCTTTATCACTGGCTGCCTGTTTTAAGCGGGATTCTCTTAATGATCGTAATCGTGGTTTTGGGTTGGCTGTTGGCGAAGCGCCTGAAGACCGTCTCATCTCTTCCTCTGGCTATGGTGGCTGTCCTGATCTTGGGTTTTGTGTTCACTCCCACAGCGTTTCTCGGGCAGGGTCACCCCGAACTGACCTGCTCGTTCGATGCCCTCGCTGCCGACGAAAGAATCGGAACTGCCGTTGCCGCGTCCATTCCTTCCGACTCGACCATCTACTGGTATCCGAATATGGCTCCTACCCCTCTGCTCAGGCTGGATCATCCTGTGCTCTTTCCTTCACAACTCGACGACATGTTCACATTCGTCAACGGTGGCGAGGACAACCCGGTGTTGAAATTTGGATATTGGAACCAGTCCCTTGTAGAACACTGGATGGCTGAGTCAAACTATGTGATTGTCATAGATTCAGAGCAACACCAAGATATAGACATCTTGCAAGAGGCTTATGGCCAGTTGTACCAGTTTATTGAAATACCACTTCCATCCGTGCCGATTTCTTGTCAAGATCGGAAGATATGGACAGTTCATATCTTCAAAGTTGAGAAAATACAAACTCCATGAAAATAACCGTCTCTATTTTACGGTGACTCAGAGGTGAAGTAGTGAATCTTATCGCCCTTGTCCCCATGCGTTGTTCGCTCGTCGTGCGTGCTTACAACGAGGAGGCCCATATCGGCCGCCTGCTGGAGGGCATCCGCCACCAGACGGTTCAGGATGTGGAAATCATCCTGGCAGACTCAGGCTCGACCGACGCCACGGCGGCCATTGCAGCGCAGTACGGGGCGACGGTGGTGCACATCCCCCCGGCGGAGTTCACCTTCTGGCGTTCCCTGAACCTGGGGCTGGCCGCCGCCACCCGTGACCTGGTCGTCATTGCCAGCGCCCATGTCTATCCTGTATATCCCGATTGGCTGGAGCGCCTGCTGGAGCCATTTGACGATCCGCGTGTGGCGTTGGCGTATGGCAAGCAGCGTGGCGGCGAGGCATCCAGTTTCTCCGAGAAGCAGGTATTTATCCATTGGTATCCTGACCATTCAATCCTCGCCCAGGGACACCCTTTTTGCAACAATGCCAATGCCGCGATTCGCCGCTCCGTGTGGGAAAAGAATCCCTATGATGAAACCCTCACTGGATTGGAAGACCTGGCCTGGGCCAGGGGAGCCTTGGACGGCGGTTATACCATTGTTTACGTGGCCGACGCCGAGATCGTCCATTTGCACAACGAGACCCCGTACGTGGTAGCCAATCGCTACCGGCGCGAGGCGATGGCTTTCAAGCGTCTGTACCCGGAGGCGCATTTCAGCTTGTACGATTTCATCCGCATGGCATCCGCAAACATTTCCAGCGACCTCTGGCATTCGTTGAAAGGGCGTGTATTCTGGGGGAGCGCGGCAAGCATCTTCTGGTTTCGCATCATGCAATTTTGGGGTACCTACCAGGGCTATCGCCAGTCCCTGGAGTGGAACTGGCAGTTACGCCAAACCTTCTATTACCCTCATCGCATGGAGGCGACCAAAAAAACTGACCCCCGCGAGGTCGAGCCGATTCGGTATAATACTTCCAAATAGATCCGGGCTTCTATTTCCTCCGGATCTTGTGCCCAAACACAGGATCACCTATGCGCCAGCCTACTCCCGATTTACAAGTCGACATTGTCGTGCCGGTCTATGACGAAGAAGACGCCATCGAAACATTCCATCAATCACTCATCCAGGTGATTGATGACCTCCCCTGTCTATTCCGCATTATTTACATTAATGACGGGTCTGGGGATCGCACCCAGGAACTCTTGACTGGATTTGCTGCCCGGGACAAGCGCGTGACCGTCGTGGAGCTCAGCCGCAACTTTGGCCACCAGCCCGCCTTATGCGCCGGGCTGGATCTGGCGGATGGGGATGTGGTGATTTCGATGGACGGCGACGGGCAGAACCCGCCTGGCTTGATCCCCGAGATGCTTTCACTTCATCGAAATGGTTACGATATTGTCTTGATGCAGCGTCTGGATCGGATTAAGTTGCCGGCCTTCAAGCGCTTGACATCTTCCGGTTTTTACTGGGTGATCAAGCGTTTGAGCAATACCCCGATCATACCTGGGGCGGCAGATTTCCGTTTGATGTCGCGGAATGCAGTCCAAGCCCTCAGGCAGATGCCCGAGTACCACCGCTTCCTGCGCGGAATGGTAACCTGGATGGGTTTCAAGACTGCCATCCTGCCTTACGAGACGGTCGAACGCTTGGCGGGAGCGTCTAAATATTCCCTCAAGAAAATGGTCAAGCTGGCGCTGGATGCCATTTTCTCGTTCTCCCTTACCCCTCTGTGGATCGGCCTGCTGACCGGCGGAGTCTTTTTTGCTCTGGCGGCACTGGAGGTCATCTACGTGCTTAGTTTCTGGATGGCCGGACAGCAAGCCTCCCTGACGCCGGGCTGGAGTTCGTTGATCTTCGTCATTTTGATTGTCGGCGGGACGATCATGATCAACTTGGGATTCATTGGTGTATATGTCGGATATATCTTCCAGGAGGTGAAGCACCGGCCAGTTTATCTGATCCGCTCGATGACCTCCACAACTATAGTAAAAAAGTCTTTGGGAGGAAACTAACTCATTCGCCAACCAACCCGAATCCAACCCAACTCTCGCCACTTGTTGGAGGTGTTGCGCCGGGCCGCGGTCTACCTGCCCGTGCTGCTTGGCCTCCTCGTCATGTTGCCGCGTCTGATCTCCCCGCGCTTCGGACTGTTTGACGATGGCCGCGTGCTGGTGACGGCAGAAAAGATGGCCCACGGTACCTGGTATACCGGTGCCGATAGCATCGAGGGGCGCTTCCGTCCCATTCACTGGCTTTGGTTCACCCTATCCTACCTGGTAGACGGCCCGAACCCCTTATGGTTCTACGTTGCAAACACTTTGGCTCTGCTCACCATCATTGGGGGACTGATCTTCCTTGTGCGCACCGCAGGCGGATCCCGTTTGCAAGCTGGCCTTACTGGCCTCGTATTTATATTTTCGGGACCGATCATGGAGAGCTTCATGTCCCTCAAGGGGGAGGTCATACAGCTGACCCTGATCGTGATCTCGCTCCTGGCGGTATTGTCGTATGCGCATGCGAGAAATATCGTCCAGAAGATTGCAGCGATCGTACTGATCGTTTTTGTGTTGACCCTCGCCTACCTGACCAAGGAGACTGCGCTCGTGCTCCTGCCAATCAGCCTGGTCTGGTACCTGTTGGCCCGTTTCTGGCCAGGGTATGAGAAGGAGCCACGCCGGCGCGCTGCCCGCGCTGCCTACCTGATCGCCAACCTGCTGGCAGCCCCGTTATTCTTCCTGTTGCGGAAGGTTGCTATCTCCGCCCAGATCTCGGGAGGCACCTATTCTGGGCAATATGCCATCAGGCTCGACCAACTTAGCGTGTCTGCGCTGCGCTGGGCCGGATGGCTGGTGCGGGACTTCGTTTGGGTCGTACCGCTGGTCGTGCTGGCGATGATCGTTTTCGTCTCGCAGCGCAGGCTGAAGGGCAGGTACCTGCTGATTGATGCATTCGTCTGGATGGGTGCCTGGATCTGCATTTACCTGCCGTGGACCTTCATGGCAGAGTATTACATGCTGCCGTTTGCCTTGGGACTGGCGGTCTTCGTCTCCGCCTGTGTGGTCGAAACGGTCCAGACCTTGCAAAAGCGGGGCTGGAGGCAATGGGTGTCCATGGCACTCTTCAGCTCCAGTCTCATGCTCCTGGTCGGTGCGTTGCTGAATAACCTGACCAATGCCCGAGTGCAGCTGGAGGTGGACGACGCCAATGCCAATATGCGAGCCTACCTGGTGGAAAACACGAAACCCGGCAGTACAGTGCTGGTCAATATCCAGGATCCCAACGAATACTTTTATGAAATGCAAACGCAGTTGGGAGAAGTCTATGGCCGTCCGGATCTGAAAGTCGAAGTCTTTAGCACGGACACGACCATTGCTGGAGATGCGCCGAACATGTATATCGTTTCGCCTTATGTCGTGAACCAGCCGCTCCTGACCGTGCGTATGGGAGTCATCGAAGAGACCCAGCAGATGTGGAACTACAGCCTCCGGGAGTTCATGCTGGACCATCCCTGCTGGCAGATCGTGTTTGAACCAGCCAATAGGTTCCACCTGACGGATGTCAACTACCCGCGCATCTTTTGCCCGTTTGTAAAAACACGCGCTTTCTGCGCAACGCCGGCACCCCTTGTCGATACGCGTGAGTTCGAGTATGGATGGACGGTTTACAGGCTCGTATCGCCGTAAGGTGATAGCCATGCAAAATCATGAAGGGATTGCAATCAGGCAATTCTTAATCATTTTATGAGGAAACCATCCCTTATAAAGCCCCTGAATTATCTCTGAATGGTTCGCCCCGCTTGAACCAGTTTCAACGTACTGGTACCTTGTTGTTTCATTTTCGCAAAGATGGTTGAATTTTAGAGAAAAGGGATTCTTGATGACCAACCTTGCCGCCCTCGTTCCCATGCGTCACCACAGTCAGCGCATACCCGGTAAAAACTACCGCCCGCTGGCAGGCATGCCGCTTTACCAGCACATCATCGAAACGCTCCTGGCCGTGCCCGAAATCAGCGCGATTCTCGTGGATACCGACTCCCCTCCGGTCATCGAAGGCCTGCGGCGGGATTTCCCGCAAGTGCGGGTTATTGACCGGCCCGAGCATCTGCGCGTCGACACCGTCCCGATGAATGAGATCCTGCTCTACGACACTACCCAGGTGCAGGCGGATTTCTACCTCCAGACCCACAGCACCAATCCGCTCCTGCGCCCGGAGACGATATCAAAGGCTATTCAAACGTTTCTAGCGGACTATCCCGTTCATGACTCGCTCTTCTCGGTGACGCGGCTCCAGGCCCGCCTGTACGACCAGCACGGTCGGGCCCTCAACCACGACCCGGAGGTCCTCCTCCAAACCCAGGATCTGCCGCCAGTGTATGAAGAAAATTCCTGCATCTATCTCTTTTCCGGGGAGACCCTGGTGCGGCGGCGAAACCGTCTTGGTGACCGGCCCCTGATGTTCGAAATCAATGCGGACGAAGCCTGGGATATTGATGAAGAACTCGATTTTGCCATAGCCGACTTTCTTCTTTCACAAAAAAGAGAACCTCATGAAAACCAATAGACGTCTGGTATTTATTCTAGACGTGCTCATCCTGGCAGCTCTTTTCTGGGTCGCCCGTTACTGGCACAGCCGGCATTTCGGATTGTACGAAGATGACTTGACGATCATCCCCGGCGCCTTCACCCGGTCGTTCAGTTCGCTGATTAGTTACATATACTTTTACATCACCCGCATGTATGGCCATTCCCGACCGCTTTCCGACAGTTTCATTTACCTGTTTTCCTGGATCGGGTGGCGGACGATTGGGTTGTGGGGGCCTTATCTTGTTGGCTATCTCATCACTGCAATTAATATCAGCCTGTTTTATTGGCTGATGAGCCGGGTAATGAATCGTCCTTTTGCTATGTTGGCCGGATTGGGCTATATTCTCTACTCAGCGGACACTACCCAGGCATTCCTGACCCATTCGTTGGGATTGCAGCCTTCGATTATGCTGATCTTGTTGGCGCTGCACAGTTATCTTTCAAATAAGCGCCTTCTGGCTTATGGTTTGGCATTAATTGTTCTGTTTAGCTACGAAACGCCCTTTTTGCTCTTCGTAGCTGCCCCCTTGCTCAAAAAGACTTGGAATAAAACACTGCTAAAGGAAATCCTCGCGCATGTCGGGGTTTTGATCGGAATGCTTGGTTTAATCTATATTTTCAGGGCTTCGATTGGCGAAGGGCGGGTAAGTGACCTGGGGCTCAAGGACATGCTCATGACCCCCATCCTGCATGTTCTGCAGGGACCAGTCGTCAGTTTGGGGACCTTTGCCTATCGCCCGTACCAAACAATTAGAGCATTAAACCCGGAAATAGGCCTGGCTGTTGTGGTGTCCTTTGCGGTTTTCCTCTGGATCATTTCACGGTTGTCGGTCACAACACAGGTGAATATCAGGGATCTCTGGCGCGCCGTCAAAGACCCGTTCGTCCGCCGAGCTCTTCCGGAAGATATCAAGTCACTCGGACGCGTCTTCATTGCCGGGATCATCATGCTGGCGGCGGCGTATCCGCTTACCTTCACGGTGCGCGCCTACGCAATCAGCGGACGTGACACGCGCGTCCATTCCGCTGGCGTCGCCGGAGCTGCATTACTGGTTGCATCGTTTGCACTCTTTTTGATCTTTTTGACGAACGGGAGCAACTGGCGCAAGCTTGTTAATGTTCTCATTTCTCTCGAACTGGCATTAATGGTAGGCTACGGATTCGTTATCCAGCGTGATTACGTCATGGCCTGGCAGTTTCAGCGGGAATTCTGGACGGAGCTTTTGCCACTTATCCCCGATGCCGGTGATGGGACTGTCGTTTTTGTGGATCCAGCGGCTCTCCACGATACTCTTCAGATCGGTGCCAATTATTGGAATCTTCCTCGCGTACTTGGTCAACTTTACATTTTCCCGGAGGAAGTACAAAATATTCCTGTTGTCCACAGGCTGCAAGAAGGCTGGCAAAATTCACTGGTGGCAGGGGATGGTCAATTCCTGATAAGTGCAGCAACAGTATTTTCCGTACTGATATATGCTGGCGAACATAATTCTCAAAACATCGTTCTAGTCCAAGCTGAAAACGGGCATCTTGTTCGACGCAAGTATATAGAGTTGAATGGGCTGGATTATCAACTTAAGCCTTCTACCGAACCCGTTTTGCCTGATTTACCTCATGGACTTCTTTACGAGTTATTAATTGATCGTCCTTGAAAAAACGTGTCGGGCTCCATGGGACCTTGGAGCTGGCGGCGGAACCGCTAGGGCGATTGACCGCTGCTGTTCGAGAGCGATCCGGCCGAAGCCTGGGACATTGACGAAGAACTCGATTTGGCTGTTTCGGGATTCTTGATGCAACAACGAAAAAATAAATCCTAAAAGCCGAAGTTCACTGTGAAAAAACACATCACCAAAATCTTCAAAGCCTCCTGGTATCCTTTCACCATCGCTGCTTACCCGCCGCTGGCTTTGCTCGCATTTAACATTTCCGAAGTTGATTACACTGCTGGCTTGCGGTCGCTGGTGATTACACTGATGGCCGTCACGACCTTGCTTTTGATCCTGCGACAGGTTTATCGTGACTGGCACCGGGCAGCGTTTGCCACCGCCGCGCTGACGGGGCTGTTCTATACCTACGGTCACGCCTACGACTTGATATCTGAAAAGTTGGAGGTTCCCCACCTCACCGCCTGGATGCTCGGTGCGTGGCTGGTCCTGTCAGCCCTGGCGCTGGTCTGGGCGGGGCGGCGCAAGACCAGGTTCAAGAAAGCTGCTGTCGGGTTGAACATCGCCTCCCTCGGTCTGGTTCTGTACACCGCCGGTTCGATTGTCTTGTGGTCGGTGCCGGCGCCATCCACATCTGGTCCCGTTGACGATTATGCCCCGCTGCAGGAGTTGGTCGTTCCTGAAGGTCAAACGCCGCCGGATATTTACTACATAATCGTCGACTCATATGGCCGCTCCGACTTGCTCCTGCGTGATATCGATTACGATAACAGCGCCTTCCTCCAGAGGCTCGAGGTACTGGGCTTCTACGTAGCCGATTGCACCCAGAGCAACTACAACCGCACCGATGTTTCAATGGCTTCATCTTTAAACATGGACTACCTGCAAAACTTGGACGACGACTATCAGTCCGGTAGTACCACCCGCCGCACACTGTGGGACTCGATCAGTCATAGCACAGTCCGTGCGAACTTGGAAAGCGCCGGTTACAAAACGATGGCTTTCGCCAGCGGCTTTGCCTGGAGTGAGATCAAAGATGCGGATGTTTATTTTGCCCCCTCCTTGCTGTGGTCGCAGATGACCGGTTTTGAAACTTTGCTCCTCCGCACCACCCCGGCCCGCCATTTTGAAGGCCTGGGCTGGATCAACCTCGACCGGATTGACGGCGAACGCTACCGTGAGCGTACCGGGTTGGTCTTCAATAGCATGGATGACCTAGCTCGCATGCCCGGGCCGAAGTTCGTTTTTATCCACATCATCCCGCCGCACCCCCCATTCATCTATGGCCCGGACGGTACACCTACCGATCCGGCTCCTTTCCTGGACGAAAATCGCCGTTACCCTGCTGCTTCTTACACTCTTGGCTATCTTAATCAGGCTGTGTACATCAGCGGTCAATTGGAAACGGCCCTGTCTACTCTGCTGAGCGAATCATCCACGCCGCCGGTTATAATTCTGCAAGGTGACCATGCTCCCTGGCTGCAAACCGGCACTGACAGGTTCCTTATCCTGAATGCCTACTACCTGCCTGGTCACATTGACCTGCTCTACCCGGCCATTTCGCCGGTTAACAGCTTCCGGCTGGTCTTCAATACCTATTTTGGTACGGACTACGACCTTCTGCCCGACTCTAGTTATTATTCACCCGTCCCGAACATTTACGAGTTCGATGAGGTCTCGAATCCCTGCCTGACCCCTTAAGGGTTTTATTGCCAGGATTAAGATTCTTTCCGAGTGGAAAGTCTGACATGAAATTCCTGTGAAAAGCATCTATATTCCAATTCTATGACTTATAATGTTCTCCTCCAGCAGCCTTTCGGCTCTGCCATAGGGTACCTTCCTTCCTGAGTCCTGGAAGAAGACACGGATTTTGGTGCGCTGAAAGCCGGGTATGTGTCCATCACACCGCTGCAGTTGGATTTGACGGCGCGTTGAGTCGTAGAAGGAATGAGAAAATGGAAATGGCAGCCAATATAAAAGGACCTAAATCCCCTGTCCGGCACTATGTAGTCGTGACGATCCTTTGTGTTTTCTTGTTGGCAATTTTTGTCGTGATACTCAACCTGTCATGGAGTCCGATATATAAAGGCCTTGGTCCAGATAGCGGGCTGTATGCTTATGTTGGAAATGCAATTTTACACGGGCAGCTTCCTTACCGAGATGTTTGGGAACAAAAACCCCCGATCGGATTATATTTAAATGCACTGGCAGTATTGCTTTTTGGTCGAAATCCCTGGGCAATCTGGTGGTTTAACCTGATCTGGATCACGCTTTCAGCCGGAGCCATATTCCTGGTGATTAAGAAGATGATGGGGGTGATTGCCGGTGGCATAGCCAGCGTGATATTTATTTTAGCGGTAATGAGCCCGAGTATTTTCCAGGGTGGAAACCTGATGGAAATATATGGGCTTCTCCCTCAGGTAGTAATTATCGGGTGCACTTATTGTTTTTTTGCCACCAAACGAAATCGCTGGACCTTTTTGGGGGGTCTGGTGACAGGTATCGCCTTCATGACCAAACAGACCACGATTGCATTGGGGATCTCCTCTCTGTTTGTAATAATAGTTGTGACGCTTCTCTTGCATGAATTCAAGGATTTATGGGTGAGGCTGGCTGGCTTTATCGCCGGCTTCCTAATTCCTGTAGGGGTTGCCTTAACCTACTGGTTTTCTGTCGGCGCTTTGAATGACTTCTTGGATGCTGTATTTCTGCATAGCATTTCTTATGTAAGCATAGGTGCTCCATTCCTTTGGTCGATCGGTTACACCTTTTTGAGGGCTCTTCCGAAATTATTTATCAGCAAGCTCTATTGCATCGCGGCCCTTTCTTTTCTCTTGTACCTGGCAGAAAATCTGCATTGGTTTCTGGGCCGATTATTTCCCAATCGGAATTTAAATGGTGTTGCTTATAGCAACACCATTTCGCCGGTTGAATTTACCCTGTTGGCAGTATTCATCGCGTTACCGCTCGAGGTTGTATTTGCCTCATTGGGAGGCAGAAATTTTGGGCATTATTTTCTCTCGCTCATACCGGCCGTAACAACTGCGGTCGCTTATGTTTTCTTTAAAGTTGTCACTTTCCTGCGAAGTTCCCGCTTCGGTGTGACCAAGCCGCATACTTGGATGGCAGTTGGCGGGATCGTGCTTGCACTTTTATCCGTGGTATGGATGGCACGTGCCATGATCGATGAGGCGCCGACAAAGGCACAAATCGCAAGTTTGCCGGCAGTGTTTCGCGGCCAGTATGAGATGGACGACTTGCAGAAATATATTATCGCGACGACGGCGCCCCCCGATGCGGTAATGGTTTGGCATATCCATGTAGGCTTGAATTTCATCACGGATCGGCGTCCACCCCAGAGAGTATTATTCCCGGCGAACCTGTTTACCTCTGCAAATACATCAAGGAGCGGATTTTCCGAATTTCTAAAGGAGTTCGAAAAAGCCCCTCCCACGCTTATTATTGTACAAAAAGTTTCATCCCTTGGGCTTCCCTTCGTAAATGTTCCTCTGGAACAAATGTGTCCTAATGGCGCTTGCATGCCTGAGTTTGCTCAAGCAATGAAATCTCCGGATATCTACTCAGAGTTGCAGCTATTCCGGCAATATTTTCTGGAACATTACACCTTGGATACTCAAATCTATGATTGGCTGATCTACAAGCACATCCCTTAGCCTTTAAATAATTGCCCCGGGTTATTGCCGGAGGAACTGGTATTGGGAATCTTCTCATAATGTGCAGCCTTTTCAGCAAACCAGGGCAATGGCAGAAGGCTGTTACAATTTGGGTGTCTATAGGTTCTCAAGAAGATCGGCAGGGTTTGGCTATTACCACTCACTAATCAGGGTTGTCCTATTCGCTACTGACCCTCGACTGGTTTTGTGTACAGCGAAATGCTGACCCATCCATTTCCATAGGTATTGAGCATCGTCATGTTGTTGATCAGCGAGTCATAATAGAAGGTCTCGTCCGGCGTAGGGCGGTACACAACCAGGATGGCACCCTGGTTAATCAGGTCTGTGATTTTCTCCAGCAGTTGGGTGAAGTTCGGGTTGGCCACGCCTGTCAGCTCGTCGCCTTCTCCGGGCATGCCGTAGACAGGTCTCCCGGCCAGGAAGGTGACTAACTCATAATTGCTGGCAATGAGAGGCCGGGCCGGGGTGCTTTTCGGTGCGCTTTACTTGTTCGGCTGCGCATCGAAATTGTCACCCAAGTAAACCCGTACGGTACTGAAGTCTCCGCTGAGATTGAGGTTGTGCAGGCTGGGCTTGTCGCCGCAGATGGTGCAGATGATGGCGCAGGGTTTAAAGTTCGGATCCACGTAGCGCTGCAAGCGGGGGTATGTATCAAGAGATTCGATGCGGATGCCACTTTGCAGGGCGTTGAGCAGCCACCAGAAAGAATATTCGAGATCGTGAGAGTCGATGCGCAAGCCCACGCTCCGGCAGCTGGAGGCCAGCACCAGGTCTGTGGCGGCAGAATACGGCTCGCGGTATTGAGTCCAGTTGGCGAAGAGCACCGCCTTGGGGGATTCGTTCAAGATCGTCCCGCTGGTACAGCCCAGATAGCAGGGGATGGTGTAGGGTTCCCTGACGGCGCGCATGGCGATCAGCGGGCGGGTGCGGTTGAAGATTACATATGGCAAAGCGGTCAGGAGCAATCCGAGCGTAATGACTTCTGCCAGTTTATCCACTTTGATAAGCGTTAACGCCACACCGAACAGGGGTGCAAAGGCAATCCAGAACGGCAGATGGTAGCGCATCCCATATGCGTCAAATCTCAAAACCAACATCAGCACTAAAAATGTCCCCAGGGCCACGCAGACATACCACTTAAGGGCTGGCTCACCGACTCGCTTCCGGAAGATAAGCAGTAATCCCAGCGTGACCGGGACGAGTAGGGCCTGCAGCGGGCTGCCGGCCAGGTCCTCGTGATTCCAGCCCCAGGTGAGTTCGAACGCGCCCGCGTTTGGGTCCAGGTGGGAGAACGTGTTCCGGTACCAGTTGGTGATGGAAGCATTGAGCGAGTTCGAGGGGGGGGTGACGAAATTCATCAGGACGTTTCTCGTCAGCGAGGAGATATACACCCCCGGGCTGTAACTTTTAGCGGTCAAGCCGGAAATAAACTCGCTTGGCCCGAGGGGACCGCCATAGGTAATGATGTTACGCATCCAATACCCGGCGTTGAGGGCCAGCACGATGAGCATAATCAGCAGGCCCTTAAGCATCATTGGCCGGAACTTGTATTTCCGCAGCAGGTTAAACGCGAACCATACCACCACTGGTAGGAAATAGGGGTAGGCGGTTCCCTTCGTGAGAATCCCCAACCCCATCGCGGCGCCCAGGCTCACGCTCTCGTCAATAAAGAGTTCGCGCTTCCCGGCGAGAGCGACGAAGTAGACTGCCGAGATCAGAAAGAAGGCGACTACGTAATCGTTCTGGGTGCTGGTCGCTTGCAGGATGCCCATGGGTACGCTGGCTGCGAAGGCGATAGCTGCCCACTGACCCCGGCGGCCCGCTCCCAGCATTTTGGCGACGGCTGAGACCCCGATCAGCGCACCGATCATGCAGAACCACTGCACCAGACCAGCCACCTGGTCATTGCCCCACAATGACCGGAGATTGAGGATGCTGAGTTCGGCAAAAATCGGATGGATTAACTGGTTTTCGTAAGCCGTCGGATAGTGGCGCAGGCTCTGGTCCTGCGCCCAGTGCATGACCCGGCTCATGTGGTATTGCAGAGAATCAGTGTTATTGGGCGGCGATTTGACTGCCACGACAAAAAGGGCCAGCAGGATCACACACAGCAGGATTAACATGATAATGTCAAAGAAGCGTAAAGAGCGAATCTGCTGCCATACCAATTCCCCACCTTTTCTTAAGTGACCTTGTCGCCATCCAAACCACAGCCACGCCACGAGAGAGATGGACCAACAAGCGGCCATCCAGGGGCGCGTGAGCGCATTAAAGAGGCTGAGCACCTCTGAAAAAATGACCATATAACCGCCGAGGGTGACGGCTGCCTGCAGGAAAGAGTGTCGCCAGCCGGCCTGGACCTCCGTGCGGCTTCCGGTATACCCGGTAAAAACAAGGAACGTGACGAGGAACGTAAGGGCTGGGATGAGGATAAGCATTGCGGTCTCCCGGAGAATATCTGAATATTGCCTTTGATTCGCTCGTATTATATCAAGGGTTGTTTCGATATCTATGGTATAAAGCAACCATAGCAAGTTTTCGACCGTATTGGAGAATCTCCTATGACCAATATGACTCTGATGTGATGGCGTTCTATAAGGCAACAGAATAGCCAGGTGATCACACATCCGTGTATTTGACCGTAGCAGTGCCGCGCTGGCGGAGTGGGGTTCCCCGGCTATCAAGATGATTAAGTGAGCGTCTATCGGATAAAATAAGGTAACCAATGCCCACCATCCTTTTTTCCGCCCCTTACATGCTCCCCTTTCTCGACCGTTTCCGCCCGGTGCTCGAACGTCATGGACTGGACCTAATCACGCCCGAGGTCAGGGAACGGCTCGAAGAAGACGAGATTCTCAAGTTCGCCGGTCAGTTCGATGGCACCATTTGTGGCGACGACCGTTACACCGCTCGCGTCTTGGAAGCCTGCCTGCCGCGCTTAAAAGTCATCTCCAAGTGGGGCACCGGCATCGACTCGATCGATAGCGCTGCCGCCTACCGCCTGGGCATCCAAGTCTGCCGAACGCCGAATGCCTTTACACTGCCGGTGACGGATACCGTTTTCGGTTACATGCTGGCCTTCGCCCGTCGCCATCCCTGGATGGACAGCGAGATGAAGTCTGGTAAATGGGAGAAAATTCCTGGTAAAGCCCTGCACGAATGTACCCTCGGCATCATTGGCGTTGGCACCATCGGCAAAGTGGTTGCCCTCCGGGCGCGTGCCTTTGGAATGACTGTGCTTGGCAACGATATTGTTGATATTGATCACGTCTTCATCGCCGAGAGTGGCATCCAGATGATCAACCTGGACACCCTGCTGAAAAACTCCGACTTTGTCTCGGTCAACTGCGACCTGAACCCGACCAGCCATCACTTGATCACCACCCGGACCCTGAACCTGATGCGCCCAAACGCGGTTCTCATCAATACTGCCCGCGGCCCCATCGTGGACGAAACTGCTCTGGTTGCGGCCCTCCAGGCTGGTACAATTGCGGGCGCGGCCCTGGATGTGTTTGAGATCGAGCCGCTGCCAGCGGGCAGCCCACTGATGAAGATGGACAACGTCATGTTGGCTCCCCACAATGCCAACTCCAGTCCCACTGCCTGGGAGCGGGTACACTGGAATACGATCTACAATCTGCTTACCGGACTCGGTATTGATCATAAAAAAGGCAAAGAAAACTAAGGTACAAGCTTCGCAGGCCTTCCCCTGGCATGTCCTGTTGTTTGCCATCTATCCCATCCTGGCGCTCCTGGCACACAACATCAGCCAGGTCGCGCCTGCGTCGGCCTTGCTGCCCCTCGGCTTCTCGGTTGTCGGCGCTGGCCTGCTTCTGCTTCTGCTCCGTCTCTGGTTGCATGATTGGCAGCGTGCGGCCCTGGCCACTACCATCCTGCTCGTCCTTTTCTTTTCCTACGGGCACGTCTACTCGTATCTGAAGGGTGTCACAGTTTCCGGAATTTACCTCTTCCGGCATCGCACCATGGCGCCCCTCTGGATCGTCCTGGCCGGTTTGGGAGTCTGGTGGGCCCGCCGGCGGAAGCCGGATGTCCGGGGCCTGACGCGGCTCCTGAACGTCGTGGGCGTAGTTCTTCTCATCTTCCCTGTGATTCAGGTCGGTTCAGGCCTGTGGAAGCAATGGCGGGCCTGGGAACGATCATCGCCAACCGCCCCGAACCCGGTGGTCGGCGCAGGAGGTGGAGCCGCCGACCAGACTTCACCTGATATCTACTACATCATCCTGGATGGCTACGGGCGTGCCGACATACTTCAAGAACTGTATGGTTACGACAATTCTGAATTCCTCTCTTCTCTGGAAAATATGGGCTTTTATGTGGCGAATTGCAGCATGTCCAACTATTCCCAGACGGAGCTTTCCCTGGCATCGTCGCTTAATTACAATTATCTGAGTGCGTTGGGTAATTCTTTTGTCCCTGAAAACTGGGATCGATCACAGCTGTGGCCATTAATCAAAAATAGTGCTGTTCGCATATATCTGGAATCGCGCGGCTACAAGACCATTGCCTTCAAAACGGGATTTAGCTGGACGGAACTGACCGATGCCGACCTATTTCTGGCACCTCAACTCAGCAAGCGGCAGTTGGACGGCTTCCAGTACATGTGGCTGCAGACCACCTTTGTGCGCATCCTGCTGGATGCAGAAGCGCTGAGTATGCTCAAGAATCCGGATGACCAATCTCGTCAGAGAACCAAATTCGTCCTGGAGCAACTGCAGGAGATTCCATCCATCGACGGGCCCAAGTTTGTTTTTGCGCATCTGGTCATTCCCCATCAACCTTTCGTTTTTGGCCCGAACGGCGAAGCCATCTCGATCGCCTCGGACGCCACCGCCGACATGTCTGCGCAGGCATATGTTGACCAAGTAATATTCATTAATAAGCAGATGGAAATCATTCTTGCGAAGATTATCGCCGATTCCCCGACTCCCCCAATTATCATCATTCAGGGTGATCATGGCCCATCGGGTTGGGGCATGATCAATCGTATGTTAAACCTGGGTGCCTACTACTTCCCCGGGCACGAAGACATGCTCTACCCGACCATTACCAACGTCAACGCATTTCGCATCGTGTTCGACGAATACTTTGGACAGGATCTGCCTCTACTGCCCGATATCAGTCTGTTTCCAGACAATTCTCATGATTTCAAGCAGGTTGAGAACGATTGCTCCCAGTGAAGCTGCAAACAAGCCGCCTGGAGCAGGCTGCCGCCAATTGACAAGCCATTCGAGAGTGAAAGCTGTGATGCCGCAAGGCCAGACCGGTTCGATGCAACCCCCTGATGGCAGATTGATCGAGGCGTGTCCCCTATCACGGCCCGGCCGTTCAGGCATTGTTCTTGGTCGAGGAAAACAACCATGAAAAAAGTCGACATGAGCCCAGCAAAGAAACCTGCTAGGAAAGTGGCCGGAGGGGTTCATTTCTATCCCATCCTGTTCGGTCTCTATCCGGTTCTCGCGCTGACCGCTTACAACATTTCGCAGATCGACCTTTTCCTGGCCTACCGGTCAATCATCTTCTCGGCAGTCCTGGCTCTGGTCCTGTTCGGCCTCCTGCGCCTGATGCTGCGCGATTGGGGGTGGGCCGCAGTGCTCGCCACCATCCTGCTGGTCTTGTTCTTTTCTTACGGTCACGTTTATGCTCTGATTGAAAAGACAAAAATCCTCGGCGTTGACATTGGGCGGCATCGATATCTCTTGTCCGCCTGGGCGGTCCTGGTCGGCCTGGGCCTCTGGCTCTCCACCCGCAAGCGGATCAACCCGGCTGCCTTCACCCCGGCGCTGAATATCGTTTCTGCGCTCCTTTTGGTCTTTCCGCTCTATCGGATCATTCAGGTTCAGATCGAAAACCGACCCCGCTTCCCGGTCGCCGAGAATGGGGCTCAGCCGGCGGACGGGGTCCGTCCGGACATCTACTACATCATCCTGGACGCCTACGGCCTGGCTGACGTGTTGCAGGAGGTTTTTGGGCAGGACAATTCATCCTTCGTCCAGGCGTTGACCTACCGCGGCTTCTACGTGGCCGGCTGCAGCCAGAGCAACTACACTTACACGCTTCAATCGCTGGGCTCTTCGCTTAACCTCGATTACATCGACGAATCATCGGCTGCTGACGACAACAGCTTCTACAAATTCATCCAGAGAAATGTGACCCGGCAGTTCTTGGAATCGCAGGGATACACGACCGTGGCCTTCGAGACCGGCTTCCGCTGGACCCAGTGGGAGGACGCGGACATCTATATCACCTATGGGCCAAGCTTCACAGCTCTCAACGGCTTCGAATTGATGTTTCTTGAGACTACCCTTGTGCGGCCAGCCATTGATCAGGCGATTGCGTCCCAGGCGCCTACCACATACGAGTCGATCCACTATCAAAGAATCATGTATGAACTCCATACACTCAAAAACCTTCCTGGCCTTGCCAGTAGCCCGAAGTTCGTGTTTGCCCACCTGGTCGTCCCGCACCCTCCAGATGTTTTTGGCCCCAATGGAGAATTTTCGCCCCAGCCTGGCGACGAAACGGGGCGAATCCCGGCTTACCGGAACGCGGTCAGGTTCATCAACGGCGAGATCATCCAGGTGGTCGATGCCATCCTGGCCAACTCTGAGACCCCGCCGGTGATCGTCATCCAGGGAGACCACGGTCCCTTCCTGTATTCGACGCCTCACGAGGACATGAAGATTCTGAACGCGTATTACCTGCCCGGCCACCTCGACCTGCTCTACCCGACGGTCTCGCCGG
>Ga0209746_1000199_pt1 | contig 33006 bp, 27 predicted proteins | sample BarGraNGADG00211_3_FD_184496 | JGI IMG/M metagenome (GOLD analysis project Ga0209746, IMG submission 184496) | Arctic peat soil microbial communities from Barrow, Alaska - Barrow Graham LP Ref core NGADG0011-211 (SPAdes) (version 2) | ecosystem: Environmental > Terrestrial > Soil > Wetlands >... | reverse complement strand
AACAATTCAAAGCTGCTAAAGATGCAGGCGCATTAACGTTTATGTCGGCATTCAACGCCCTCAATGGCGTACCGACATCTGGTAATGAATTTACCCTCAAACAGATACTTCGCAATGAATGGAAATTTAATGGATTAGTAGTCAGCGATTGGGGCTCCATCCCCGAAATGGTAGTACATGGATTCTGCGTCGATGATAAGGATGCTGCAGCAAAAGCAATTAATGCCGGTGTGGATATGGAAATGGCAACAACTACCTATTTCGATAATATAAAGAAACTGCTTGGCGAAAAGAAAATAACAAAAGAAGAAATTGATAATTCAGTAAGAAATATAATGAGGGTCAAATTCAGTCTGGGACTTTTTGAAAATCCTTTTGTCAGCCCAGGGTCCAGGAATACTATTCCGGATCCTGCTTTTCTTGAACATGCACGCAAAGTTGCAAGAGAGAGTGCCGTTCTCCTGAAAAACAATAATAAAACCCTTCCTCTTTCAACAGATATCAAATCAATTGCAGTTATCGGACCGCTGGCTGATAAACCGCGCGATCAGCTCGGCACATGGTGCTATGACGGAAAGGTGGAAAACTCTGTCACCCCATTGAAGGCAATCAGAGAATTACTGGGCGAAAAGAAAGTTAATTTTGTTCCCGGTCTTAATTATAGCCGCGACAAAAAAACCAGTCAGTTCAATAATGCAATTTCTGCAGCCAGAAAATCCGATGCTGTTGTCTTTTTCGGGGGAGAAGAATGGATATTAACCGGAGAGGGCCAGTCCAGAGGTCAAATAAATCTTCCGGGAGCGCAAACCGAGCTGATCGCCGAACTGGTGAATACAGGAAAACCGGTTATCCTTGTAATTATGGCAGGACGTCCCCTTGCAATAGGAAAAGAGATTGAAGAATCTTCTGCTGTTTTATACGCATGGCATGGCGGAACAATGGCTGGCCCTGCGATCGCTGACCTCCTGTTTGGTAAAGAATCCCCCTCAGGAAAGCTTCCCGTAACTTTCGTTAAAGGCTCAGGTCAGATCCCATTCTATTATTACCGGGATAATACTGGGAGACCCGCTACAAAACAATCGTGGACTCCCATCGATAGCATTCCACTCGAAAACCAGCAGAGTTCACTGGGATATAAATCATTTCATCTTGATTACGGCTATACTCCGCTTCTTCCATTCGGATATGGATTAAGCTATACGACTTTTGTTTACAGCGATCTTTCTCTCTCCTCCTTAACGATGAGTGCAACTGGATCAATTGCAGTAAAGGCAAAGGTGGCCAATACAGGAGATATGGATGCTGATGAGATAGTTCAATTGTACATCCGCGACCGCGTTGGAAGTATTACAAGGCCGATCAAAGAATTAAAAGGATTCAAACGTATTCATCTGAAAAAAGGTGAACAGGCTGATATTGAATTCAACCTGAAAGGAGAGGACCTTGCATTCTTTAATGGAAAGGTAACGGCAACAGAATCAGGGAAATATGATGTCTGGGTCGGAACCAATTCGAACGAGGGATTACGCGGTGAATTTATAGTTAAATAACCTTTAATAAATGTGAATAATATGGAAAATATATGTCTTTTTCTGATGTGCTTCGGTTTTTTTGCGATTAACGACTGTGTCAAACAGCCTGACCGGAGCACCTATCCTGATAATCCAAACATCGAGGTAAAAAAGACTCTGGTCTGGAGTGATGAATTCAATTATACCGGTCTTCCTGATCCAAATAAATGGAGTTACGATACTACAGGTAATGCGACAGGATGGGGAAACAATGAAGCAGAGTTTTACACAAAAGCCAGGCTAAAGAATGCTGAAGTAAAAAATGGCTGTCTGAGCATAAATGCAATAAAGGAAGAATATAAAGGTTTTCATTATACATCGGCAAGGCTTATCACAACCGGCAAAGGAGACTGGCTTTATGGCAGGATGGAAATAAAGGCAAAACTCCCGGACGGCAGAGGTATGTGGCCGGCTATCTGGATGTTGCCTACAGATTGGGTTTATGGTAACTGGCCCTTAAGTGGTGAAATAGATATCATGGAAAATGTAGGCTTCGACCCTTATGTGATCGTTGCATCGGCACATACTTCTTCCTATAATCATGTCTAGGGAACTCAAAAAAACAACAAGACAACAATCAATGACTGCTACACAAATTTTCATGTATATGTACTTGAATGGGAATCCAATGAGTACAGGGTCTATGTTGATAGTACCCTGTATTTTACATTCAAAAATGAGGGAACAGGATATAAAGCCTGGCCTTTCGACAAGAAGTTTCATTTGCTTCTCAATGTCGCAGTAGGAGGAAACTGGGGAGGAACAAAGGGAATCGACGATTCAATATTCCCTCGATCCATGGTGGTTGATTATGTGAGGGTCTACCAGTACAAATAAAAAGAAAAAGTCTTGCATTTACTTCACTTCTTTTCTTGTTTATGCCGAGCTTCAGAGAAAATTATTAAACTATGTGGAATATATTATGAATTACAAATATTTATAATACTTTTGCGCTTCCTTCGTTCACCGAAGCTTGTCGCTTACGCTTCATAGCTTCAGCGACGGAGCGGCGACAGCGGATATTACCACCTTCGCTAAAGCTATGGTGGTCAAAATACTCCTTCGCTAAGGCTACGGAGTACAAAGCGGGGTGTAGCGCAGCCCGGTTAGCGCATCTGGTTTGGGACCAGAGGGTCGCAGGTTCGAATCCTGCCACCCCGACAAGTGAAGATAAAGGAGTTAGACAGTGTTTAACTCCTTTTTTATTTGTCAAATTTCATACAATTTGCATACAGGTTTATTCTATACAATACTCTGGAGAAAAAACTATTGCCGATGCAATCCTCGATAGAATCGTTCATGATGCTCACAGGATAGAACTTAAAGGAGAATCTCTGAGAAAAGGCAGGGATAAATATAAAGAAATTGAAACTTTGAATTAAAATAGATAGATTTGTATAACCACTTTTTATGATGAGAAACCTCTTTAAAAAATCAGCAACTTCGATGTGGTCAATTTAGACCGGCCAAATGTGGTCAGATAGTCTGGCTTTTCTAGCCAGCATGGGAATCTTTCGTTCGTTGCCGGATACTTTTTAAAATCGAAAGGATTCGGGCACGTCAGCACTCTCAATACTGGAATTAATGGCTGGAAGATCAGGAATAGTGATTTGTATCAAAAATATGCGGGTCAGAATGTTACTGTTCTTCAAAAAACAAGATAAAATCAAATCTATAAATAATTCAAAAATAAAAAGGCAATAAAAATGAATACGAATAATAATATCAGTGAACCAACCCGGCAAAAGGTGCTGAGATTATGGCCGGGAGTGGTCATAGTAATACTGCAATGGCTGGTCAGATTTGTAATCCCTGTTATATCTACTGATACTATTGCTATCGCGATCGGTGTGTTTGGCGGACTCCTCGGCGGATTAGCTCTCGTGGTCTGGTGGACTTTCTTCAGCCGGGCACCCAGGTTAGAACGCTTTGGCGCAATCATTCTGATGATATTGGCACTGTTTACAACGTCACATATGCTCCATGTGTCTATTAAAACGTCAATGATGGGAATGATGTTCGTTGTATATGCAATCCAGGTATCAAGTCTCGCTTTTGTAGTGTGGGCGGTGGCCAGCAGCCGGTTTTCAGTTGGTTCAAGGCGTGCAACAATGATCGCAATCATCGTACTAGCATCAGGATTCTGGGTGTTCCTCCGTACAAACTGGATGACAGGTGAAGCACGTCATGATTTCTCATGGCGGTGGGCGGAAACTGCCGAGGAGAAACTTCTGTCACGGAAGAACGATAAGCTGGTAAAACTACCGCTGGATTCGGCAGCAATGACGACAGAAGCGGAATGGCCAGGCTTCAGAGGACCAAATCGTGACGGCATTATTCATGGAGTGCAGATTGAAACCGACTGGCTTAAATTTCCACCTGTTGAGATGTGGCGCCGATCTGTCGGACCGGGTTGCTCGTCGTTTGCGGTTCATGGTGCCTTATTCTTTACCCAGGAGCAACGGGGTGAATATGAGATGGTTACATGCTATAACCTGAGTACAGGAGATCCGGTATGGAGGCATAGTGATAAAGTCCGTTTCTGGGACGCACATGCTGGCGCCGGTCCACGTTCGACACCAACTCTCAGCAAGGGTCGCGTATACACATTAGGAGCTACCGGAATCCTGAATGTGCTTGATGAAGTTGACGGTGCTGTAGTTTGGTCGCGTGATGCAGCCAGTGATACCAAGGTAAAGATTCCGGGTTGGGGTTATACAAGTTCTCCTTTAGTAGTTGACAGTGTTGTCATAATTGCCATAGCTGATAAAATCCTTGCTTATGATCTGGTAACAGGCAATCTGCGCTGGTCAGGTTCTGATAGTGGAGAAAGCTACAGCTCTCCGCAATTATTTACACTGGATGGTGTCAGACAGGTGCTATTTATGAATAATGAAGGTGCTACCAGCTATTCACCGGCTGATGGCAAGATACTATGGAGGCTGCCGTTGATTGGTACCCGCATTGTTCAGCCATCTCAAATTAGTGAAAATGATATCCTGATTGATGCAGGTAATTTGAAAGGGATGAGACGTCTTGCAATTAAAAACGAATCAGGCAAATGGACCGTCGAAGAACGGTGGTCATCAACAGGATTTAAACCCTACTTTAGCGACTACGTGATTCATAAAGGTAATGTTTTTGGTCTTGAAGGGCTGGGTATCGTGTGCATCGATATAGAGAAAGGCAGTCGCAAATGGAGAGGTGGTCGCAACGGAGGCCAGCTTATCCTTCTGGCCGATCAGGATTTACTGCTGGTACTATCAGAGAAGGGTGATCTTGCGCTGGTTAAGGCGACTCCCGAGCGGTACATTGAGGTGGGACGGTTTCCGGCAATTAATGGCAAGACATGGAATCACCCTGTGATGGTTGGGGATATCCTGCTTGTTCGTAATACCAGTGAGATGGTTGCGTTCAGGCTGTCCCATGCCGGAAGCTGATGGATTATCTTTGCTATTTTTGAACGGATATCTAAAATAAAAGTGTGATATTTGTGATTAAGCTCATTTATAACTTTCGAATATTTATATAAAATTATTAGTCAATGAAAAATCTGCATGTCAAGAATTTTGCTGTTTCAGCATCGATCCTGTTATTATCCGGGATCTGTTCCTAAGGATATTCACAGAAGAAATCTGAAGCCGCTCCTGTAAAAGGTGGTGTGAAGCTTGAATACAATTATCCTGAAGGTAAATCTTATAAATATCTGTCAGGCACTAAAATAGTTCAGAATATGGATGTCAATGGAGAATCAATGCTGGTGAACGTATTGATAAGTTTGGGATGCGAAGTGAAATTTGCAGGGAAGATTGGTGAAAACCTGAAGCTTGAGATCAGGATCGATACAATGGCGCAGAGTGTCGAATCACCGCAGGGAACAGGAGGTGGAGCCATTAATGATGTTAAGGGGAAAGTATTTAATTTGATAATTTCACCGGCCGGTAAGACAATAGACTTTACAGAAGCCACTAAAATTGTATATTCTCTTGAAGGGAGTGGGGAAAACAATTTAGGTGATTCTTTCCGGAACTATTTTCCGTCCCTGGCCACAAATCCACTTAAACCGGGTGATACCTGGGTCACAAACGATACTATTGATACCAAATCACCAACCAACTCGGTGTGGATGCCTGTGGAATCAAATTATAAATTTGAAGGAATCAAAAATGTTGACGGAATTGACTGTGCAAAAATATCCTCCACGATTTCCGGTACAAGGAAAATGACAACACAATCTCAGGGAATGGAAATACGCACCAGCGGACCGTTTACAGGGACCCGGGTGCTGCTTTTTGCGGTAAAAGAAGGTTATATGATTAAGGATTCAGTTGCGTCTAAAATGACAGGCACCATTGAGATTGCAGATCAGAATATGAACTTCCCGGTTGTTATGGATATCACCTCTGTTAATCAGATTGTGAAATAGTTTGATTTCTATCTGTTCACTTTAATAACGATACCACTCACCGGCGTCTTTCCTTTTGTATTCAGCGATGCCGGTTTAGTTATTTCTTTCTTGTCTGAATAGATCTGAATATAATATAACCCTTCCTTTGTAAATTTTAATGGGATCTTATAAATAGTTCCATTTCTGTAACGGGCAAGATCCCATGCTACTATATTCCTGTATTCTTCATTAGTAAAGTCCTGATAACTTCCTCTTCTACTTATTTGCGCCGGAGTAAGAGGTCGAGGCCAATTCTCACGATAGATCACCATATAGTATAAATAGCATTGACCTTTTGTTTCAACGGTTATACTGCACTGATCACCTGTTTTCACTTCCGCTGGTATGTTCTCAAATTCAAGATATCTGTCGATAAATTCTTCGTAGTATCTGAACTGGTTTCCTGAAAGGTAGAATCCGATGCCAGTAAAATTATGCGATTTGTCAATTATGTTTTGTTTGTGTCCATCATTTGGTGACCTTTCTGACATGAATTTTCCATGTCCCGAACTCATCATGGAACTTATAATTGATGATGATGAAGTATAATTATCTGAGGACCACTCACCATAGGCATTTTCAGAAACATGGTTATATCCTCCTGCAAATGCATATCTTAGATATGGTTCTTCTCCCGCCATATTCCAGTGTCCGATATATCCATTTTCAGCAGCTTCTCTGCACATCTTGTTTGCGACCCGGGAAGCAAGAATATCAAGCATTACCGGTGAGGCATTGTTCTTCCTTCTGCTTTTGTTTATGATATCGAGCTGAGCTATCTTAAGTTTCAGAGCTTCGTCATTATCTTTAAATTCTATAAGTCTATTTTCTGTTTCATTAAGCTTTCGATAGTATTCAAAATCATTTTTTTCATTACCGGTATTCCGAAATGGAAGTATTGAATGAGGAAGACAAATCAGAAGGATGATTAATATAACAAAGATTTTTATCTGTTTCCAGGTCTTTTTGAACATTACTATTTCGAGATTGTTAAGAATGCAAAAGTAAATTATTAGCTATGAAAACGAATAAACCCGGCTTAATATTTTTCCTGATGCTTTTTTCTCTGGAGGTTTTATCCCAGACTTCAGGATTTTATGACTTTAAAGTAAAGACCCTTGAAGGTGCCAATTTTGATTTCAGCTCGCTTAAAGGAAAGAAGGTAATGATTGTTAATACAGCTTCCAAATGTGGCTTTACTCCTCAATATAAAGAACTTGAGGAGGTTTATTTGAAATACAAAGATAATCTGGTGATCATAGGATTTCCTGCAAATAACTTTGCACACCAGGAACCCGGGAAAGCTTCTGAAATCAGAAAGTTCTGCACTGAAAATTATGGTGTTACATTTCCGCTGATGGAAAAAATATCCGTAAAGGGAAGTGATATGGCTCCGCTTTATAAATGGCTCACTTCTAAAATGGAGAATGGAGTTATGGACTCAGAAGTAAAATGGAATTTCCAGAAGTATCTGATTGATGAAAACGGTAAGCTGGTTGATGTGGTATACTCAAAAGACAAGCCAACTTCTGATAAGATAATTTCCTGGATTTCTTCAAAATAATTCTTGTATATTTTTATCAGGATTATTCAAGGTCATTCCATGTAATAAAGTGTAACTGCCTGTATCCTTAAAGAGTTATTTTAAGGGTGTTTCCTGATTTGCTGATCACATGCGACTTCAATGCAGCCGGTGCAAATACTCATATATACTCACCAAAACTATATTCAGATTGGAATGACATTATATCAAACCTAAGGAACATTATATTAAATTTGCGATTATTTTAAAACAGACCAATTATGCCACTTAATGTTCCGGACAAACTTCCTGCCATTAAAATACTTCTGAAAGAGAATATTTTTGTAATGGATGAATCTCGTGCATCAAGTCAGGATATCCGTCCACTTAAAATAGCGATACTGAATCTGATGCCTATAAAGATCACAACTGAGATTGATCTGGTGAGGTTGTTGTCTAATTCACCCTTGCAGGTAGAGCTCGATTTTATCAGCCTGAGCACTCATGTGTCGAAAAACACTTCAAAAGAACATATGCTGGCTTTCTACAAAGATTTTAATCTGATAATACATAATAAATATGATGGGCTTATCATCACCGGTGCTCCGGTCGAACAAATACCGTTCGAAGAAGTAATATACTGGAAAGAGCTGACTGAGATTTTGTCGTGGGCAAAAAGTAATGTCACATCATCTATATTTATTTGTTGGGGTGCACAGGCAGCACTATATAAGTACTATGGTATTCCAAAATACCCCCTCGGGAAAAAAATGTTCGGGATTTTTAAACATACTAAGGTCGACTCAAATAATCCGATTCTCAGAGGATTTGATGATATTTTTTATGTGCCGCATAGTCGTTATACGGAAATACGAAGGGAAGATATACTGAAAGTACCCGAGCTGATAATTCTTTCCGAATCCGAAGAATCGGGCGTATACATGGTAGCATCACGCAATGGTCGTGAATTTTTTCTGACAGGGCATTCAGAGTATTCTCCGGAAACACTTGACATAGAATATAAAAGGGATCTGGCCAAAAACCTGCCAATCGAAATGCCTGTAAACTATTATCTGGACGACAATCCCAATAATCCGCCGGTGGTACGTTGGCGCTCACAAGCCAATATGCTGTTTGTAAACTGGCTCAATTATTTCGTTTATCAGAAAACACCTTATAATATTGACGCGATTAAATAAGGGTTCTTTAATTTCTGGTTATATAGTTTAGTAATATTTATGAATGTCTATAAATATTACGGTGCTCTGCACCTTTGACAATACCGACAAACAATTACAGCTACAAATATTACGGTGCTACGCACCTTTTTGATCTATTCATTGCAACAGGCCTGTTAAAGATTTGAAGAAATCCTACAAATATTAATGTTTTGGGCACCTTTTTGGTCTATTCATTGCAACAGGCCTGTTAAAGATTTGAAGAAACACTATAAATATTAACATTTGGGCACCTTTTTGGTCTATTCATTGTAACAGGCCTGTTAAAGATTTGAAGAAATACTATAAATATTAATGTTTTGGGCACTTTTTTTGTCTGGTCATTGCAGCAGCGCTGCAAAATATTTGTAGAAATACAGTTGATAACCATACAATTAGGTGCAGAGCACCGGAATATTCCAATCAGAGAACAAATGGTATGAACATCTTCGTCTCTTTCATATATGATCTGTAATCATCTCCGAATTTTGTGATCATCTCATTTTCTTCGATACGAGCCGTTATATAGACTGCTACAAGATTAATTACACCAAGAATTAGCTGAGCTGGCCCTGGATTTTTCATCATCACTCCGCTACCAAGAAGAAACACTGAAAGATACAGAGGATGTCTTATGTAACCATAAATACCTGATTTTACCAGCTGTGAAGTATTTTCGAAGTTGCTGTCCGGTTTCCCTTTTCGCTTCAGCAAAAGATAACCTGTTATGACCACATAAAGTGAAAATATTAGCAGTATCCACGAGATTAACTGAAATGGTGAAAACGGATTCACAAACCAAACCTTATAGTTCAGTAGAACAAGAATAAAAACACTCTCAAATGCAAAGAACCGTGCAATACCATGATACCTTTTGAATTTGATTGATAAAAACCAGGAAAAAATCATTATTAAAATTGTACCGGCTAAAAGGATGTAATAGTTCATGTTGTTTTGTATGTTATTTATCTTGAATATTTCATCATAAATTATTTGTGAAACTTTGTGTCTTTGCGCCAAAGATTATTTCTCAATGCACTTTTCATTGACCTTTTTAATATAGTTATGAACTTCAATCTGCGATTGGATGATGTCTTTTCCATGTTTGACAAAAATATTTGATTGGTTTTCATCAAAAATCCTGGCTTTGACATTATCAGCCCATTGAATTTCAAATATCTTCCTTATTTCCGATTTTATACTCTTGTCAAAAATCGGACAGGTGACTTCGATCCGGTGCTCAATATTTCTGGTCATCAAATCAGCAGAAGAAATATAGCATTCCTCATCTCCCCCGTTGCAGAAAATTAAAAATCTGGTATGTTCAAGAAACCGGTCAACAATACCTATTGCCTTTATATTCTCACTTATATCTTTTATTCCCGGCACAAGCGAAATCATTCCCCTGATAATCAACTTTATTGTCACTCCTGATTTGCTTGCCTCATAAAGATGATTTATGATTTCGTTATCTGTTAAGTTATTTAATTTTAGATAGATATAAGCTTTTTTTCCAGCGAGTGAATTCTTTATCTCATTTTCAATCATCAGAATAATTTTATTACGCAGAAAAAAAGGAGAAAGAACCAGATGATAAAAATTGTCCTTTTTATAATTGACATTGAAGAAGTTAAAGGCCTTAAATACTTCATTGGTTATTTTCTTATTTGTTGTTAAAAGAAGATGATCGGTGTAGATCTTTGCCGTATCCTCATTGAAGTTTCCGGTACCAATTGCTGCGTAACGCTGTGTAACATCATTTTTAACCCGTGTTATCAGACATAATTTAGCATGAACTTTTAAGCCGGGAACCCCGTAAATTACTTTTACTCCCTCTTCCATTAGCTTATTTCCCCAGAGAATGTTTGCTTCTTCATCGAACCGGGCTTGTAGTTCAACTACAGTAGTGACATTCTTTCCGTTCCTCACGGCATTCAATAATGCATTGATAACGCTTGAGTTTCTGGCCAATCTGTAAAGTGTTATCTGAATTGATGTTACATATGGATCTATAGAAGCTTCTCTCAAAAGATCGATAAAATGATCAAATGGATGGTATGGGAAGAAAAGCATAATATCTTTTTTCTTAATTGCTGACAGAATACTTTTCCCGGCCTGAATATCCCTGTGAGGTACCGGAACAAGAGGGTCATAATAGAATTTTTTACGGCCGAGGTTTGGAAAATTCATGAAGTCCTTGAAGTTATGATATCTGTCGGCCGGAATGATAACGTCATCAGGACCAAAACTAAGTTTTTTTGTTAATATTTTTAAAAGCTCATCAGGCATTTTCCTGTCGTAAATAAATCGAACGGGAGTACCCCATTTCCTTTGCTGAAGACTTCGCGAAAGTTTGTCGATATAGCTTTCCGAAATATCATCAACTATCTCAAGTTCAGCATCTTTAGTCAGTTTTATTGTGTAAGCAGAAAACTCATCAAAATCAAATATAAAAAAGATCTCTTTTAGTCCATACCTGATAATATCATCAATGAACATAACATATTTGTCATCACCCTTTTCAGGAAGAGCTATAAACCTTGGAAGAACGTGGGTTGGTATTTCAAGAAGAGCAAATCTTTTCTTCTGAGTCTCTTTTTTTACAAGATATATCGCAAGATAGATCGCATCATCTGTAAGATTTGGCAATTCCGTATCTTTTTCGATAAGAAAAGGCATAAGCCTGGTACGGACCTCTTTATGAAAATATTTCTGTACAAATTCAGTTTGTTCCTGTGTCAGTTGTTTCTCGTTGATAATATGTATATTATGTTTATCCAGCTCCTGGATAAGCCCTGAATAGATCTTTTCAAATTTCAAGTTTTGAGAAAGTACCAACTCCTGAATTTTTTTAAGAGTGGCTTTTGTACTATAGCCAAGAATAGTCTTTGATTTGGCACCAAATTGTGAAAGTCTTTTCAACGTTGCTACCCTCACCCTGAAGTATTCATCGAGGTTATTTGAATAGATACCTAAAAACTTAAACCTCTCCATTAATGGGACATCTTTATTATCAGCTTCCTGTAAAACACGTTCATTGAAAGACAACCAGCTGATCTCTTTTGGAATATATGTCTTGCTCATAATTCTTTATCGGGTTTTAGAAAATATTCCATTTTCCCAACGTTGCGTCCAATTTCCGACCATGTATTGATATTAAATGAGATGCAGACAATACCGTTTTTAGGTACAAAATCACACCCTTCCCTGCTCAAACTGTTTGCCATCTGAGTAAATGAAGGATTATGTCCAAACATCGTCACGGTTTCAGTTGCTTCATTGATATTGGCAAGTACACGCGGCAGATTCTGGAGGTTCATCTTATAATAAAGGACGCTGTTCAAGATGATTTTTTCAGTATCTATTACAAATTCACCGGCAAAGATTAAAGCTGTTTCCAAAGCTCTGAAAGCAGGGCTAGTCACAATAATGCCCGGAGATTTTTCTTTTTCCATGAGCCTTTGCGCCATAAGTCTTGAGATTATCTTACCCTTTAAAGTAAGTGATCTTTCGAAGTCAGAAATCTCATGAACAGGATCTTCTGCTTTTCCATGACGAATTAAAATCAGCTTTTTCATTTAATCATTATATTAGGTGCTGACAGAACTTAAGACCGTGTTGAAGTGCTAGTTACCGAAACTGGTTCCCATATTCTGTGCCTGAACGACCAAAGGGTCGTTGGGATCAACTAGCTTTAATTTTCCTGACACATCAGCAAGGGGAACAGAAACGACTTCGGTATTCCTAAGTGCAACCATCTTGCCATAATCGCGATGTGCGATCATGTCGGCAGCAGCAGTGCCATATCTTGTAGCCAGTACCCGGTCCATAGGAGAGGGAGTACCACCCCGCTGGATATAACCAAGCACTGTCTCTCTAGTTTCAAGTCCTGTAAGTTCATTTATTCTTTTGCTTAACGACTGGGCAGCCGAACAGCTGTCTTTTACAGGGTTTTTAATCCCTTCAGCAACCACAACGATTGAATATTGTTTATTCTCGCTGACACGGCGAAGAAGATATTCTCCAATCTTGTTTTCATCATATTGAATCTCAGGAATAAGAATAACATCTCCACCACCTGCAATACCTGAATAAAGAGCTATCCACCCGGCATTATGTCCCATCAGTTCAATAACCATTATCCTCTTGTGTGAATTGGCAGTTGAATGTAAGCGATCGATAGCTTCTGTCGCAATATTTACCGCTGAATCAAATCCGAAGGTGAGGTCCGTGCCCCATACATCATTATCGATTGTTTTGGGGATACCTACAACATTAAGCCCTTCCTGCGAAAGAAGATATGCTGTTTTAATAGTACCGTTTCCTCCTATGCAAACCAGGCAATCGAGTCCCATTTGTTCATAATGTTCTTTAATAAGTACAGGTTTACTTAATTCATTTTTCCCTTTCCCGCTGCTTTTAAACGGTTTTTCCCTCGATGTTCCAAGAATTGTTCCCCAAAGGGTTAATATCCCTGAAAGATCTGATTCGGTAAGATCATGGTATTCTTTATTGATCATACCTGTGAAACCATCGCTGATACCAACCACTTTCATACCATATTTAACAATTGCAGTTTTACCTACACCTCTGATAGCTGCATTAATACCAGGACAGTCTCCACCCGCCGTAAGAATACCAATCCTCTGGCCGCTTGTTATATTACCCATTTTTAAACTTTTGAAATTAAATTAAAGCAAATTTAACTCTTTAAAAGCAGATCGAGGTTAACATACTCTTACAAATATCGAGTTTTTCTAATTGTGCTTGCTTGTCCTTTTGTCTTATATAAACCCATCCCTTAACCCATTTCCTTCAGTCTGAGGGAAGGGGAGTAACCAACTCTTTAACAATGGTTTCGCCCTTCCCTTATTGTTTAAGGAAAGGGTAGGGGAAGGGTTAAGAATGCATTGGGGGCAAAAACTCTTTGTGACCTTTGTGGTTAATGGATTTCATTTTTTTGTAACTTTATCATGCATAGAATATTGCAAATGGAACTGGATTATGTGAAATTGAAGGAAATAAAACCTGCACTCGCGGGATATATCAGAGAATGTCAGACTTTGCTGAAGAAATCTGTTATACCTGATGAGAAAACGGTCCATGATGTACGTGTTCTGATGAAAAAATCAAGAGCAGTGATGAAACTTTCATCACCCCAGCTTGATAAAACATATCTTGACAAAGATGTTGCCTCATTGAGAGAAGTCGGACGAATTATGCGCTCATGGAGGGAAACATCAGTACAGAGAAAAACTCTTAAAGAACTCAGGAAAGAAAATCCGAAAATCTTTTCCCGGCTTTCGGGAAATGTATTGCTCTTTAACATGCTTGAAAAACACGAACCGGTCATGGAGCCTTCAGAAGAAATAAGGTCTGCACTGGATCAAATTGCTGATCTTTTAAATAAAACCGGTTACAGGTTTCGATTTCAATCAATGAATTCTTTAGATCCTCAGCTTCTTATAAAAGAGCTGGAAATTACTTATTCCAATGTCGCAGATATTTACCTGACGTGCAGGAACAATCCTAAACCTGAAACATTGCACAAATTCAGAAATAGAGCCAAAGATTTTCTTTACCAGCTTTACATTTTCAGACCCTTAAACCCAGCTGTAGTTAGAGCCCTTGAAAAAAAGCTCGATACCATGACACAGAATCTGGGAAAGTTCAATGACCTGACACAACTTGTTAAGACTTTAGGTTATAATTATAAGATGAATGAAAACCTTCCTGCTATGGATGAGTTAATTGTTAAGATCCGCGGAGTTCAGGACAGATATCTTGCAAAAGTTTGGCCTTCAGCTTATCAGGTTTTTTGTCCTGGTAAGAAACTGGTAAATGTTCTGGGATTCAAGTTACTGGTGATATAATTAAGTTCAGCTTGTCAGAATTTTATTTATTGACATTTTTTCTCCTTCACTGAGCGAATCCATTTTTTGCAGGGCTGCTTTAATTTTTTTTAGCTTCAATTCCGAAGGTAAAACCGGCTTTAACCCGTTCTGTTAGTTCCGGGATGATATCTGTATATTCTCCCACAATTCCAAAATCCGCAAAATGGAAGATGTGTGCTTTTGGGTTATGATCTATGGCAATAATTTTTTCAGATTCTTTCATACCGGCTATATGTTGTATTGCGCCTGAAATACATACAGCGATATATATTTTAGGACGGATTGTTTTACCTGTCTGTCCGATTTGTCTCGCATACTCGGCAACTCCATCATCAACCACCGGACGACTGCTGGCCCATTCAGCATTTAAACCTTGATTTTTTAATGCTTCAGCCAGAGCTTTTATTAATGTTAAATTATCACTTGTGGTGCCTCTTCCGCCTGAAATTATTATGTCAGCTTCGAAAAGATTTTGTAAACCGCCATCGCCTCTAAATGTCTTCACAATTTCAACTACAAAGTCTTTGTCCTTTAATACAGGGTCAAAACCTGAAACAATTCCTTGTCTTCCTTCAATCCTTTTAGGTATTTCAAATGTGCCGGCCCGCGCAGTTGAAATTTGAGGACAAACAAAACCAAGAATTGTGGCAAGTTTACTTTCTCCATAGGTAGGCCTTCGTGATTCAAGAATCGGTTTATAGATTACTTTTTCTTTTTTATCTATATATTCTCCAATTTCAAGTCCGGTACAGTCAGCTGTTACTCCGCTATCTGTTTTCATCCCGATTCTCGGAGCTAATTCCCGTCCGGATGTGGTCGCAGCAAAAAGCGCAATTTCAGGTTTCCTCTCCTTTATAACCTGGTCAAAAATTGATGAAAACGGAAGAACAAGATATTCTTCAAGCTTGTCATTTTCAACAAGAATAACCTCATCGGAACCATATTCAATAAGAGTCTGAGCAAAAAGCTTAACATTTTTTCCAATAACCAGTGTCATCACCCTTGTGTTGTTGCCTAACTGAGTTGCCAGTTTTCTTGCGGGAGTTAAGAGCTCGAGTGAAGGTCTTGAGATTTTACCATTGGTTATTTCGACCCAGGTAATAATGCCTCTTGCACCATCTCTGAAGTCTTTATCCGGGAAATCCTGGGGTTCAATTTCTTTTTTGACTGTCTCCTCCTTCTTTTCCAGAACATTTCCGCCTTTTTTCAGATTGGCGATAAGGCTGTCGACGAGTTCTGTTTCATTATGACCTTCCGACATTTTTATTGGTGGACGTTCGCTTACAATATTTACTACTTTCACTACAATAGTCGGGGAGCCGTTGATTCCGATTTTCTCCGTTCCCAAACCAATATCGTCAATTCCAAATGTTGTAATTTTTAGAGAGCGGGCTTTAATAGCTCCGCTTAGTGATGGTTTTCGGGGAGGGATTCCGGTCGGAGTTAACGATACGACACAGGGGATAGGTAATTTAAGCATCTGATATCCACCCTCTATAATCCTTTTTACAAGTACCCTGCCAGTGCCATCAGACTTTACACTCTCTACAAAAGTGGCTTGAGGAATTCCAATATTTTCAGCTACTTGTGACGGGACATGGGCAGTGTCACCATCGCTGGTTTGCCGGCCAGCCAAAATAATGAATGGGTCTTTAGAATCTTTTGTAAAACCAAGGTGCTTAAGCATGGTAGAAATCGCAAGTCCGGTAGCATAAGTATCGCTTCCGCCAAGTTTACGATCGGATAAAAGATAAGCTTCGTCATAGCCCATGGAAATCGCTGTCCGGAGAGAGGTCTCAAACGATTTAGGACCCATTGAGCAGACGATTAATCTTGCATCAGGATTTTGTTTCCTGAGCTGCAGCCCCGCCTCCAGACCAAACTGACAATCGATATTAATGATTGATTTTGCTTTTGTCCGGTCCATCAACCCATCTTCCCCCATTCTCATTTCACTCGGGAGCGGAACTTGTTTTATTAAACTTATTATTGTTAAAGCCATTATTATTATATCTTTTTGTTGTTACATATTTTGAAAATCAGGACCATTGCCTCCATTTGGCACTACCCAGGTAATTGCTTCTCCTGGAGATTTAATATCACATGTTTTGCAGTGCATACAATTTTCAGCATGAATTCTCAGCTCTTTCTGACCTGCTTTGTTGATATGAAGTTCATAAACCTCCGACGAGCAATAAAACTGTTCAGGCGCACCATATTGTTCTATGTTTACTGTCTTATATTTTTCCATGTCGTCAATCCTAAGATGAACTACCTGTTGCTCATCGTGAAATACTCCTGAATGGTAAACATCGGTTGATTTATCGAATGTCAACACTTTATCGAACTCCAATTTGCCTTTAAACCTCTCTTTAAAAGGCTTCTTTTTAAGTTCACTTAACTTAAGTGTGGTCTGATAGTCGGCATGAGATCTAAGTCTGCCAAAAAAACCTGCTCCACCGGTAATAAGTTGAGTTCCAAAATGCAGCCCTCCTATGATCAGCCCTTTTGCGAATCCCTGACGGAAATTTCGAACAGCATACATTTCTTTGTTAATAGAGCTGATATTCATCAGTGTCTCATATTGTTGAAGGCTTCTTTCAGAGGTGTCGTTCTTTAATAATGCATCTGCCGCGGTTTTTGCTGCCAGCATCCCGGAACTGATTGCCAGATGTACCCCTTTTAGTGCAGGCATGGCAATCAGTCCAGCGCTATCGCCGACAATTAAGGCATTATCGACAAATAATTTGGGAATAGCGTAAAGGCCTCCTTCTGGAAGGGTTTTGGCGCCATATTCCACCATTTTACCATCTTTTAAAATTTTTGAAACAAAGGCACTCGATTTCCATATCTGGAGAGCATCATGAACATCGAAAGTCGGATCCTGGTAGTCAAGCCCGACAACCAGACCTACAGCTACTTTATTGTCATTTAAACCGTATATGAAACCTCCTCCAAACTCGTCATTGTCGAGCGGATAGCCCATTGTATGATAAATCTGACCTGCCTTAATATTGCCGGGAGGAACGGTCCATAATTCCTTGCAGCCTAAAGAGTAAACCTGTTCGTTTCTGTCTTTGTCAAGGTTAAATTTTTTAATGAGCATTTTCGTCAGACTGCCTCTGGTCCCTTCAGCAAAAATGGTAAGCTTAGCTTCAATCTCGGTACCCGCCTGGAAGTTTTCCATGCGATTTCCGTGATGATCCAATCCGGTATCTTTGGTTTTTGCGCCAATAACTTTTCCATCTTTGTATAAGATCTCATCTACTGCAAAACCGGTATATATCTCGACACCTTTTTCTTCAGCTTTTACGGCTAAATATCTGCATATCTGACCAAGTGATGCTGTGTAATTGCCATTATTGCTCATGTATGGCAAATGAAAAGGCAGGGTGAAGGCTCTTTTTTCGGTGAGAAATATCGTTCTATCCCTGGTTACCCTGGCATTGAACGGAACTTCTGAGAGATCCACTTCGGGCAATAATTCTTTAAAAACTGAAGGTTTAATAACTGCACCAGACAATATGTGACTCCCTATAGCACGACCTTTTTCAATAAGTAATATCCTTGCGTTCTGATCTCTTTGTTTTATGATATCAGCCAGATGAATTGATGCAGCCAGGCCCGAAGGACCGCCTCCGATTATCAGTACATCTGTATATATGGTATCAATATCATTCATTCTAATTCCTCCTGGCTTTTATAGTTTTAATTTTAAATTGTTGATTTAGCAGTATTTGCGGATTGAAGGTTCAAAATTATTTATTCAGATTCATGCTTAACAATGTTTAATATATAAGATATGGATTTTGCCGGCTGGTCAAAGGACTGCCCTGATCACCAGTTGTTATGGAGCTAAACAATATAAACGCGATTATGTTTCAATCAGGATAACTTAAACCAGTCAGAATAACCGGAATTTTCTTTTTCAGAGAATTTACAGTGGACGAATTCATTTGTATGTTTGTCATAGCAATAAGCTTTTTTCCACTCCTCAGCATTTTCAACTGTCTGGCTGATTGAGCGGGTAATATATAATAACTCATCATCGGTCATTGTCGGATGCAGGGATAATCTAATCCACCCTGGTTTCATTGAAAGGTCTCCGGCATCAATTTTATCGGTGATCTCTTTTGATAAATTAAAGTCGACATTCAATAAAAAGTGTCCGTAGGTTCCTGCACAGGAACATCCTCCTCTGACCTGTATACCAAACCGGTCGTTAAGCAAAGTTGTAAAAAGGTTGTGATGTATATTATCGATATAAAATGAGAAAACCCCGAGTCTTTCTGTAATATTGGGAGCAAGTATATGAAGTCCTTCAATAGATGATAATTCGTTGAATGCTATGTCAATCAGCTCTTTTTCACGTTGCTGAATTTTTGAGGTGCCCATTTTTTCTTTCAGCGAGATAGCCAGGGCAGCTTTGATCCCCTGCAAAAATCCTGGTGTCCCTCCGTCTTCTTTCACCTCTATATCTGTTATATAACTGTAACCGCCCCACCTGTTTGTCCATTTAACCGTACCACCTCCCGGACTATCCGGTATATCGTTTTTGTAAAGCTCTTTGTTAAAAATCAAGACTCCTGAGCTGCCAGGTCCTCCCAGAAACTTATGGGGCGAAAAGAAAATAGCATCAAGTTGTTTGATCCTTTCAGCGGGATGCATATCAATATCAATATATGGTGCTGATGCGGCAAAATCGACAAAGCAGTAACCGTTATGTTCGTGCATAATTTGCGCCAGTTCATAATAAGGCGGAATATAGCCAGTCACATTTGAACATGCTGAGAATGATCCGATTAGCAAAGGGCGATCTTTATATTTTACTATCTCTTTACGGAGAGTTTCAGGGTCGACGGTTAGATTTGACGAAGGCTCTAAAACCACAACATCAGCAAGTGTTTCAAACCATGATGTGTGATTTGAATGATGCTCGGTATGGGTTAAAAAGACAACCGGACGCTTGTCATTAGGGATATCCTTGCAATTAGTATAATTTCCATGGGTATAAGCGCAGAAATTAATAGCCTGTTCGGGAACCTTTAATCCGAGGAGTCTTTGGAGTTTGGCAATTGCCGAAGTCATTCCTGTACCTGTAAATATCAAAATGTCGTTATCATCTGCATTCACATGGTGCTTCACAATTTTCTGTGCCTGATGATAGGCGTCCGTCATTGCCTTCCCCGTAGCTATTGATTCAGAATGAGTATTACCAACCATAGGACCAATATCTTCAGAGATCCGGTTTTCTATAGGTCTGTAGAGCCTCCCACTGGCGATCCAGTCAGCATATATCAGTTTTCTGGGTCCGGAGGGAGTTAATATTTCCGAGTCAATTCCTATGATATTCCTTCGGTATTGATCAAAGTATATTTCTAGTTCTGACATAAATTTTAGAAAGATTAAACTGAAGAAATTCTTAAGTCAACGGACTGTAAAGGTAATTACTTTCTACACTAAAAAAAGAGACGCTGCAGGCAACGTCTCTTAAGTTTTTTAAGATGAAGGGGTTTCCCTAGGTAAATATTATCTGTGAACCTTCACCAGCTGCATGTTCGTAAAACTCACCAATGGTAAGTATCCCGCTGACATGGTCACTCAGATCCTCTTTTTTTAACTTGAACATATCAGCTGCCGTCTTGCAGGCATATATTTTGCCTCCGCCGGCAGTGATAAGATCAAGAAATTCGCTAACCGGAGGAATATCAAGTTTTGCCATTTGTCCCTTCATCATCCACGAAGTGAAAGCTTCCATTCCGGGAATTATACCCAACAGTGAGGGCATTCTCATCCCTCCGGGCAGACGTAATGCCGGATTGCCTACAACCCCTGTGTGCAGCTTATCCATCCTGGTTTTTGTTATTGCATCCATTCCGAAAAAGGTAAAGAAAATATTGGTCTCAATCCCTTCCATTACGGCACCGTTTGCCATTATAAGGGATGCATAAACATCCTCAATTGAGCCTTTGGCGCAAATAAGACTGACTTTTTTTACTGGAAATTTCTGGTCCATAATATTAGTATTTTTAAAAGTTAAACACAACTGGCCGGCTTGGGAATACCCGCTATTTTAGTAGCTTTTTTCAGGGGAGCTCCGGGGAAAAGCTGATAAAAGGTCTTAACATCAATGACTCCGGAATGATTTATACTCCTGATTGATAATGGCTCTCCGCTGTTATACCTGTTACGTAGAAACTCCATAATTGCAAAGTGCTGTCCGGTAAGGACAACGCCTTCCTCTTTAGCAATTTCAACAGCAATTTCTTTTGTCCATTGCGAGGGATTCGTAAAATATCCCTCCTCATTTACGTCAACTGTGACGCCTGCATAAGTTTTCTGTGTCATAATATCTAAAATTATTAGTTGTTAACTATCATAATATTAATGATATATGTATTAATTCAGTCTTTTTCCTGTCATCGACATATAATTGGTTACAGGAAGCTTTCTCGCTTTAAGCAGGATATTCCAGTATATCCATTTAAATAATAGTTTTCCTAAATGATTTAACCTTGATTCTTTCAGTAGCGAGAAGGGGCCAATAACCGGTAATGGATATACGCCTGGAAGAGGCTCGGTTGAATAATTAAAATCTATAAGTATACCTTTGCCAAAACCTGTTTCAATATAGCAATTCGAATGACCATCAAATGATTCTGACAATGGTTTGTTATTTATAAAGCTTATAATGTTTTTCTCAAGCACGTCTGCCTGGAAATGTGCAACAGAACCAGCTTTTGATGAAGGAAAATTTCCCGCATCACCGATGACAAATATATTTTTGAATAATACCGACTGAAGAGTGTTTTTATCAGCTTTTACAAAACCAAATTCATCTCCCAGACCGCTTTTTGAAACTGCCGGATCACCGGAATGAAGTGGTACTGAAACAAGACAGTCAAAAGGGATTTCCTTACCTCCAAAATCAATAATTTTTTTATTCGTATTATCAACTTCTCCAAGAAAGAAATCACTAACCAGATTAATGTTTTTCTTCTCAAGGAGAGATCCAAGCATTTTTGAAGCTTTAGGTTTCGTAAAAGCTCCTGACATTGGCGTAACATAGGTAATGTTCACCTTATCGCGCATTCCTTTTTTTATAAAGTATTCATCGGCATAAAAAGCAAATTCCAATGGAGCGACAGGACATTTTATCGGATTATCAACAATATTTATTACAAGGTTTCCTCCCTGCCACGTCTTTATAAATTCAGCGAGAGATTCAGCTCCTTCTAAAGTGTAAAAATCAAATATCATTTTCTGCCACAATTCTCCTTTTAATCCGGGGGTATCTTCCGGACTGATTCTTGTTCCGGTAGCGATAATTAGGATATCATAATTTATATCAGAACCATTAACAAGAGTAATTTTATTCTGTGCCGGATCAATCTTTTCAATCTCACAATTTATTACTTCAACTCCTTTCGGGAAGAATGTAAGTGCAGATTTGAGAATATCTTTTTTCTGATAATAGCCAAAAGGGATAAACAAAAAACCCGGTTGATAATAATGACTCAGTTGCTTTTCAACAATTGTCACACTCCATTCATTTACTGACAACTGCTTTCTCATCTTATTCGCCATTATCGTTCCGGCCGTACCAGCACCTAATATTAAAAGTTTTTTCATGCTTTTTTCTTCTGTTAATTAATTAACAGTACAAAAGTATCCCATATATCGAATTATCTATATATATATGATATTTATGATGTTTCCAGTTTTATTCATGTTAAAAAACAATATTTAAAAAAACAGATTACATTACATCGGATTTAAAAATCATCATAGTTTTTATAATTACACTATTAATTTATGAAAAAAGTAACTTTAATTATTCTGTACATAGTTTTAGGTCTGCCGGTTTTAATTGCCCAAAAAACTCAAGAAAAAAATAGCCCCTTAGGTACCTGGAAATTTGAAGCACCCTATGCACCGGAAGGATATACAGCAGGAATATTAGTAGTTGGCATAACTGGCCAGATGCATACTACAACCATGTCATTTACAGGCAATGAGAATAAGTTTCCCAGTGAAAAAGTCAAAGTGTTAAACGACAGTGTATTATTTTCTATTTACGTCAATGGAGAGGATGTTAAATTGATGTTGAAGATTGAAAATGAAACAAAAATGTCAGGTAAAGCAGTTTATTCTGAAGGAGAAGTTCCTCTAACGCTTGCTAAGATTGCGGATCAAAATTAGATCCCTTTTCCGCCTTTTATATTTTGTATTTCCTGAAAATATGTATCTTAATAGGTGAAAATTGATTAAAAACCCGTCAACACATATTCTGATAATTAATCTAATTAAAACTTACAGTTATGGAAAAACTCATTGCATGTTGCGGATTAAATTGCTCCACCTGTGAGGCAAGGATTGCAACAATAAAAAACGATGATGAATTAAGAAAAGCAACTGCTGAAAAATGGAAAATCCTTTATAATGTACCCGATATGTCGCCTGCTATGATAAACTGCACTGGATGCAGAGAGGAAGGCGTGAAGTTAGGGCACTGGAGCATGTGCCCGATCAGAAACTGTGCAAAAGAAAAAGGTTATGAGACCTGTGGAGAATGCAAAGACCTGGAAACATGTGATATAATTTCAGGAGTTCTTAAGTTTTCTCCGGAGGCACTGAAGAATTTAATGAGTTTGAACTGATTGAAGAACAGTTTATTATGAAAGCTACCATGTTTTTTATGGCATTGGACAAGAAAATCTTTTGGCAGAACATAATGAACCATATGGCTGATAATTATAAAGATTCATCGGGTGAATGGAATTTTTATAACGATGGGAAAAGATGGTTGTTTAAGATGATCCATAAGAAAAAAACCATTTTCTGGGCAGCGATATTAACAGACACCTTCAGAATTACCTTCTACTTCGGGGAACAAGGCTGAACCAGTTATTGATGGCAGTGATCTGCCTCAGACTATAAAAGATGGATTCAGAACTGCAAAAAGATACGGATTAATAAGGCCTGTGTCATTTAAGATTATGAACAATACCGATGTTGAGAACGTTCTGAAACTGGTTGCAATAAAGCATAAATTGAAATAGAACTTCTCAGATAATCCTTTATCTCAGTTAATGAATGAAACAGTTGGTTCTGAACGGAAAGTTATTTCTGCTATTATTGTTATTCTTTCCGGTTTACATGTATTCTCAAAATCTGGATATCCGGATACTTCGTTCAATATATTCACCTGAGAAACTTCCTTCGGATAAATTCTTTCAGCTTGTTTCCAATACAAATACTTATGTGTTTATCGGAATTCCTGCAACAATCGGGACCATCGGTTTGATAAAGCATGATAATAAGTTAATAAGAAACGCCTGTGTAGCAATTGCTGCGATTGCAGTAAATTCAGGAATTACTGAAGCAATGAAGTACTCTATAAACCGTACTCGTCCCTTAAATACTTACACGGATATTGTAAGAAAATCATCTGCCGGAAGCCCCTCATTTCCTTCAGGTCATACATCGAGTGCATTCGCAACAGCAACATCGCTGAGTCTTATGTATCCGAAATGGTACGTAATTGTTCCATCAATCTGCTGGGCAGGAACAGTTGGCTATTCACGCATGTATCTCGGAGTCCATTATCCTTCTGATGTTCTGGCAGGAGCATTGGTTGGGGCCGGCAGCGCATGGCTTACTAACTTTGTCAATAAAAAACTGATTATTAAATCACAGAAGAAACCATAGTATTGCCAGGATTACTAGTCATGTTTCTAGTTTAGTATGAATACTACTTACTACTTACTACTTACTATTTACTATCTATCCATAGTTTGTCGTACTTTTATCCTTTTATGCTCTTGTGCCTTTGTGCCGTTGTGCCTTTACGCCTTTGAGCCGTTCCTTATACGTATAAATACCCCTTATAAATAGGCTTTAAGCTTCTTTCCCCCACTCTGAATTGGAGTTACCTTTGTGTTAATCTTTTAACAATCGCATTAAAAACAGGTTAATGGGAAAAATGTACAATTTGCTTCTCGAAGATATTCGGTTTGAAGAGGGATTAAATGCCTGTATGAATTGCGGAGTCTGCACGGCTATTTGTCCGGCTGCGGAGTTTTATGATTACGACCCGAGAAAAATAGTTGATACTGTTCAAACCAGGGACGATGAAAAAATAACCGATCTTTTAAAGTCAGAAACAATATGGTATTGTGGCGAATGTATGTCGTGTAAAACACGTTGTCCGAGGGGGAATGCCCCCGGTTTGATAATCATGGCGTTGCGATCGCTTTCTCAGGATCTTGGTTTTTTTGTAGAGTCCGAAAAGGGCAGACAGCAGCTTGCTCTGAAAAGGACAGTTGGCCATTGGATACTGACCACCGGCTATTGTCTCTATCTTGAAGGAGTAGGTACTGATTTGCATCCCGAGCAGGGACCCGTATGGGACTGGATCCAGGATAACTGGAACGATCTGTTTAAAAAAATGGGAGCTAATTACAAAGGTGACGGTCCGGGTATTCTCCGGAAAATACCTGAAGAGGCAATGGATGAAATCAGGGAGATTTTTAAAGTTACCGGAGGAATGAAAAGATTTGAGAATATTGAAGAATTTTCAAAGATAAAAGCCAAAGAACTGAATATGAATCTGGATGAAGGTATTGAAAATGAGTATTTCAGACATATTTACAAAACTAATAATGGTAGTCATACCAGATAAAATTTTTAAAGGATGATACTTGCAGGGAAAAAAGCAATATGGAATGATTATCAGAAAGAAATTGCTGATGATAATTATTATTATGTGAGAAGCTGTGTAAGACAAAATTTCTTTCCCGGATCAGAGACAGCCTTCCTCAGGATCATGCGCGAGGAGCTTAATAAAGATGTATATGAACACCCATGTCATACAACATGCACAGGAATAGGTTATCACAGCGATATAGTTCCGGTTGAGACTACAATGACTGTTGTTGCGCGTCAATTTGCTCTTATGACTGAAGCAGGTTATGAGAACCTTATGCCATCGTGCATAACATCTTTTGGATTATATACCGAAATACTGGATACCTGGCATCATTTTCCCGAGGTCGAAGAAAAAGTAAGACGACAACTCCGAAAAGCTACAGGAAGGGAATTTAAGAAACCAAAAAACCTTGCTCATTCAAGTGATGTGATCTATAAGTTCAGAAAAGAAATTGCGGAAAAAGCAAAGTATAAACTTATAAATAAGAAAACCGGAGAACCTCTGAAAGTTGTTGATCATATCGGTTGTCATTACGCCAAGATGTTTCCATCTAAAGGGGTTGGAGGTGCAGAATATCCATATGTTCTTGCGGGGATGATTGAAGAATGGGGCGGCCAGGTAATTGATTATCCTGAAAGACGGCACTGTTGCGGCTTTGGTTTCAGGCAATATCTTGTTCAGGCAAACAGGGGTTTCTCTGTTGCTTGTTCAAAAGAAAAATTCGAATCAATGAAGCCGTTTCAACCTGATATGATCATTACAAACTGTCCGGGTTGCCCTATGTTCCTCGATAGATGGCAGTATGTAATAAATGAAATGGAAGGTAAAAGATATGGTCAGAATGGAGAAGGAATTCCTGTCTTTACATATGAAGAGGTAGCCGGACTAGTTCTTGGATATGATCCTTGGGAGTTGGGTCTTCAGATGCATCAGACAGATTGTGAACCTGTGCTCGATAAAATAGGAATCGAATATTCCGCTGAAGATAAATACAAGCTTGAAGTAAAACCTTCTTATTCAGAAAGTCGCAATTTAATAAATGTCTGATTCTAAATGAGTAAGCATGTTGTAGTAATAGGTGCAGGTGTGGCAGGACTAGAAGTTGCAGGCCAGTTGTCAAAAGCTGGAATTGAGGTCAGCCTTATTGAGAAAGAAAGCAAAACCGGAGGACACCTGAATGGATGGCATAAGCTCTTTCCCGACAGAAGGAAGAGCTCCGAAGTTAAGGAATACCTTGATGGAATGACGTTGAAGAATGGAATTAAAATACTGACTAATACAACAATAGAAAAATTCAACAGAACCAGAAGTCGTTTTTCAATCATTACCAACCAGGGTAAGGAACTGACTGCTGATGCAGTTATTGTGGCAACAGGTTTTGACATGTTTAAAAGTGCACGAAAAGAAGAGTATGGTTATGGTATCTACAATAACGTCATAACATCTGCTGATCTCGAAGAAATGTTCAGGAAAGGAAGTATAATCCTTGCTGACGGAACGGTACCTGAAACAATTGGAATTATACATTGTGTAGGATCGCGTGATGAGAAGGTTGGGAATCTTTATTGCTCCAAACTATGTTGTGTAACTGCTGTTAAACAGGCTATTGAAATCAGGGAAGAACTTCCCGAATCGAAGGTATTCTGTTTTTATATGGATATGAGGATGGGTGGAGCTTTTTATGAAGAGCTTTACCGTGAAGCCCAGGAAAAATGGGGAGTAAGTTTTATAAGAGGTAAAGTTTCTGAAGCCAGCGAGACAATTGATAATAAATTGACAATTAAGGTTGAAGATACACTGGCAGGCAGGCCACTTAAAATGAAGTTCGATATGCTGGTACTAATGGCTGGTATGGAAATGTCAGAAGGAGGAAAAAAAATTGCCGGTATGGTAGATCTCAGAACCGGTGAAAACAGATTTTTTACTGCAGCTGATAATCATACAGGCAGTAATATCAGCAATGTTGATGGGATATTCTACGCAGGTACCTGTACTGCACCGATGAATATAACCGAAACAATTTCACATGCCCGTGCTGCTGTTGTTGAAGTAATGGATTGGTTGAAAAATGGGGAAAGTTAGTATGGAAAAATTTGGTTTTACCATATCGAAGGGACGGCAGATTGATTATGAATCTAACGATAGAAGCATAGCTGGATATATTTTTGAGAAAGAACCCAGTTTCAGACTTTGTATTGAATGTGGAGGGTGTTCAGCAACATGTACTACCGGCAATTTAACCAGCTTTAGTCTCAGAGAACTTCATATACTTATTAAACGAGGAGAAAATGACCAGGTTCGCAAGGATATAAGAAAGTGCATGCTATGCGGAAAATGTACTTTGATTTGTCCACGGGGAGTCAATACGAGAAATGTTGTGGTTCTTGCAAAACAGGCATTCCAAAAATCAGATGAATATGCAATTTGATCCATTCGTAATACCATTTAATATCGGATTGTACTTCATACTTATTTATGTTGTAACACGAAGTGTGATCTGGTTCCGCGACCTCTCAAGTCCCGATAAGCTCAGGCTGCAACGTGGATTCTTCGGGAATGCATTCATTCTTAGTATTAAAGAGATATTTATGGAGAGTCTGATACACAGGAAGATATTAAAGACAAACCTCCGTCTCGGATATATGCATATGAGTCTGGCTTTCGGTTGGTTTTTACTTATATTATTTGGCACAATTGAAGCTGATATTTTTGGAACAAAACACCTTAATGCACCATATAAGGCAATCTTTTTCAGGTTTTTCAATCCCGATCATGGCCGGATGGGATTTGAAGCTGTCTATGGATTTCTAATGGATCTGATTCTAGCATTTATACTTTCAGGCTTATTGCTGGCAATAATAAAAAGATTCTATTCAAAAGTTGTCGGAATGAAGAAGACTACCAGTCTGAAAATCACCGATAAAATTGCACTCATTTCATTATGGCTTATATTCCCCAGTCGCCTGTTGGCAGAAAGTTTTACAAGTGGTGCTTACGGCACCGGAAGTTTTCTTACAGGCTCTCTTGGGTCGTGGCTCGCAACTTTTCTTCCCGCGAGTGAGATGGCATATCCATTCTGGTGGTTGTACTCTATCTCTTTGGGAACCTTTTTTGTACTTCTTCCTGTTACAAGATATATGCATATCCCGACCGAACTATTCCTGATTTTTATGAGAAATTCAGGAATAAGGACAGGCGATAAAGCAGGAACTTTTTCAGAGGTTCAGACATACTCCTGCTCATCCTGTGGAATATGCATTGATGCATGTCAGCTTAATTTCTCTGCCGGAATTTCAAATATTCAATCAGCTTACCTGATGAAAGCTATTCGCAACAACGATAACGTTTCTGAAATTGTCGATAACTGTCTGATGTGTGGCAGATGTGATCAGAAATGTCCGGTTGGGATAGAACTTTCACCTATCAGGATGATCCAGCGAAGGGGAAGTGAAGCTGAAAACGATATCAGGAACATATATAAAGGTTATTTCCGGAGCAGGCAGAGTGTTATTGCTGAAAATTCTAATGTTACTTCGAATTATGATTTCCTTAATGAAGAAAACCCCAAAAAAGCCGATATATTATATTTTGCAGGATGTATGACTCACCTTACTCCATCCATTAAAAATTCAATGATAAAAATTCTGGATGCGTCAGGGTTGAATTATAATTTTATTGATGAACAGGGGGGTGTTTGTTGTGGGCGTCCTTTAATGCTTGCCGGGCAGGATAAAGAAGCAAGGGAACTTATAAATCATAATTCGCAGATGATCTGGAAATCAGGTGCTCATACTCTGGTTACCTCATGTCCTATTTGTTACAAAGTGTTTAAAGAGAGCTATTATATTGATGTTGACGTACTTCATCATACACAATTTATTAAGATGCTGATTGATGAAGGCTCAGTGAAGATGAACTTCCTGCGTAAGAAAGTTGTGTACCATTCTCCATGTGAACTGGGAAGAGGATCAGGTGTATATGATGAACCGAAAGAGGTTCTGAGTCATGTTTCCAGGCTTGAGAAAAGCAAATTCGAAGATGCCAATTCACTTTGTTGCGGAGGGAGTCTTGCCAACATGAAGATAAGTTCCGGTAGAAAGAAGAAGATAGCATCCGATGCCGCTACTGAACTGACGAAAGGAAATCCCGATATTCTGGCAACTGCCTGTCCATTATGCAAAAAGACCTTCTCAGCTGTTACAGATACAAGGGTGGCCGATATTTCTGAAATTGTGGCTGAAGCTATAATTCAGTCTGTTATAAAAAAAAATATCATTAATCGGGTCCATTCAGTAAAAGAGATTGCGGCTATTTAAAACTTGGCTCCCCTGAACACACTCCATTAAAAATTTGATATAAATTTGCCATTTTAAACTTTTCATATACTGAAATTGCTAATCTTACGTTATAAATGAAAGTAATGAACAAAACTAGATATTCGAAAATGGGACGAAAAATTTATGGGTTGCTGATTTTGAGCGGGATCGCTTTGTTCTATTCATGTAATAGTACAAGCGACAGGAAAGTGACGAAAGATAAAGTTGTTCAGAACAGAACATTGCAGCAGAAAGATGGGACCATTTCGTTGAAAGTTGATAAAGCTGATTGTTATCACGATATGATTAATCCTGCAAGCAATACAGCCGAATGGAACGTTGTTGTTTCGAAATCAGGACGATTTAATGTCTGGTTATCAAGCGCAACCAAGGATACAACCAATCTTCAATATAGTAATTCAGTCAGACTGAGTTTTCTTGATAACAGGCTTGAAGCACGACCTGCATGTGACAAAATAATACACAACTCAAGCGATGTTACATATCCGTATTTCAGAGCTGATTCATTTATGGGTTCACTTTATATACAGGATACGGGACTTTACAATATCCAGGTAATCAGTGAAAAAATCCTTCCTAAGGATTCTGGTAAAGGTGAATCTTCAGCAAGTGAAAATTCAAAACTTCTATCAGTTTTTTTAACCCCGATTACACGTTGATTTTGTTTTAATCCATTCCCTTGCATTAACAAATGCTTTCATCCATGGAGTAATTTCATCATTTATTCTATCAGCAGGATAAAAGCCGCATTGCCATGGAAAATATGCCCGTTCCAGGTGTGGCATCATTACAAGGTGACGGCCATCTTCCGAACATAACCCGGCGACGTCATAATCTGATCCGTTTGGATTGGCCGGATATGTATGCCGGCTAAATTTTAAAGGTATCTGATAATTATTTTCAGGATATGGCAGACTGAATTGTCCCTCCCCGTGTGCCACCCATATTCCTAGTTCCATATATGTCATGTTTCCAAGCATAACAGAGTTATTCTCCAAAATCTTCACTCCCAGAAAACCTGATTCAAATTTATTTGACTTATTTATTAAAAGTTTAGGTCTCTCCTTATGCTGTTTATATATAAGACCCAGTTCAATCATAAGCTGACATCCATTGCATACACCCAGTGACAGGGTCTCTGTTCTCTCGTAGAATTTATCAAGGGCTATTCTTGCTTTTTCATTATATCTGAACGCACCTGCCCAACCTTTGGCAGATCCTAATACGTCAGAATTGGAAAAGCCTCCGACAAAAACTATCATGCTGATTTCCTCAAGAGTTTCCCTGCCTGAAATAAGGTCTGTCATGTGAACATCCTTCACATCGAAACCTGCCAGATAAAGAGCATAAGCCATTTCCCTGTCACCATTGACACCTTTTTCCCGTATTATTGCAGCTCTGATTCCTGATTTTCTCCTTCTCTCAGGTATTATTCCGAGTGACTTAAAGGTTCCGGAAAAATCATCTAATTTGATATTCAATTCATGATTTTTATAGTTCTGAAATCGTTCAAGTGCCAGATCTGTTCCGCTTTGACGCCTGTCGAGAAGATAAGAAGTGAGGAACCATTTCTCACGAAGCTTATCAATATCGAAAGTCAATAAATTATCATTTTTTGCAACGAACAATGTTCTTTCGTTTACCGGATGACCTATAGAGAAATATGAGATCCCGTTATCCAGCAGAATTTCAGCCACTTCATCCTCATCCTTTACCTGAATAATGATACCGGGATTCTGACTGAAAAGAATTTTGATTATATCGACTTCATTAATGGCAGAAAGGTTGACAGTTATTCCACCATTGGTATTTGAGAAGCACATTTCCAGAAGTGTTGTCAACATTCCACCTGCTGATATATCATGACCTGAAAGAATCTTTCCTTTTAGTATAAGACCCTGAATTGTATCAAAGACTTCTTTGAAATATGCCGGATCGGTAACAGTGGGAACTTCATCGCCAATCTTGTTTAAAATCTGAGCAAAGCTGCTGCCGCCCGGCTTAAAATCATCGCGACTCATATCAATATAGAGAAGACTTGTGTAGGGGTCGTTCACGATGACGGGTTCGATAATTTTCCTGATGTCATTAATTTCTGCGGCAGCTGAGATTATTACTGTACCCGGAGAATAGACGACCTGATCATTATATTTCTGGGTCATCGAAAGACTGTCTTTCCCGGTCGGAATGTTTATACCAAGAGCAATTGCAAAATCGCTTGCAGCTTTTACAGCAGAATAAAGCCTTGCATCTTCTCCTGGATTTTTGCATGGCCACATCCAATTGGCCGAGAGCGAAACACTTTTTAATCTCTCTGCGAGCGGTGCCCAGATAATATTTGTAAGAGCTTCTGCAATAGATAATACCGAGCCTGCCTCCGGGTCAACAAGTCCGGCAGCAGGAGCATGCCCGATAGAGGTTGCCAATCCTTTTTTACCCCTGTAGTCAAGGGTGATGGCTCCAAGATTATTTAAGGGTAACTGAAGCGGACCGGCACATTGTTGTTTTGCCAGTCTACCAGTAACTGACCTGTCAACTTTATTTGTAAGCCAGTCTTTGCATGCAACCTCCTCAATCTGCAAAACCTGTTCTAAATAGGTCTCTATTTCTTTACTTGAATAATTTAGCTTCTTGTAGCTGTTCTCAAGCGTTGTGTCGTTCAATATAGTTTTTGGAGGGTCACCGAAAAGTGATGCGAGTGCTATGTCAATAGGTTTTTCTTTGGTAACCGGATTTTCAAAAGTAAACTGCATATCACCTGTTACCCTGCCAATAATATAGATTGGCGCTCTTTCCCTTTCTGCTATCTTTCTTAAGGTATCAACATCTGTCTTTTTCATTATCAGCCCCATCCGTTCCTGAGATTCGTTGCCTATTATCTCCCTGGCTGAAAGTGTAGGATCGCCGATTGGTAGTTTACTTATATCAATTTTACCTCCTGTGGCTTCGACGAGTTCCGACAAACAATTCAGATGCCCGCCTGCACCATGATCATGGATTGACACAATAGGATTATTTTCTGATTCGCTCAGGGCCCTTATAGCATTATAGACTCTTTTTTGCATCTCAGGATTGGCCCTCTGAACGGCATTTAATTCTATTGAGCTGTCGTATTTACCGGTATCAACCGATGATACGGCGCCTCCTCCCATTCCAATCCTATAGTTATCACCTCCCAGTAATATAATAAGGTCGTCTTTCTCAGGTATGTTTTTCTCGCTGTCCTTCTTTTTACCAATGCCAATTCCCCCTGCAAGCATAATAACTTTATCGTAGCCAAACTTTTTCAGATTCTCGAAATGTTCTA
>Ga0209746_1000194_pt1 | contig 33324 bp, 26 predicted proteins | sample BarGraNGADG00211_3_FD_184496 | JGI IMG/M metagenome (GOLD analysis project Ga0209746, IMG submission 184496) | Arctic peat soil microbial communities from Barrow, Alaska - Barrow Graham LP Ref core NGADG0011-211 (SPAdes) (version 2) | ecosystem: Environmental > Terrestrial > Soil > Wetlands >... | reverse complement strand
AACCAGACGAGGAGCGGATGCACAGGGTCAACGTCAACGGCACCGCCAACACTCTGTCCGCGGCGCACGAGAGCGGCGCGACCAAGTTCGTCTACCTCTCATCGGTGGAGGTATACGGCACGGACGTGCCCGTCCCGTGCCCGGAGGACGCGCCCCTGAGTCCCGAGGTGCAGTACGGACGCGACAAGGTGGAGGGCGAGGAGCTCTGTTGGAAGTACGTGGAGCGGGGCATGGAGGTAACAGCGTTGAGGCCTCCGACCATCAACGGCCCGGGGCAGAATGAGCCGTTTTTGGTCGGCCAGATGGAGGCGATCTCGAAGGGCAAGCTCACCCCGCTACCCGGCGGCGGCCGGACCCACCTGCAGATGGTCTACGTGGGCGACGTAACCGATGCCATATTCCGAGCAGCGGAGATGCCCGAGGCGCGGGGGCTCGCCTTCAACCTGGGCAGCGACGACGTGCCGACCCTCAAGGAACTCGCCCGGGCGCTCTACGGACGCGCGGGGACAAGGGAGAGGTTCCTCGACATCAATCCGCGCCTGGCCCGGGCCGCGGTCAGGGCGCTCGACAGGTTCGGGATCTCTCCGGTGAAGCCTCAGCATCTCGAGATAGCGCTCAGGGATTACGTCTTCGATACGACGCTCGCCAAAGAGGTGCTCGGCTGGCGCCCCACCCGCACGGACATCGAATCGGCGCTCGAGGCCTACGACTGGTTCATGAGCCACGCGGCCGGCGCGTGAGACTCAGCGGAGGCCGAAGGCGTTTACGTTCAGCTCCCCGCGCGACCGCGACGCGCATACTCGATCCGCCACAGGCTCTGCTGTCGCCACAAGTGGCCTGACCCGCTGCCGCTCCTGGAGGCGAGGCCCTGCCGACGACGAATACGGACATGGATGGTCAAATGGAGAAAGACAGCACGCTCAAGAGGATAGAGGCCGAGAAGCTCATCGCGGTGGTGCGCATGACCGGCGACTGGGAGGTCATCAAGAAGACCCTGCAGGCGCTGGCGGGAGGCGGCGTGACCGTGATCGAGATAACCACCTCGGTGCCCGACGCGGTGAACATAGTCCGGTACCTTGCAAACTCGGTGGACAAGAATTATGTGGTCGGCGCGGGCACGGTGCTGGACGAGCATTCCGCGATGGCGATGATCGAGGCCGGTGCCGAGTTCATCGTATCGCCGGCTGTCATCGAGGACGTCATCTACGCCGCGAACAGGGCCGGCGTGCCGGTGTTCCCCGGCGCGTTGACGCCCACCGAGATATGGGAGGCCAGGCGCCTCGGGGCTGACGCGGTGAAGGTCTTTCCGGCCTCGCTGTTCGGGCCATCGTACCTGTTGGCGCTCTCGGGCCCGCTCAAGGGCATACCGCTGATACACACCGGTGGCCTGGACCTCGATAACCTCTCCGGTTACCTGAGGGCGGGGGCGTTCGCGATAGGGGTCGGAGGCAACCTCATCGACGCGTACGCCGTCGGCGATGGCAACTGGAAGAAGGTCGAGTCGAACGCCGCGGCTTACGTGCGAGCCGTTAAGGAGGCTGTCAGATGAAGCGCGTCCTGACTTTCGGTGAAGCGATGCTCAGGTTTTCACCACCCGGCCACACAAGGCTCGAGCAGGCCACCAGCCTGGACCTGAACGTGGGAGGGGCCGAGCTCAATGTCGCGGCGGGACTGGCATGCCTCGGGGTCCCTGCCGAGTTCTTCACGGCGCTGCCCGATAACCCGCTCGGGAGGCTGGCGCTCGCCGAGGTGCGGCGATCCGGGGTCGATGGCCGGCGGATCCGTATGGCCGAAAAGGGGCGGATGGGCGCCTATTACGTGGAGTTCGGCGCGAGCCCGAGGCCCAGCAGGGTGGTCTACGACCGGGGTGGCTCGGCTCTCAGCCTGCTGGACCCAGGTGACGTCGACTGGCGCCTGCTCTTTAAGGGGCTCGGGCACTTCCATACGACCGGTATCACCACTGCCCTGAGCCCCAACTGTCTCAAACTGACGGCCGAGGCGCTGGCGCTCGCGAAGGAGAAGGGCGTCTCGACCAGCTTCGACCTCAACTACCGGGCCCGGTTGTGGAGCGAGCAGAAAGCAAGGCGGTCACTGACGCCGCTGATGGGAATGGTGGACCACCTCGTCACCACCGAGGAGGACACCTGGCGGGTGTTCAGGATAAAGGGCGACACCTACGAAGAGGTGGTCAAGAGACTCGTCGACAAGTTCGGCCTGTTATCGGCGGCGATCACCCTTAGGGAGGACCTCTCGGTACTCCGCAACCGCTGGACTTCGATCGCGTGGGACGGCTATACGTTCTACGCCGACAGGAGCTACGACGTCGACGTCGTCGACAGGGTCGGCTCGGGCGATGCTTTCACCGCCGGGTACATCTACGGCGTGCTCTCAGACGACCTGGCACTCGGCCTGAAAGTCGGCAACGCGATGGCCGCGATCAAGCATTCCGTCCCCGGCGACCTCGTCCGATGCAACCGCCAGGAGGCGCTCGACCTGGCCATGAGCGAGGAGCAGTCCACCCGCATCCAGCGCTGACCCCGAAGACGTGCGCCACACCCGGTGCTTCCTACGGTTCTTTCATCAGTGATGGAGCGAGGGAGGGAGTCTCCCGAGGAATAATCCGCATCCACAGGGTCCAGTCCTCTAAGCGTCGAGGCCGGCGAGGACATCGACGAGGGGGACCCGTCCCGAGCAACTTCCCGAGCACTCCCGCGCGACCGGCCAAACGCACGGAAAGAGACCTGACCCCGATATTGTGCGCTAGTCGTTCTGGTGGTACGCGTCGCGCAGAGAGTAGACGTGGTTCTCCAGTACCCGGTCGAACCTCGCCTCGTCCTTGACGGGTTTCCTCAGCATCTTGAGGCAGCTCGCCGTCTGGTCCGGCGTAGCGTTCGTCTTCGAGTAGAGCTGCAGGGCGAACTTGGAAAAGTCACGCACCATGAAGTCGAATATCTGGTCGATGATATCCGGGTCGACGTCGTAGATCGGCGCGTTCTCAAGTATCAACTGCCCGTACCCGACCAGCGTGAACAGCTCGCCGAGGATTAGCAGGAAATCGATGTCCCTGGTCTGCTCCTCCGTGGGCGGCGCTTTCAGGAGCATCTCCTTGAACACCTCTATCTGCTCCTTGAAAACGCTCACGTTCGGCAGGTCGCTCGTCCCGTACGCCAGCTGGTAGTCGTGGAACTGGATCTTCCCGAGCCCCTTCGTGGGCCCCTGGGCGAAGAGGAAGGCGTCGTCGGCGGCGTCGCTCCGCTTTGGGATGAGCGGGAACTGCCCCGGGTTGAAGAAGTAGTTCGGCATGAACTTGATTATAAGGGCCATGTTGACGTGGACGGTGCCCTCGAGCTTGGGCAGCATGCGGATGTCGCGCGCGGCCATCTCAAAGTAGGTGTCGCTCTCGCAGCCCCTGGCCGCTATGACGTCCCAGAGCAGGTTGATGACCTCCTCGCCCTGCGTGGTCACCTTCATCTTGACCATCGGGTTATAGAGAAGGTAGCGCCGGTCCTCCGGGCCGGCCGAGCGCATGTAGTCGGCCGCCCTCAGCGCGAACAGCTTCATCGCGACCAGCCGCGTGTACGCGTCCATGAACAGGTGCTTAATATGGGTGAACTCGGTCACGAAGTGGTCGTACAGGAACCGGTCGGCCGCGTGGTCGAGGGCTTCGTAGAAGGCGTGCGTGCTTATTCCGATGGACGCCCACCCCAGGTTGAACTTGCCGACGTTGACGGTGTTCAGGGCGGCGTCCCAGGCATCGCGTCCCTTCTCCAGAATGTCCTCCTCGGTCACCGGGTATGCCTTGAGCTCGTACTCGGCCACGAAGTTCTGCGAGTTCACCACGTTCTTCACGACCTCGAACCTGCCGTGCTTCGCGACGAAGAAGACGTAGTCGCCGGTATCCGTCATCTTGCCGAACGTCGACACCAGCGCAGCCTCGTTCGCGTTGCCGATGTAGTACTTGCGGCCGTTCGCCTCGTACTTGCCGTCGCCCAGCGGCGTCAGCGCCATCTCGGTGGAGTAGAGGTCGGCCCCATGCTCTTTCTCCGACAGCCCGAAGGCGAATATGGCTCCGTCCTTCAGGAGCTGGGCGGTCTTCTTCTTGACCGCCTCGTTCGGGCTCATCCATATCGGCCCCAGCCCGAGGATGGACACCTGCCACGTGTACCAGTAGGACAGGCCGTAGAAGGCCAGAATCTCGTTGAACTCGCAGTTGCGCCAGGTGTCCCAGCGGTCGTCCCCGCTGCCGTAAGCCGCCGGAGTCAGGAGCGTCGAGAATATCCGGTGGTCTTTCTCGAACTCGAGGAAATCCGAGTACCAGTTGCGCTCGTGGTCGTCTTTCTTTATCTTTCCGCGACCCTTCGACTCGAAGAAATCGATGGTCTCGCGCATAATCTGCTTCGAGCGCTCGTCGGGATATTCGCGGTCGTACTTCTTGGGGTTCAAGAGGATCATGCCCGGGTCCTTTCATCCTGCCGGCCTGCCGCCGGTCCACAGAGCTCCATCAGGCTCGGACTAACATAACCCAGACAAAATGCGGGCGCAACAACGGGCGACGGGGCGCTGTCGGACAGTAGAGAGCGCCGGCCGCGTGGTCACGACCGGCGCTCGAGGCCGCACATGATACCGGAATATCCCGCGGACCGCTGTTACCCGGCGGTCGCCCTCCTGACCCGTCGAGCTATCCACATGGATTGGCGGCGGCGGCAGCGGGTGTGAAGGCTATGGATATCTGGAATGTGAATAGGAGTAAGATTGCGACTATGAATCCAAGTGCGCCTTGTCGGTAGTGATCCGGTCATGTTCACCGCCTTCCGCTTGTTCCCGCTGCCTGCCGCCCCCGCCAGCTCATCCCCAAGCTGCCGCATTCCAATCCGCTCCACAGGACGTGAAAACTGGTTCTCATCTATTCGTTTGCCGCTTTCCGAGCGTCGCCGTCCGCCTCGGTAGTCTTCTCACCTACCAGGAACTGGCCGCGCAGCAGTTCTACGCGCTCGCGCTCGCACGCGACGACCCCGTCCACGTCGTGCTCCCGCAGCGCCTCGACTATGGACCGGTCGATCGCGAGCACCTCGTCGAGCGAGTCCGCCACCCTGGGATAGAACCACTTTAGCAGCCCGAACATGTCCCTTACCGTGTTGAGCATGTAGACGAATACCTGGTTGCCGCTCGCCTTTGCGATCGCGTGGAAGAACCTGAAGTCCCACTCACCGGAAAGAAGTTCGCTCGTCACTTCGCCGGGAAACTCGGCCATTATCTCTTCGAGCTGTTCGATCTGCGCCTCGCCGATCCGCTCCGCCGCAAACTTGAGCATCGGGAAGGTTATCTCCTGGCGTACCTCGGCGATCGACCTCAACGATTCCTCGTCGATGCCGATGCCTGTTGTCAGCATGAACTTGACGAACTCGAGGCCCGCTTGCTCCCTGAAATCCTGGACATATATCCCGTCTCCGGGCCTGACCTTTATCAGGCCCATGCTCTCCATCCTGCGAAGAGCCTCCCGCAGAGAGGACCTCGTGATGCCGAGCCTGTCGGCGAGATCCCTCTCTGCCTGCATCTTTCCGCCGGCCGGATACTCGCCTGAGACGATCATCTCGCAGAGCTGTTCGACGACCTCGTCCGATATCCGCGACTTCTTTATGGGTTCCAGCACGCTATTTCATCCCCCGGGAAGGTTCAGGACGCGGATCGCCAGCGCTCTTGCACACAACACCGCGTCCTCGCGTATCAACGGTGTAAAAGACTTGCCGCATCTTAAAAATCCTCGATAATTGGTCTAACCATTGGGCCAATCCTATAGATGCGTATCTCTTCTTGTCAAGAAAAGAGCACGTATAGAGACTTTTATCATATGATTAGAACATGATGACGAGGTTTAATCAACACCGCGGGGCGGCTTCGCCCACGGGGGCACGGCGCAAATGGGGGTAAGAAAGAATAAAAGGAAATAAAAAGCTTCTTCTGTGGGGTCGGAGAAGCGAAGGATCCCGTCGTACGGTCACCGACTTGCCGCAGGCGGAGACACGACACCTTCCAACGGCCGGCAGTGGCCCGGCCGGAGTCGAAGCCGTACCTGGGACCGTCGGGTCAATTGGGTCCGTGGATCGAGATGTCGAACTTCTTCGCGATCGCCCTTACGATCGCCGCCGGCATCTCCAGCTTCATCGCAACGTCGCTCACCGTGGCGCCCGCCCTTGCGAGAAACTCGACCTTTTCGTTGATCGATTGCCCCGTCTCCCTCGGCTCCGGCTTGCGTCCGCGGGAACCCTCCTTTATAGGGATGTTGTACTTGTCCCTGTATCGGTAGACGGTGACAGCCGATATCCCGAGCGCCTCGGCGATCTCGGACGCGGGCATGTCCTCGTTCGCCAGCATGGAGATCCTTCTTCTGTTTCGGTCTTCTTCGGCCTTGGATACTCGACCCAAATAAATCGAACCTTTCTGTAATCAGGTGAATACGAAAACAGCATAAATCTATTGGAGTATCAACGAATACTGCGGACGAGGCAATGTTATAACATTGCCTCAGAATAAGCAACAACAAATACTAACGCCCCGATCGGCGTTTCCGTCAGGCGCCGAACCCTCCCTCCCGGGCTTTCTCGACCTCCATGTCGCGTAGTTCCCTTCGCAGTATCTTGCCCACCGCGGTCTTCGGCAGCTCGTCCACGAACACGATCTGCCTGGGCACCTTGTAAGCGGCGAGTCTCTCCCTGCAGTAAGCGAGCACTTCGTCCTCAGTGAGCGTCTCGCCCTCCTTCAAAACGATGAAAGCCTTGAGCGTCTCGCCTCGATACGGGTCCGGCACCCCTACTGCGCACGCCTCGAGTATCTTGGGGTGGTCGAAGAGCACGTTGTCTATCTCGATCGGATAGATGTTATACCCGCTCGCGATTATCATGTCTTTCTTGCGGTCCACGACCGAGAGGTAGCCGTCCTGGTCGAAGAATCCTATGTCACCGGTGAAGACCCATCCACCGCGAAGCGTCCCCGCCGTCTCCTCCGGCTTCTTGTAGTAGCCCATCATGTTCTGGGGGCCCTTGATGATGACCTCTCCGTGCACCCCGGTCTCCATCTCTTTCTCGCCGGTCTCCAGGTCCACTATCTTGATCTCCGTGCTCGGCACGGGGACCCCGACAGTCCCCGGCTTTATGACGCCGCCCCACGGGGTCGCGGTCGCAACAGGTGTCGTCTCGGTCATCCCGTAGACCTCCAGCATTGTCGCGCCGGTCAGCTCCTGAAGGTCCCGGATGGTGTCCGCCGCAAGCGGGGCGGCGCCGGAGAAGAAACCGTGGATGAACGAGAGGTCCATCTTGCGGAACTCCGGGTCGGCAAGCAGTCCCACGAAGATGGCCGGGACCCCGGGCAGGTAATGGGGCCTGTACTTCTTTAGCAGCTCCACCAGCGCCGCCGGCTCCGGCCTCGGTATCATGACGTGCTCCCATCCCCTCCATATCATGAAGTTCTGCACGGCCGTGAAGCCGGCGGAGTGAAAGATGGGGAAGGTGCCGACTATCGACTCCTCGCCGTCGACGAGGTCGGGGAACCAGGAGGAGAACTGCTGGACGTTCGAGCTGATGTTCTCGTGGCTGAGCATGACGCCCTTCGCAACCCCCGTGGTGCCACCTGTGTAGATGATGGTCGAGAGCCCGTCCCACTTGCTCCTGTCGCCGACCGGCTCCGTTGAGTAGCCCTTCAGGAGGCGCTCATAGTCGAGGAGCTCGTCGGTGGGCTCGATCTTCCTGTACATGTCCTTCTTGACGAAGGGGAAGAGTTGCTTTTTCGGGAACGGCAGGTAGGTGTTGATATTGCAGCCTATCACCTTGCGGAGCTTGGTCTCGGGCAGCACCTTGAGCACGCGCGGCACCAGGAGCGAGAGGGTGACCGCGACCACCGAATCGGAGTCGTCGAGCTGGTAGGCCAGCTCGCGTTCCGTGTAGAGCGGGTTGTTCTGCACGGCGACCGCCCCTATCCGGAAAGCCGCCAGGTTCGCGACGATCACCTGCGGGATGTTGGGGAGGATCATCGCGACCTTGTCGCCTTCCCCGACTCCCAGGTCGACTAGCGCCCTGGCGAATCGGTTGACCTCGCCCTCAAGGGCGGAGTAGGTGATCATCCTGCCCATGTAGTTGAGTGCGACCTTGTCGGAAAACCTGCTGGCCGAGCGTCTGAGGGCCTGCGGGATCGTGACCTTCTCGAAGTCGATGGACCTGGGGACGCCGGGCGCGTAAGACTTGTACCAAAGCTTCTCTTCCATGGCCCCTCCCTGGTTCCAGCCCTTCGACAGGCGGCGGGTTCCGCCCGGACCGCGACCGACTATAGCCTACGACTTCTTTATGACCTTGTCCTCGTAGCCCATCTCCTGGAGGCAGACGGGGAACTGCCCGAAGGCCGGCCGGACGACCGGCAGGAGCTTCAGCATTGCTGTGACCTTGCCGCCCTGCTTTATCTTTCCTCTGGCGACCCCGGCGACCGGGTTCTCGAAGCCGTGCCAGAAGCTGTGCGAGAAGTCGGCCGTCTGACGGGACCAGACGTCCTCCTTAAGGTCGGTGGGGCCGAGGTAATAAGTTCCGAAGTAGCCCTCTTTGGCAGGAGGATTCTTCAGGTCTATGGTGACCTCCGCGTCCGGGTCCGTGTATATGAACTTGATGATGATGCCCGCCTTCGCCATCTTGGGCCCTATCTTCGGGTCGGAGAGCATCTTGTCCAGGAAGAAACCGTAGATCTCGTAGAGTTGGTCGGCGTCCTCGTAATAGACTCCCATTCCGGACCTCCTTGTTGGGTCACTTTCCCTTTCGCTGGTCGAAGCGGCGCCCGAACAGCACGCTCGCCAGCGTTGTCCTCAGCATCTGCACCGTACCCCCGGCGACCGCCCACGCGCGCGCGTCGCGCACCATCCTCTCTACCGGGAACTGCCTGGAATACCCGTATCCGCCGAAGACCATCGCGGCGGTGCCGGTGACCTCGATCGCCATCTCGTTGGCAAAGACCTTGGCCATCGAGGCCTCGTAGATGGAGGGGAGCCCTCCGCCTGCGCCGGTGGCCGCCCGATACACGAGCAGCCGGGCCGCGTCGAGCCTGGTCGCCATGTCGACGACCTTGAACTGTATATCCTGGAACTCGCATATCGGTCTGCCGAACGCCTCGCGCTGCAGCGCGTATTTACGGGCCTCCTCGAGCGCGCCCCCCGCGACCCCCAGGCACATGGCGGCGTTGCCGCATCGCTCGATGTCGAAGGTCATCATGAGGTTTTTGAACTCCCCTGCCCGCAGGACGATGTTCTCCTCGGGGACCTCCACGTCCTCGAAGACCAGCTCGCAGGAAGGCATGCCCCTGAGCCCCATGAACTGCTCCTGCTGACCGCAGGTGAATCCCACCATGTCTTTCTCCAGCACGATCCCGCCGATGCCCTTGTAGCCCAGCGTGTCGCCGTAGCGCACGTAGACCAGGTAGTGGCTTGCATCTCCCCCACCGGTTATGAAGACCTTACGCCCGTTGAGCACGTACTTTCCGTCGCGCTCGACCAGCGTGGTCTTGAGAGACGTGAGGTCGCAGCCGGCCTCCGGCTCGGTCATGCAGACAGACACGCTCTGTTCGCCCTTGATGACACCCGGGACTATCTTCTCTTTCTGTTCTTTTGTACCGAACAGGTCTATCACCCTGACCGGGCCCACGTTCGATTCGAACACCGGGCCCGCTATCATCGGGCTGTATCTGGCGAGCTCCTCGATCGCGAGTACGGCCGTCAAGGCGGACTGCCCGCCGCCCCCGTACTCGGGCGAGAGGGTCATCCCAAGCAGGCCGAGCTCGGAGTAAAGGGGCAGGAGCTTCCAGGGGAACTCGCCCGTCGCGTCGGTCTCGGCGGCCAGCTCCCTGAAGTTCTCTTTTTCGCCGACCTCCCTTATCGTCTGGACCAGGAGTTGCTGCTCGTCTGTGAGATTGAAGTCCATCCCTTCCCCTTTCTATCGTTACCTCTAAGGTCTCGGCAGCGCCCGCCTCAGACGCTCCCCGCCAGCTCCCTGACCTGCGCCACGTTCTCAAGGTCGAGCACGAGCTCGATCACACGCTCCACGTCGCGTCCCTCGCGCGCGGCGGCGAAGCTCCTTACTTTCTCCGAGATATCTTCCTCTTCCATCGGGTCCCTGGGGTCACCTTTGGGTATGTCGACCTGCCTCGAGTAGACACGCCCGTCCTTCATCCTGACCTCGACCCTGGTCGCCGTCTTGTCCGGATACATGGTGTTGAGGGCCTCGTCCTGTACGACTGCGACCCTTGAGGCAAGGTCAAGCAGTCCGCGGTCCGCCATGCGCCTCTCGGTCAGCTGAGCCGGACCCAGCTCCCCATCGGCCAGGCACGCAGCGACCACGTAGGGCAGCGAGAACTGCGCCGCCACGAAAGAATCCTCCGCCGTCACGCCTTTGCCGACTGCCACGGATGCTATCGCGTAAGTCCTTACGTCGACCGCCTCGACCTCGTCCGCCGAGATGCCCTCCCGCGCGGCAAGCTCGAGGACGGCCTGCGCGGCCCCGTGGGTGTGGCGGCAAGCGGTGTAGGGCTTGAAGTAGACGTCCATTATACTGAAGCGCTCGCCCAGGCCTTCCGTTATCCTCTCGAAGACCGGCTCTGCAGGCTTCCTCACCGTTATCTGCGTGAATCCGCCTCCCAGCTCGGAACCTTCGAGCACTCTCGGGTGTCCTGTTATGCCCGAGTCCGCAAGCCCCGCCGCGAGCAGGCCCACCGCGGCCGCCTGGCCACCCTGTACGATCTTGACGGTGTAGCCGCCCATCAGGTCCTCGGCCATCGACAACGGCAGCATGTACCCGGCGTCGCCGAACGCGTTCAGGGTCCGGTCCGCGTCGAACCCCATCAACTTCGCCGCCGCCGCCGCGGCCCCGAACGCCCCGCAGGTGCCGGTGGGCAGGAAGCCCGACAAGGTGTGGAACGGGTGCATCGCCGCCGCCGGCCGGTTCGCCGCCTCGTAACCGGCGACCACCGCTTCTATCAGTTCCCGGCCGCCGAGCCCGCGCTGCTCCGCCACCGCCATTGCGGCCGGCAGGACTGCCGAGACGGGGTGGTTCCCGCCAAAGCGGACACCGTCCTGCGCCTCGATAGCCTCGGCTGTCGTGCCGTTGACGAAGGCCGCGTCGCGGACCCCAGTCCGGAAACCGCATCCCAGAACGGTCGCTTCGTCGCCGCAGGCGCCGCCCCTGAAATAGGAGACCACGCTCTGCACCGCCTCCAACTCGAGTGAGCCGTAGACGTTCGCCACGTAATCCAGGACGCACAGGCGGGCCTTACGCACGACCTCGTTCGGCAGGTCGTCGAACGCCACGGACGCGCAGAACTCGGCCAGCTTTCGGGTGTAGTCCATCCGGTCACCTCCGCTCAGGGGGTCAAACGTACCCGCGGCCCTCGTATATCTTTATCATCCTCGTCGGGTCCAGGACCTCCCGCAGGACCCTGAGCTCCTCGGCCGTCGGCGGCTCGGTCTCGTGCACATCCGGCGCCACCTTGAGGTCCCAGGGCGTCAGGCCGACGATCTCTTCTACGGTCGAGCCGGGGTGAAATGTATCCAGGTACGCCTCTTTTGTCACCTCGTCGAACCGCATCACGGCCTTGTTGGTGATGATGACCTCGGGACCTGTGCCGGGGGGGAGCCCCAACTTCTCCCTCGCCCCCGGCCCGTCCATGTACCCGGGCGTGGTGACGAAGTCCACGCGCTCGGCCAGGCGCTTCCTGTCGTGGAGCGCGATGATGAGGACCCTCTTGACCAGCGACCCTATGGGGTTGGCACCCCCGCTCCCGGGCAGACGGCTCCTAGGGCTGCCGTAGTCGCCGATGACCGTGGTGTTTATGTTGCCGTACTTGTCGACCTGGCTGCCGGACAGGAACCCGACATCGACCCAGCCGCCCTGCAGGAACATGCCCATCACCTCGAGCAGGCCGCCTATCATGGCCGCGCCCGGGTTGAGGCACGGGTCTCCCACCGAGAGAGCGGGCCTCTTCGGATCGGCGTCGTAAACCCCCGACTCCTGCATCATGGTCGCGTTGGGCGCGTGGGTGTACCTGGCGATGTTTGCGGACATGGTCGGAAAACCGGTGCCCACTATCACCATGTCACCGTCCCTGATTTCCCTGGCCCCGCAACATGCCATCAGCTCGGGCTTTATCCAGTCGTCGGGGTGTTCGGTCATCGTCTCTCCTAGTAGGTGTAACTCACGGGGTAGCTGTAGTCGAACTCGGATTGCAGGGCTTTGAACTGCTGATATCCGAACTTCTCGATGTAGTGCTGGACGTACCCGGTCCGGTCCTCTACGCCGAACACCCATTCGTCTAGGAATGCCTGGAATCCCTCCTCCGTGTTGGAGGCCTGCTGGTACAACGCGCCGAAGGTAAAATCCACGTCGTAGAAGCCCGGCGTGTAGCCAGGGTGAGAGCCTAACGGTTCCTCCACCACGGCGGCGACCTTGAAGGCCGGGACGATGGTGCGCGACGGGTCTTTGCCCACCACCTCGCGGCCCACGATCCGCTCGCAGGAGACTATGACCTTCCCGGCCGCGTTGGCGCCGACCTGGCAGTCCCCTCCGATGCCCCACATCTGCGCGTTTCCGTTCTCGTCGCACTGCTGGACGTGGATGATCGCGACGTCGGGGTTGAGCGCGGGCACCAGAAGGGTCGGGCTGCCGTCGAACGGCGAGTCGATCACCTTGTACTTGCCGTCGCCCATGAATCCCTTGACGTTCAGCAGGTCGGTCCCGACCATGTCCTTGACCGGGACGAACGGCATCCCCATCGAGCCGGCCATAAGCATCATCGGCAGGGACAGGTTGGTGTACTCCTCGAGCTCTATCCTGTGCGGTACGCCCTTCTCGATCGACCGCCGGTAGCACCGCCCCAGCCCGTAGAGCCCGAGCGACAGAAAGGTCGATATGAAGCGTTTGACGACCCCGGCGCCGATCAACATGTCGAAGTCGTCGGCTGCGTTGCTGCGCGTGATGGTGAGGTCGCGCCTGCCCTGCCTGATGATCTCGTGTATCGCCGAGAACGGCGTCCTGCATATGTAACCGCCGATGAACAGGAAGTCGCCGTCTCGCGTGTGCTCGGAGACGGCTTCCTTCATCGTCATCACTTTGCTCATCGCCACCCCCCGCGGTATGCGTGCGCTTCTATGCTCGGCCCGGGCCGGGGCCCGGCCTTCAGGCCAGGTCGAACTCCGTGCGGCTGATGATCTCGTCCTGCGCCGTGTCGCTGAGGCCGATGAACAGGGCGGAATAGCCGCTCACCCTCACGACCAGGTCGCGGTGCCTCTCCGGGTGGTCCTGCGCGTCCCTCAGCTCGTCGGACCCGACCATGTTGAACTGGACCTGGAATCCGCCCCGCTCGAAGTAACCCCTGATGAGCTGCTCGAGGACCACCTTGTCGACCTGTGTCCCCTGGAATCTCATGTTGAGGTTGACTCCGTTGAATACCCTGTGCAGCGGCAGTTTCGTGATGGAGTTCATCACCGCCGTCGCGCCCGTGGTCGCGTTACCGGTCGTGGGGGTCAGGCCGTTGCCCAGCACCTCGCCGGCGAACCTGCCGTCGGGTGTCGCGCCGGTGAACGAGCCGAACGCGACGTGGAACCCGACCGAGAAGACGCCCGGCCAGAATGCGCCCCCGCGGAAGTTGGTGTGCTTTGCCAGCTCGTCGCAGTAGTGGTCCAGGACGCGGGCGGCCATCTCGTCGGGGCCGTCGATGTCGTTCCCGTACTTGGGGACGCGGGTGAGGAAGTAGCTGCGCTTGTCCTCGGCGTCCATCCAGTCCTCGGCCATCCAGCGGGCCAGGTCGGCGATGGTCTCCCTGCGGTCCTCGAAAACCACTTTCTGGACCGAGTAGAGGCTGTCCGCGGTGTTGGCGAATCCTATGAACTCCACTCCGGTCGAGTTGTATATGGCACCGCCTCGCGTCAGGTCCAGGCCCTTGTCCATGGGCCCATCTATCATGGCCGACGCGAACGGTGAGGGGACCCTGTCGGCTATTGCGCCATCCAGCGCCTCCATGCCCCGGACCACCTGGCCGATGAACTGTGAGACCTGGGAGGCATACGCGTCCCAGACCTGCTCGAACGTCGTGAAGGTTGCGGGGTCGCCGGTCCTGATGCCGGACTGGTAGCCGAAGATGTTGTCGATGCCGTCCGACAGCGCGAACTCCAGGCACTTTATCCCGTTGAACTGCACGGCGAAGGTCGAGCCGAACGTCTTGCCCTGCGCGCTCGGCTCGAGGCACCCGACCATCCCGTAGTCCCTGGCGTCCTCGAGGGTGTGACCCGCCTCGACGAGCGACGCGACGATCGCCTCGTCGTTGAAGAAGTGCATCGGCAGGCCCTTCTTGCCGTATTCGGCCGCCCGCAGGTAGAAATCCCCTGGCGTCTTGGCGCTCAACCGCACGCCGAAGTTGGGCTGCTCGGTGCCGATGTCGCCGTACGCGTCGAGGGCTATGTAGCTGAGCTCGGTCGTGGCGTCCTCCCCGTCCCTGTCCAGCCCTCCTACGACCACGTTCTGGGTGGTCTTTCCCTCGGCGCCCTCGCCGCCGGGGATGAACGCCTCCTCGAGGACGTTCCAGATCTCGTTGGTCTTGAGGAACAAAAGCGACAGCAGCTCTCTGGCGCCCTCGGGGGTTATCCGCCCCGCCTCCAGGTCGGCGGAGTAGTAAGGGTCGAGTATGCGGTCGATGCGCCCGAGCGAGATGGAGTTGCCGCCCGATTCTATCTGGGCGATGAGGTGGATGAAGTACACGCACTGTACCGCCTCGCCGAAGGTCCTGGCCGGGTTCTCCGGCACGCGGCGGCAGACGTTGGCGATGCGGCGCAACTCCTCGGCGCGGTCCGGGTCGTCGGCCACGTCGGCCATGCCGTCCGCCAGGTCGGCGTACCTGTGCGCGAAAGCTATGGCGGCGCGCGCGGACCGTATCACGGCGTCGTAGAACAGCGCGGCCTCGGACGGGCGCTGGTCTTCGGACCACGAGGCCAGCCTGACCTCGGCGTCGTCTATTATCCCTGCCAGGCCCTGCTCCAGCACCCGCGAGTGGTTCATGGTGAAGTGACCGACACCGTAGTTGATCTCGAGGATCATGGTGAAGATGTACTTGTCTATGTCCTCGAAGACGTCGGGCGGCACCGTCTGTTCGAACCTCTCCTCGACGGTCCTTCCCTTCCAGAAGGGCAGTATCCCGTCGCGCAGCTCTTCTCGCTCAACGTCGGTGATTAGCGCGGGCTGAAGCACCCGTACCTCGAAGGTGTCGAGGTCGCCCTCTATCCAACGCGACTTGTTCTCGGGGAACAGCGGCGCGCCCTTGAGCTTGCTGGTGCGGCAACCGACCACGAGCTCATCGTCCCGTATCACGACCGTGATGTTCTTGAGTATGTTCTCGAGCGCCAGGCTCATGCGGGTCAGGGGATGCGCGTCCCAGTTGTCGCGCATGCTCTCGGTGAGGTAGCGTGCCCGCTCCACGCAGACCTCCTCGGGCGCATTTATCAGCCTGTCCCTTATACGGCCGACACGCGACCCAACGATGGTCGATACTCCGACCGATGCCGTTTCCGCATCCATCAGTGCCTCCCCGCTCGATGGCTCATGGCCCCACCTAGCACTTTATGTCCATGAAGTTGACCAGAATGCTGTCCCTGACCTTGCGTGGCAGAATCCTGTTGATGAAGAGGAAGAAGCTATCTCTCAAGGCGAATTGGTTGTACATCTGCGGCTTGCCCCTGTCGAGAACCTTCACTATCATCCCGGCCGCGGTGAACGGGTCGGGCGCCGTCTTGATGAGCTCGTTGTCGCGGTCGATGAATCTTCTCACGCGGTCCCTGTACGGGGAGCCCTCCGGGGGCAGTTTGTGGATCTTCGCTGCAAAGCTCGTCGAGACCTGGGCCGGCTCGATCATCGCGACCCGTATCCCGAAAGGCTCCACCTCGTAGTAAAGGGCCTGCACCATCCCGGCCAGCGCGAACTTGCTGGCCGTGTAGATCGATTCGAACGGGAAAGGGATGCGGCCTACGAGAGATGACATCGCAATGAGTTTACCCTGCCCTCTCTCGCGCATCGACGGGATAAACGCCTGGAATATGGCGGCCGCCCCGATGACGTTCATCTCGAGGTTCTTCAGGGCAAAATCGAGGTCGATCTCCTCGAATGGTCCGAAGAAGCCGTTCCCGACGTTCGACAGCACGATGTCGACGCGCCCGTACTTGTCGAGCACGCGGTCGCGGAAGGCCCGGATGCCGGGGCGGTCGGTTATGTCCAGGGCCTCGAGCAGGTGATCGCCGCCGATCTTTGCAAGCTCTTCTGTGAGCGCGGCTATGCCCTGGGCATCGACGTCGAACCCGGCCACCGAATCACCCCTGGCCGCGAGCAACTTCGCGACCTCTCGTCCCATCCCGTCGGCGAGCCCCGTGATAACCACTACCTTCGCCATTTCCATCCCCTTTAGCTCCAGAAGCGCCTGCTATGCCCTTACAGTCATCGGCTCCTCGTCGCATCCACCGGCCTCGTACCATCGCCTGATCTGCTCCATCGACTCCGTAAAGTCCGGGTACGTGAGCGTAAAGCCGGTAGCCTTGAGCTTGCTGTTGTCCACGACGTAGTCGTCGTACAGGTACCTGACCGCGTCGTACTCGAGGTCGGGTATCCGTCCCTTCCGCGCCGCCGTCCAACCCTGCACCCTCGCCATCATCTTCACTACCGCCAGCGGAACGTGGAGGCTGGGAGGCTTCGTGCCGAACGCCTCCGCCGCGAGCTTCAGCGACTCTTCCACCGTCGGGTTCGTGTCCTCGGCGATGTTGTAGATCTCTCCTACCGCGTCGTCCAGGTGAGACAGGTGCTCGACCGCGGCGGCCACGTCCTCGGCCCGGATGTTCGAGAGCAACTGCTTTCCGTTTCCGGGGATGGCGGTTATGGACGTCTGCCGTGAGAACGCCTTGCCCGCGCCGTCGTTACACCGCGGTCCATAGACGGTGCAGGGCCTGGTCATGATCGCGGGCAGCCCTTCGTCGATGCGCCTCAGCATGACGTTCTCACCATCCCGCTTGCTCCTGCCGTAGTCGTCCTGGGGCTCCCTGGGTCCGTCTTCCCTGAAGGGCGTGCCCCTGTAGGGCCCGTAGACGCTGGTGGAGGCAACGTGCACGAAGCGCTTGACGCCGGCCTCCATTGCCAACCCGGTTATACGCTCGACCCCCAGCACGTTGGTCGGGTAGAGGTTTTCGTAGGGGGTGGAGAAGTTGCAGATTGCGCCGAGGTGGAAGACCCTGTCGACGCCGCCCTCGAAGAGCGGTGGCAGGGTCTCGGGCCGTGTCAGGTCGGCGCCGACGAACTCGACGCCCAGCCTGTCGAAGAAAGGTGTCGCCTTGCGGGGTCTCGCTGTCGCGCGCACTTTCACGCCCATGTTCGCGAGGTACTCGACGACGTGGCTGCCCATAAAACCCGCCGCACCGGTAACCAGGGTGATGCCATCGAACTCCATCGCTGCCACCTCGCCTTGAAGATCCGGCCGCGGGACCCCCCGCGGCTCTCGGCCGGCTTGGCCTACGACGCCTTCCGCCCCGCCCCGTTGCCGTTGGAGACCTCGCGCCGTACACGCCTGAGCCATTCCAGGTACATCTCGTTGAACTCGACCCCGAGCTCCGCCATCAGCCTGACGTAATCGCTCTGCTGGCTCCACCGGGGCATGTTGGTCCGCCTGCGTTCCAACTGCTCCGCGTAGATGTCTATCTGCTCGTCGATGGTCTCCAGCGCCCTGTCGTCATCGCCGAAACCGAAGAACACGAACCGTGTGAGGAAAGGGTCGCGGAGCAGCATCTGTCTCTCGGGTGAGCCGGCGAGCCAGCGTGCGAACTCCTCGCGCCCCGCGTCGGTCACCGTGTAGAGCTTCTTGCTGGGGCCGCCGTCCTCGGAAGGTGCCATCTCGACCATCTCGACCAGTCCCTCTTCCTCCATCTTCTTCAGGTTCTGATAAATCTGGCCGTAGTTGATCGACCACATGTGCCCGAAGTTCTTCTCGAGGTGGTCCTTGATGCGGTAGCCGTGCATGTCCTCGTAGTGGAGGAGCCCGAGGATCGAATACTTGATTCCCATTATTCTCCCGCGCGGCTGGAGGTACTCGTCACTATATAGAATCTATATAGTGAGCTGTTCGCGTGTCAACTCCGTTTTTCCCGCTCCCGCGCAAAGTCGCGGCGGGCCTCCAGGGAAGGATGCCCCCCGAAAGAGGCGTAAGAAAAGCCTTGAGGCCGGCTCTCACCGGCCCCAAGGCGTTCCCCCAGTGGTTGTGCGGCCCCTGCCGGGCCCGCACTAATCCGATCGTGCCGCCCGTGTCAGTCCGAGAAGCCTCCTATCGTGTCGGTTCCCGCGCCCCTGTTGAAGAAGTACATGGCGCGCTCGACCATTATCTTCTTATCCGGGGTCTTGCTCTTGACCATGATGGCCGCTCTGCCGTTTATTCCTTAGTGCACGGCCATGTTGAAGGTCTTCCGGGAGTTGCCCTTGACGGTTTCCGTCTTGGTGACGTTTCCCTTACCAGAGGGGGTCATGTAGGTCACATCGACGGTGACGTCTGTGGAGTTGGGGTTCTGCACCAGCGTCAATGTCTCGACTCCGGCCGCCACCTCTCCGTCCGGCAGGTAGAAGGTCGTGTGCGGCTGGTCCATCCCAATCGAGTCGTGCGTGGCTTCTCCGGTCCCGTTGTTCCAGTACATCGCCCGCTCGGCGATTATGGGCTGAGAGCCGTGCACCTGCGTCGAGAGGTCGGTCTTGGAGACCGCCGCGATGTCGTTGACACGGATCGTCTTGCGTGAGTTCGCCGCCATCGGGAACGCGGGTTGGGTCACCGGCCCGGATGGCGTCATGAACGTCAGGGTCACGTCGGTCGTCGTCGGGTTGGGGTTCTGGACCAGCACGTAGTCGGTGAAGCCCCAGTCGGTAGTGCCTTCGGCGAGGAAGTAGTCGGCCGCGGCAGTGGTCGTCCCTATCGAGTCGTGGCCTTCCCTACGGTTGTTGCGGTACATGGCCCGCTCGGGGATGACCGGTATCGGGCACTCGACCTTGATGGAGGCATCCTTGGCCCCGATGTCGGTAGCCATGTTGAAGGTGGCGCGCGAGTTCGCGGGCACGCTGTGGTTGACCACCATCGGCCCGTTCGACTCCGTCATGTAGGTGACCGTGCAGTTGGCGGTGGTGTTATTCGGGTTCTGTATGAGCAGCCAGCACTCGAACCCCCACGCGCTCGATCCCTCGGGGAGGAACCACGTGTTCGCCGGCGCGTTCACCCCGACCGAGGAGTGAGCCTCGGGGGCTGCGGCGCCCTGGCCCGTCCACATCATGGTCCGGTCCACGGCGATCGGCTTGTCATCGTCGTTGGACGCGACCTTTGTTGAGAAGTCGACGTTGCCGACCTTGTCCTTCGGCATGACGGTCGTCCTGCTCTGCGCGGGCAGCGTCACCTCCTGGGTGACGTTAGCGGCACCCGTCGGCATGTAGGTGATGGTCGCGTCGACCGGAGTGGTGTTGGGGTTGAGTATCGATATCCAGCAGTCGAAGCCCCAGTTCGTCGAGCCCTCGGCCAGGTACCAGGTCGCGTTCGGCTCAGGGGCCGCCGGCTGCGGCCCTGCGGTCCTGTAGACGATGCTGTCGCTGTAGGTGGGAGAGGTGAGGCTCGCGCCGTCACGGTACTTCACGTAGACGTTGGCGTTGCCGTCCTCGTCGGGGTTTATGTTCCAGGAGCGCTTGGTCTTGAACGACTCCCACTTGCCGTCGGAGAGGTCGGCCTTGTTGCCGATCTTCATCGCGTCGATGCCCGAATCGTCCTTGGCGCTCAGCGAGAGCGTCACCGAGCGGCTGGCGGTCAGGTTCTTGCCACCGTCGATGGAGATCGAGCCTGTGGGCGGTCCGTCCTCGTCGTAGACGATGGTCGCCTGCGCGGTACTGACGTTCCCGGGCATCGCCTCGTCCCTCACCTGCACGTAGACCGTGCGCGGACCGTGATCGTCGCCGGGGCCGGCTAGCTGCCAGGCCAGGCTGGCGGACGTGGGAGCGTCGAACGGGATCCAGGACGCGTCGTCCCAGTCACTCGGGTTGTTCGAGACGCGGAAGTCCTTCAGGCCGGCGCCGCCGACGTCCTCCGCCTGGAGGTCGAGGGTCGCGGCCAGGTCACCCGTCACCGCCGCCCAGCCGTTTATCTTGAAGCTGTCGACCACGGGAGCGCTGGTGTCGGTGCCACCGACGTGCACGCGGACCGGGGTCGTTGAGCCACCCGGCGCGTCCGCGAGGACCGTCACCATGCGCTCGCCGGTGTCGGTCGTGTACTGCTCGAGTATGGTGCCGTTGTCGACGGTGTAGTAATCGCCGCCGCTCTTGAGTTCCATCGGGAACTCCAGGCGGCCGCCGGTAATGTTGAGCAGTGCGCCGTTGGCGCCGTCGAGCGTGTTCTTGACCTTGCAGGTCACGTCATCGAACGGGCCCTTCTCGTTCAGCGGGAGCGGGATCTCGCCGGGATCGCCCGGGGTGCTGAAGGTGCCCTCGCCGTTAACTATCGGCGGGCGGGCGGGGGCCAGGTCCTGCTCCATCCACTGCAGCGACGGCCTGTTGGTGTCGTAGATCTGGTAGGTGTTTACCGGTGTAGTGGCACTGACAGTAAGGCCGGCCCATCCAGGCACCGACCACTTGCTGTTCGGGTCGTTATCGAGCCCGGGGAATCCCCAGTTGACGAGGTTGCCGTCCTGGAAGTTCAGAAGCCGGAAGCCATTGAAGGTCGTGTCCCCGGCTGGCACCAGCGCCTCCTGCCCTACCCCGAGCTCCACGGAGGTCGAGTTTATGGCTTTGAGGTTGCCTGTTCCGTCGTACCATGGCACCTGGCCGACCCAGTCGCTGTGGGCGTGGCCCGACGCCTCGAAAGCCACGTCACTAAGTCGCATCAGGTAAGCGAGCGACTGAGACCCCTGGCCCTGTCCCGACGGCAGGGTCAACCCGAACTCGCTCCCGTTGTCCCACATCTCTTGGGGGGAGCCGATCTGGTAGAACGGGTCGTGGTGCAGGAACACCCCGCGCAGCTCCTTGCCCTGGTTGGCGGCAAGGTCGTCCCTTATCCATGCTAGCTGTCCTGTGTACTGCGCTGGGTCTTTCGGGTCCCACTGCAGGTCGCTGCCCGGCGGTGGGGTGCCGACGCCCCACTCGTCTCCGTTGCCGCGTACCTGCCCGAGCCACTTGTCGGGGTTGCTCACGAACCCGAGCACGTTGCCGCCGTTCCTGTCCTGGGGCGGGTTGTTCACCGTATCTTTCTTGTCCCAGTCCATGTCGTTGAGGCCCAGGAAGTGATACTCGCCGTAGTTCCAGGAGTGGTAGACCGGCCCGAAAAGGTCCTGCCAGAACTCGAGCCCGTCGTCGTGCTCGAAACCCGCGTCTGCCCCCTGGTGGCCGTCCCAGCAGTAACCGTCGTGGTTGCCCACCACCGAGTACATCGGCACGTTGAGGGCGAGCATCTCGTCGTAGTTCCAGGGATACTCGAACTGGTACTCGGAGCCGTTGTCACCCGTGGTCCCCGCGAACGGCCAGGCGTCCTTCGGGTAGGTGTTAAAGTTCTTCTGGCCGTAGACGCCGTCACCTGTGAAGACCACGAAGTCCGGGTTGATGAGGTTTATCGCCTGCAGGACCTCCTGCAGGTAGATCGCGCCTTCGTTTGTCTTTCCGTCGCCGTCCTTGTCGAGCGGGAAGTCCTGGTAGCCGGGGACGATGATCTTGTCGGTGGATTGCAGCACGCGGTCCGGTGTCCCGGGGCGGGGTTCCCTCAACTCGAATGACATGTAGTTGAGGCCGAGCCCGTTCTGAATCTCCTGGCCGAACACGTGGGTGTCGGTGATCTGGACTACCTTGATGTCCTTGTTGAAGTCCTTGATGACGTTGATGGCGTGGGGCTGTGAATCCTTGTTGAACGTGTCCTCGTGGCCGGGTGGCACGAGGGCCTTGTACGCGTCGGAGATGTCTCCCTTGTACTCGACGTTGACGTCGTACAGGTCGAGCGGGACGTTCTGGGGCACCTCGACTGTGATCTGGTCCACGACGAATCCGGTCTGGCCGAACACCTCGGGCCACTGCTTGCTGGGAGCCCTCTCGACGCCCAGCACCTTCAGCGCCCTGGTGTTGACCACCGTATGCACGGGGTCGGCATAAGTACCGTATCCGTGCGGGTCGGCGGTGTTCGTGAAGCTGTACCAGTCCTTGGGGTCGGTGCTGAACCCGTTGTAGTGCTGCACGTTGGCGGCGACCGATGTGGTGACCGTCACGTCCCAGTCATCCGCATCGGAGGACTCGGGGACATCGGAAACCGAGATGCTCCCCAGGCTGTAGCGCCAGTCCCACTCGAGGGTCACCTTGTCGCCTCGGCGTGCTATGGCTGGGTTGCCGAACGTGGGATAAATGAGCTGGTTTATCTTCTTGCCCACCTCGGGCAGGGAGCCGCCCGGGTAGAAATCCTGGGCGTGGGCCAGGGGCGCCGGCAGGGCCCACATCACCATAGAAAGGACGAACGCGATGGCCACGGTGAAGCTGGTGACCCTGCGCGCGGCGGCTGCCGCCTTCGACTTCCTCGCCAACCCCTTGTGCATGTTGCCGCTCCTTTCAGTAACGGTGAGCATATGCATGAATGCGGATGAAAGGTGCGCCGTGGCGCCTGATGTTTCGGTGTCTTCTGTCCCTCGCTGTCCCCCCGTCGAATCCCCGTGTAAACGAACAAAAAACCGACCGCGTCCGGTCGGTTTCACCATTGGCTCCACGGGGAAATAGGTGACCAGTTTTTGATTACCCCCGTTTCCAAGCCCCCGGAACAGATATTCTCGGGCATTGCGAACAATGCCTACTGTTTTGGTTGCTTTCTAAATATAAGCTAGCCCATTTGCCTTTGTCAATTAGACCTCCGGTTGGACTGCTTGCCCCTGGCCGGCCCATAAATTCGGCTCTCACGGGGGTCATTTGATATTATTCTTCGCGTAAGCGGCGGTGCGACTCGCCGGGTATGTGGGCCTTTGGAATCATCAAGGTAAACGCCGGAGCGGGTTGCGTGTCGACTGTCTGGACGCCAGGGAGGGATCACCATGATCATCGACAGCCATTTCCACCTCGTTGCGGAGGGATGGATCCACAGAGATTTCATGGTCGGGATGGGCCGCATGGCTACGGCTTTCGCCGGGCGGGCGACGGGAGAACGCGTCGACGCGGGGCAGTTGGTCGACAATCTTCTGCCGTTCCTCACCGACACGACCGGCGAGAAGCTGGTCTCGAACATGGACGCCGCGGGTATCGACAGGACCTGCATCTTCGCGGTCGACTACGAGTACATGACGGGCTTTCCGGGGGTCCCGATAGAGGACCAGAACCGGATGGTCGCGGAGGCGGCGAAGAGGTTCCACGACAGGCTGGTCGCGTTCTTCGCAATAGACCCCCGCCGCGAGGGTGCCGCGGATATGCTGGAGAGGGCCATCGAGGACTGGGGGATGCGCGGCCTCAAGTTCCATCCGACCTCCGGTTACTACCCCTACGAGGAGTTCTGTTACCCGTTGTACGAGAAGTGCATGGAGTACAAGGTGCCGGTGATAATACACACCGGGAGCCAGCCCGCCCCGCTCAAGTTCAGGTTCGCGCGGCCGATATACGTCGACGACGTAGCGGCGGATTTCCCGGACCTGCCGATCATAGTCGCGCACGTGGGGCACGATATGTGGCGCGAGGCCCTGCTGATGGCCTCTGTGAAGCCGAATATATACTTCGATATCTCGGGGTGGCAACTCGCGTTCAACAACCATCCCGCCGAGTTCTACCGGATGCTCAGGCGGGTCCTGGACGAGCTGGGGCCGTGGAGGGTGTTCTGGGGGACCGACGGGCCTTACCTGAACGTCATGTGCCCGGTCGACGTGTGGCTCAAGGGCGTCAAGGAGCCCGACCTGTCCTCCTGCCCGGAAGTGTCGTTCACCCCCGATGAGATCGACACCCTAATGGGAAATAGCTTCGCCAGGCTCATCGGCGTCTAACCCCGTGATGTGCGCTTATTTGTAGGCGATCGAGGCGCGTCGGGTGACCACGTTGCCGGGCATCGACGCGTCACGGAACTGGACGTGGACGTACCTGTATCCGTGCCTGCCGGCCGGACCCGCAAGCACCCAGCTAATGGTGGCAGGGCCCGTGTACGGCCTCCATGCGGCCCCGTCGAGGTTCCCGTCCCTGCTGGTGTTCGATACCCTGTAATCCAGCATGCCGGCGCCGTTGTCGTGCGCCGATAGCGACAGCGACACGCGCAGGTCTGCCGTCGTCCCTGCGCAACCGTTGATGCCGAGCGTGTCAACCACAGGCCGCCTGGTGTCTTTGCCTGCCCGGTGGACCCGCACCGGCGTGGTCTTCCCAGCCGGCGCGTCTGCGGACACCACCACCATCCTCTGGGCCCCGTCGGTGTCGTACTGCTCGAGCACGCGGCCGTTCTCGACCGCGTAGTAGGAGTGGTCGGTCCTGAGCCGCATGGGCAGCTCGATGCGGCAGTCATCGAAATCCTGGACGGCCCCGGGCTTGTCGAGGGCGTTCTTCACCCTGGTGGTCACGTCGTCGAACGGCCCCTTTTCGTTGAGCGGCAGCGGCCTGTCGAACGTGCCGTCGTCCGCCGTGGCGACCTTCGCCCTGACCGGCTCTCCCGGATAGAGCGGCGTCGTGAAGCCGTTGTCCTGCTCCATCCACTGAAGTATCGGCCTGGACCCCCTGTACTTCCACGGGTCGTTCACCGGGGCGGCGGGGCCCACCTCGACCCCCGCCCATCCCGGTATGGACCACTTGCTGTCCGGGTCGGCGTCCGCACCCTGGAACCCCCAACTGACGAGGCGCCCGCCGCTGAGCGTCAGCATCCTGTAGCCGGCGTACTCGTCGGACGTCCTGGCCACCTGCCCTTCGAACGCGAAGGCGTCGACACCGATCTCCGACGAAGTGGTGTTGACCCCGATGACCTCTCCCCCGCCGTCGTACCACGGGCATCCCCTTACGATGCGGTCGCTGTGGCTGTCGCCCCAGCCTTCGAACGCGACCCTGTCGCGGCGCATGAGGTCGACCAGCTCTTCACCCCATTCGGAGCCGAACGGACCGTGGTGGGAGAACACGGCCCTGAGGCTTTTGCCGTGGTTCGAGGAGAGGTCCGCGGAGATCCAGTCGAGCTGGCGCCGGCCGATGTTGCCGCTGTCCTTGTGCGGGGCCACTATCGAGAGCGGCAGGAGGCTCCAGGGCCAGCAGACCTTGCGGAGGTCCACGAGGAACCCCTGCCTGTCCTTGAAGTCATAGCCGGCCTCGGGGAACTTGTTGCCGAACAGGAAATGCAGGACCTTGGAAAGGTCGTTATCAGATGGCGTCGGGTTGGGGTCGACCTCCGGCCAGTCCATCGAGTTCGCCACCACGAAGTGGTCGTCCCCGTAGTCCCACGAGTAGTACGTCGGTCCAAAGAGGTCCTGGAATATCTCCAGGCCGTCGTCGTTGGGAAGCACGCCCTCGGTCCCGCCCATGCCGACCCGCTGGCCCCAGTCGCAGCCGTCGTGGTTGCCGACCACGCAGTAGACAGGCACGTTGAGCGCGAGCAGCTCGTCGTACCACCAGGGGAACTCGAACCGGTACTCCGAGCCCACATGCCCGGTCGCGCATCCGCCCCCCATATCGTCTTCGTTGGGGTAGGTGCTGAAGTTATGCAGCCCGAAAACCGCGTCGCCCGAAAAGACGACGAAGTCGGGGTTTATGAGGTTTATCGCCTGCAGCTCCTCCTGGAGGTATATGGCGCCTTCGTTGGTCTTGCCGTCGAGGTCCTTGTCGAACGGGAACGCGTCGAACCCGAAGGCGGGGCTCTGCCGGTCGGGGGTGCCTGGACGAGGCTCCCTGAGCTCCATGCTCTTGTAGTTGAGCCCGCTGAACCAGCCGTTCTCCACCTCTTCGCCGTACACGTGGGTGTCGGTTATGTGGATGACCTTCACGTCGGTTCGGTACTCTTTGACGACCTGAAGGACGTGGGGCTGGACGTCGGAGCGGCAGTCTCCGTGGTCCGGCGGCGCCCACGCGGCGTAGTCCGCCGTCAGTGCCGGCACGTACTGGACGACGAGGTCGTACAGGTCGAGAGGCACGTTGTCGGGGACCTCCAGGGCGATCTTGTCGACGATGTACCCCTCCTGGCCGAACATCGTCGGCCACCGGTCGCTGGGACCTCGGGTGACCGCCGTCACAACGAGCGGGCGCGTATTGATGACGGTGTGCACCGGGTTCTCGTACGTGCCGTAGCCGTATCCGGCGCGCGTGTTGCGGTACCAGTCCTTCGGGTCGTCGGTGCCGCCGTCGTAGTGCTGCACGTTGGCGGCGACAGACGTCCTCGCGTAGACTCGCCAGTCGGCCGGGCCCGACAGCGGCTGAACGGGCGTGCCCGGCGACGGGTCTCCGAAGCGCCAGTCCCACTCAACGGTCAGCCCCGCGCCTCTCCGGACGATGGCGGGGTTGCCGAACGTCGGGTAGAGGAGCTGGTTTATCATCTTCCCGACCTCGGGCAGGGAGCCCGGTCCCTGGTATCGGAGGGTCTGTCCCGTGGCTCTGCCGGTCGCAACAGCCCCCGGCAACAGGTAGACCAGTAATACAGCGACGAGACAGGCTATCGGCGCACGCAGTGAGCGCTTCTCGTGGAATCGCGCCATTTCGAACCCCCACAGATATTGCCCGCTGCTATCCTGTGGAGATTCTGTAACTTCGGGCGCCGGATTGGCAAGCGTCCGTCAGTCGGTGGGAGGCACAAAGCCAACGACGTCGTGGCCTCCGTCCCAGCCGCCGATCCCGGCGCCGCGGGACTTGTAGCTGAAGTAGATGGGACGCTCGGCGATTATCTTCCGGCCGTTTGTGCATTAGACCTTTGCCGAGAAATCGTGCGCCGGGTCATCGCCGCTGCCCAGCCTGTCCCGCACTGCGACGGTCACCCTCGAGTTCGCGGGGATGTTGAGGTCCTGCACATCGGTGGGACTAGCTTACTTCGTCCTCTCTTCTGAAGTAGCGGGCTATTCCCCAGATGATGCGGGCCGCGACCCCGGCCAGTAGCAGCCAGAACAGCGGCGGGTACCGTTTGCGCAGTTGGTAGAGGTTGAGGGTCCACCCGATGCCGAAGTCACGGGGAGTTATTATCCGCTCGTCATCAGGGTTCCACATGCGCTCCCTGGTCCTCGACCATCTCGGCCGCCTGAAATCGTAAGGCACACCCAGTATCTGTCCGTACCGTTTCATGCGATTCCCCTTTCCTGGCTCCATCATAAGACTTCGCATAGGGCCCCGCCGCTCCTTCCAGGCAAAGGTCCGACAGGAGAATACACCCGCACGGTGAATCGGGATACCGACACGGACACGAATCCTTGCCGGCAAGGGAGGCGACGATGGGCGACGAGCATCCTCACCTATGGCATCACCACTCAGACGAGGAACGCCGCAAGTGGCAGGACCCCGAGACGATCCTCTCGCAGTTGGGGCTCGCCGAGGGCCACGTCTTCATCGACGTCGGATGCGGCAACGGTTTCATCGCCGTGCCGGCCGCGCGCGTGGTCGGCGAGAAAGGGCGCGTGATAGGGATCGACATCGACGAAGAATCGGTCTCGGAGCTTGCGGAAAAAGCCCGGGGCGAGGGGCTCGGGAACCTCGAACTGATCGCAGGCGCGGCGGAGGATACCGTGGCGTGCGAGGGATGCGGGGATTTTGTCTTCTTCGGAATCGACCTGCACGACTTCCACGACCAGGACGCCGTCCTGGCGAACGCGCGAAAGATGATCAAGCCCTCCGGCGTGCTCGTGGACCTGGACTGGAAAAAGGAGGAGGCGCCCATGGGGCCCCCCTTCTCGATAAGGTTCAGCGAGGAGAAGGCGTCGGAGCTGATACGCAAAGCGGGATTCGCGATAGAATCTGTTGCGGGTTCGGGCAGGCACCACTACGTGATCACCGCGCGACCTGAAAGCAGAGCACCTTGATAGTCGGGGTACCGAGAGAGATAAAAGAGGGCGAGGAGCGGGTGGCGCTGACCCCCGCCGGGGCGAAGGCGCTGAGCGCGGCGGGCCACAAGGTGCTGGTCGAGCCGGGCGCTGGGGAATTCGCCGGCTTCCACGACGACCATTACGCGGCGAGCGGGGCGGTCGTGTCGGGCGGCGCCGACGAGGTCTGGGAAGGCGCCAGCCTCGTGCTCAAGGTCAAGGAGCCTCTGCCTCCCGAGTTCTCCTACCTCAGGGCCGACCTTACGGTGTTCTCGTTTCTCCACCTCGCGGCGAACCCGGCGCTCGCCGTCGAGCTGAAACGGACCGGCGCTACAGCCATCGCGTACGAGACCGTGCAGCTCGATGACGGCTCGCTTCCGCTCCTCTCGCCCATGAGCGAGGTCGCGGGCTGCATCGCGGTCCAGAACGGCGCCTACTTCCTCGAGGCGCGAAACGGCGGCAGGGGGGTTCTCCTGCCGGGCATAAGCGGCTAGCAGCCGGGCAGGGTCACCATCATCGGCTGCGGGGTCGCGGGTATTACCGCCTGCCGTCAGGCGCGAGGCATCGGGGCCGACGTCACCGTCTTCGACGCTTCGATCAAGAGGCTGGATTACGTGAGGGACGTCTTCGCCGGAGGGGTTTCGACCATCCTGTCGTCCCCGGCTTCGATCGAGGAATGCATACCCGAATCGGACCTGGTGATCGGCGCCGTGCTGATACCCGGACAGAAAGCCCCGCTGCTGCTGACCAGGCAGATGATCGAGAGCATGCGCAGGTGGACCGTCTTCATCGACATCTCGATCGACCAGGGAGGCATCTCGGAGACTGGCCGCGTCACGACCCACGAGGACCCGTTCTTTGTCGAGGCGGTGGTGCTGCACAGTTGCATACCGAACATCCCGGCCGCTGTGCCCAGGAGCTCGAGCCTCGCGCTTGCCGCGCGCTCCCTCCCCTACGCGCTCGAGATGGCGGAGAAGGGCATGGAGCGCTCGCTGGACGAGAACGAGGCGCTGATGCGCGGCGTCAACGTCCGCGGGGGCAAGATCGTCCACCCGGGGGTCAGGGAGGCGCTGGGGGACTAGGCCGCGGCGCCCCGCTCTCGACCGACGGTCTCAGCCGCGGTCGAGTCCTTTTCCGACGCTCCAGGCATCCGCGAAGCGCTCGCCGAGCCTGAAATAGGACTTGTCGTACATGGCGAAGAGGATGGGCTCGACCTTCGCGAAGTCGACGCTGTCGCCCTCCATCAACTCCTCGTCGCAGTATGTCGCGACTATCTCGCCGATGAAGACGTCGTGCCGGAGCATGTCTACCGTTTCGGCAAGACTGCATTCCATGTTCATGGGGCACTGGCTTATCATCGGCGCGGTCTCGAGCTCGCCGTAAAAGACCTCGAAGAGGGAACCCTTGTCGGCTTTCCGCCCGGAGACGAGGCCGCAGTAGTCGGTCTCGCGCACCATGGCGGTCGACGGTATGTTGACGCTGAAGGTGCCGGTGTCGCGGATGCCCGGGTTGGTGTAGTGAGTCTTGCCCATGCTTACCGAGACGTGGCTGAAGTCCATGATGCCCACGTGCGCGATGGTGATGAAGTTGGGCTTGCCGTCGACGTTGGCGCCGATCAGCGTCACCGGCATCGGGTACAGGCAGTTCGCCACACCGAGGTTTCTCTTCACGGGCCCTCCTTTCGCGCCGCTCGCACGACTATTTTGCTCGCCTGCCGATCCCCAGTATCTCCCGTGCTTCGGCGGGAGAAGCGATTTCCCTGCCGAGTTCACCCGTCAGCCGCACGATGCGCTCGACGAACTGCGCGTTGCCGCGCGCGAGCTCGCCCCTCCGATAGTAGACGTTGTCCTCGAGACCCACGCGGACGTGCCCCCCGCAGAGGATGGCGACGTTGTTGAGCGCGAGCTGTGCCCTGCCCACCCCGGACACGTTGAAGAGTGCGCCCTCGGGGAGCAGGTCCATCATGGTGACGAGGTTCTTGACGGTGCCGGGGAAGCCGCCCATCCCGCCGACGTTCATGACCATGTTCACGTAGTACGGCTCCGCGAGAAGGCCCTTGTCGATGAGGTTCTCAACTTCGCCGAACATGGAGGGGTTGTAGACCTCGAGCTCCGGCTTCACCCCACGGTCGAGCATCTCGCGAGCGAACGCCTCGATCTCCGAGCGCAGGTTGGTGAACGGCAGCTCTGTCCCGTCGTCCCCGGAGCCGGTGAAGAACACCACCGAGCCCATGTTTAGCGAGGCCATCTCGGGGCCGGCGTCCAGCGACGAGACGCGTTTCTCTATCGGGATGCCGGGCCCGCCCGTCGTATTCTGCACCACCACGCCGCAGCGCCCCCGTATGCCGTCGTTGATCTCGCGGAATATCGCGGGGTCTCCGACTCCGCGACCCTGGCGGTCCCTGGCGTGGACGTGTACGATGGCCGCTCCCGCCTCGAAGCACTCGACCGCGTCGCGGATGATCTCGTCCGGCTGCTCCGGGAGAGCGGGGTTTGCCTCTTTCCCGTGCATGCCGCCGGTGAGCGCGGCGGTTATGATGAGCTTATCCATCGGCGCGCCTCCACCCGGTCCTCCCCCAGTCCACGAGTGCAGCAGCCCCGGCGACCCACTGAGCAACGTCCGGCATCACGGGGGCCCCGACGGCCTCCATGGCCCTGGACATCTCGGCGGTGTACGGCCCGCCGGCCGCGCAGCTCACGATGGGCTTTTCGGACTCGCGCACGAGTTCCGCCATCCGCTCGATGATGCTCTCGTCGAGGGGCGTGTCCTGGAACACGAAGAACGGCATGATGAGGTCAACGCGGTCGTCGTCCATGAGCGACCTGATGACGAACTCGTAGTCCGCCGCGCTCGCCGAGCCGGTCACGTCGACAGGGTTCTCCACCAGGTAGAAAAAGCTGAAGTGGTCGCGCATCTTCCCGACCGTCGGGCGAGACAGGCGCACCAGCTCGAGGCCCTTGTGCGGGAACAGGTCGAGCGCGTTCACCATCGGACCCGCCCCGTTGGAAAGCATGGCCGCCCGCGGGCCGCTGGCCGGGGGCTGCATGGCGAGTGCCTTGCAGGCGGCATAGAGCTCGTGGAAGCTGTCCACCGTTATCACTCCTGCCTGCTCGAGGACCCCTTCGTAGACCCTGTAGGTCCCGCCGTACGCACCGGTGTGAGAGACCGCCGCCCTGGCCGACCGCTCGGTCCGGCCCGTCTTGAACACCACCACCGGCTTGCCGTGTTTTTTCACGGAGTCGCGTGCGGCCGCGAGGAACTTTCGCCCGCTCGAGAGCCCTTCGATGTAGCTGCCTATGACCTTCGTCGCCGGGTCGGCCGCCAGGAAAGCCACCAGGTCTCCCTCGTCCACGTCGACGCGGTTTCCGTAGCTGACCATCTTGGCGACACCGGGCACCTCCGCCGCCTCCAGGAAGCTGCACCCCCAGGTCCCGCTCTGCGTTATGAAGCTCATCGCTCCGGCGGGAGGCCTCAGCAGCCGCCTGTGGCTGTGGAAGAAGGAGTCGAAGCGGGTATCGCCGTCGAAGGCGCCGATGCAGTTCGGGCCCACCACCCGGACATCCAGCTCCCTGGCCAGGGACGAGATCTCGCGCTCTATGCGCTCGCGCCGGCCGCCCAGTTCCTTGCCGCCGCCGGAGACTATCAGCAGGTTGTGCACCCCGCGCGAGGCCAGCTCGCGCACCAGCTCCGGCCCGCCCTCCAGGTCTACCACCATCACGGCCAACTCGGGCGCCTCCGGCAGCGCGGCGATCGACGGGTAGCACCTGACGCCCATTATCTGTTCGCGGTTCGGGTTTATCGGGTAGACCCTGCCGGCGAATTCGTAGTTGACCAGCGAGTCGACGATGACGTTGCCGATCTTCCCCTCCCCCGCCGACGCGCCGATGACAGCGACGCTCCGCGGGTCGAAGAAAGTATCGAGGTGGGCCGTGCGCGGGCGCTCGAAAGCGAACGGGTCGGGGCGCTCGGTGTCGGCCAGCACCACCTTGGCATCGACGACGAAAGCCCCTTCAGTCGACGCGATCACCGGGTTGAAGTCGGCCGATTCGAAGAACGGCGCGATCTCGGAGCCGAACCGCGCGATGCCGAGGATGGTGTCTACCAGCGCCTTTCGGTCAACCGGCGCGCAGCCGCGAAAGCCCTCCAACAGCGGTCTGCCGGCGAGCCCGTCCAGCATCGCCGTGACGTCGCGGCGGTTGACCGGCAGCATCCTGAAGGCTACGTCCTCCAGCAGGTCGGTGAACACCCCGCCCGTGCCGACCATCAGGACCGGGCCGAAGTGCGGGTCGTTCTGCAGACCGACGATGACCTCCGGGCCAGCGGGCACCTGCCGCTCGACCATGATCCCCAGGTACCCTGAACCGGGGTCGGCCTTCGCTGCGCGGCTTATGCGGCCGAAGATCGCTCGCAGTGCGTTTTCGGATGCCACCCCAAGCGCGACCCCTCCGGCCTCGGTCTTGTGGAGCCGCCTGTCCGAAGCGATCTTGACCACGAGCGGGAAGCCGGCCTCCCGCGCGAAGCCGACGGCCTCGCCCGAGGTCCGCACGAGCCGTCCGGTCGGGACCGGGACCCCACGGGCCGAAAGCCATGACTTGACCAGGGGTTCGCTGAATATGGTGCCGCCCGCGGCTTTCACGCTTGTGTAGGCGTCGCCAGGGTCGAGGTCCGGGGTGCCTGCCGCGCGTGCCTCCGCCTTCCCTGCCATCAGTCCTCCAGTCGTCCCTCGCACCGACCGCCCCGGCCTGGCCTGGTGTCTAGACTTCTTTTTCCGAAGCCTCGATGTTCCTCTTCACGTAATCCGCGGGTGCGGGCGGGATGAACACGCAGACTATCTCGAGCGGGACGCCGCCGGTGTTGAGTGTCCTGTGCTCGACCCCGGGGGGCGCGTAGATGGCGACGCCCGGCTTCAGCTCGTATTCGTCCCCCGCCAGCCACGCTTTGCCGCTGCCCGAGACGAACACCATGAGCTCTCCGGAAGTCTCGTGTACGTGGAGATCAGTGCACCCGCCTTCGGGTGCCAGGGTCGCGAACAGCAGTGTGAAATCTTTCACGTCGGGGTGGGTCTCCGGCGACATCACGACCTTCAAGGACCGCTCGCACGGCTTTGGCACTTTTTTCTCGGGCAGGTCTTTCGCGTCGACGTAAGGCATGTCTCCCCCTCGCTGATCCGGGCCTATACCCTCACGACCTCGATCCCCATGAAGGCGCAGAGCGTCTCGAGCCTGGCCATGTCGCGCGCCAGGTCGTCGGTGGGCAGGAAAGTGTAGTGGTTTCCTATTGCCCCCCGGGACAGAAATCCCCGGGGG
>Ga0209746_1000193_pt1 | contig 33324 bp, 25 predicted proteins | sample BarGraNGADG00211_3_FD_184496 | JGI IMG/M metagenome (GOLD analysis project Ga0209746, IMG submission 184496) | Arctic peat soil microbial communities from Barrow, Alaska - Barrow Graham LP Ref core NGADG0011-211 (SPAdes) (version 2) | ecosystem: Environmental > Terrestrial > Soil > Wetlands >... | reverse complement strand
TTACAACCGTATCACTGCTTACCAGTCTTCCTCCTGCATTCAGGAGACTAATACCAGTTGAAAATGAATAGTTTGATGAGAAATACTTATTGTATGTCAAACCAAAATTGAAGCCAGGTCGTGCCCCCTTATTTTTGACTTCCTTAATATCGGTAGAAAACCAGCTTATAACAGGATCGGCATGTATTCCAAAACTTATTTTTTGCTGGGCATTAACCATTCGAAGAGGAACAATGGCTAATAGCAGAAAAAAAAGAATTTTAGCTAAATAGCTTTTATCGGATTTTAAGTTTTTCATATTGAATTATATGAGTATCATCAATAATTGACAACATATCCTATCTCGCTCGAAAATCAATTTTAATTCTTCATGTAAAAATAACAAATAATAATAGAAGTTATTGTATCGTTTATTTTAGTAGCCTTGTAATAGGAAATGTATGTACTTTAGACTGCCTAAATAAAACATTATTAGAAGCCGGGTTTTAACATTTATTCTTTTATTGTTGGTCGTTACGTCGGCCACATCTTGTAAAAAGAATCATTATAAAGTCAACACATCATCAATCAAAGTAAATATTGAAATAAAGAGACTTGAGAAAGACCTTTTCACATTAAGCCCCAATGAAGTTATACCTATGGTTCCTTCTCTTAAAAAGAAATATGATGGTTTTCTTCAGTTATTTAGTCTGGTGATAAATTCAGGTGATATTAATGAGGCATCATTTGGTGATTTTCTTCTCCGTTTTTGCTCAGATAAGCAGAATAATGAAGTCTACGGACTGACGATGAAACAATTTCCTGACATCAAGTCAGTTGAAAAGGGGCTTACAGATGCTTTCAGGCATTATCTTTATTATTTCCCGGGGAAAAGGGTACCTGCAGTATTTACTTGTATTACAGGATTTAACAATAGTATCATCGCAGGAGACTCATTGCTTGGTATAGGTCTTGACAGATATCTCGGAGCCGGGTGTGAATATTATCCGAGGCTTAATATTTACAAATATATTGCTGCCAGGATGACTCCTGAGAATATTGTTCCAGACTGTATGTATGGCTGGGGCGTTTCAGAGTGGGATTTTTCCACACTTAAATACCCGGTTGATAATGTTTTGTCAGAGATTATCCACGACGGTAAACTTAAATACTTTGAAAAGTGTATGTTACCTGAAACCTCTGATGAAATTATCTTCGGTTTTACCCCTGATCAGATGAAATTCTGCAGGAACAATGAATCCCAGATGTGGCAGTATCTGGTTGAGAACAATCTTCTTTTCAGCAGTGATCAGTTTAATATACGAAAACTTGTCGGGGAAGCTCCTTTTACAGGTTATTTTACGAAGGATTCACCCGGTCGGGCAGCTGTCTGGCTGGGTTTCCGGATTGTCGAATCATATATGATGAATAATTCCGGAATAAAAATTGAGGAGATATTTAAGAATACAGATGTTCAGAGCATTCTGGAAAAGGCTAAGTATAACCCCCGGTAGAAAATGAATAAGGACATGCCATGGCATGTCCCTTGTTCAATTTCTTAAATTGAAATACTATGCAGGATGAATAGCCTCAACGGGGCATACATCAGCACAGGCACCACAGTCAGTGCAAACATCAGGATTAATTTTATAGATGTCGCCTTCTGATATTGCTTCAACAGGACATTCATCAATGCATGTTCCGCAAGCAGTGCAATCATCGTTAATTTTGTAAGCCATTTCGATTATTTTTTGATTAATTAATTACAATTAGTGCACAAAATTACCTTAATTTTTTTAATTGGGAAAGAAACATGCTATATATATCGTTTAATATTCCTTTACCGGTAAGTCTTCATTCAGTAAAAAATTGTACACAAGCCAACTAAGATTTGCAACGCCAGTCGCGAGTCCATTCTCATCAATGTCAAAATCAGAGGTATGCAGCTTCATCATTTCTGTCTCCTTCTTCCTGATCCCTATCCTGTAATAGAGTGAAGGGGCTATTCCCGAATAGAATGAAAAATCGTCTGAACTCATCCGGATATCAAATGTTTCAATGTTGCTTTTTCCAAGAAGCGACTCACTGAATTCAATTGCTTTTGAAGTAAGGTTTTCATCGTTAACCAATACCGGGTATCCTTCTACAATATTCACATCAATGCTAACTCCGAACTCTTCTTCTGTTTCAGCAGATACCAGTCTGACCAGGGCAAGACCTTCGGCTCTCCATTTTTCATCAAACGTTCTGAAGGTTCCTGCAATATAGACTTTCTCCGGAATAATATTTGTAGCTCCTTCACCCGATATTCTGCCAATTCCGAGAACAGTTGGTATCCCCTTGACAGACTGTTGTTCTGACATCCTGTTTTTAAGTCTTATAACAAGATGAGAGGCAATATATATCTGATCGGTTGTTAACCCGGGCAGGGCCGCATGACCTCCTTTACCGGTTATTGTAATGTAGATTTCATCACATGAAGCCATATAACGGCCGGCCTTATAGCCCACTTTCCCGGTCTCAAGTTCAGGAAGAATGTGTTGGGCGATTACAAGATCCGGTTTTGGATTCCTGAGTTCTCCGGATTCAATTACAAGTCTGGCGCCTCCGGGCGATTTCTCTTCTCCGGGTTGAAAAATCAGAAGGATAGTCCCTCCAAACTGACCTCTGATGCTATTGAGCAATTTTGTTGTCCCCATTAACATTGCCATATGAGCGTCGTGTCCACATGCATGCATCTTACCGGCATTGAGGCTGGAATATTCAGTTTTATTTCTCTCAGTAATTGGTAAAGCATCCATTTCGGCTCTTAGGGCAATAACCTTTCCGCCCTTTGCTTTTCCTTCTATATTTCCTATTATTCCCGTACCGGCTATTCCTTTTCTAAAGCTGATCCCGTTTTTCTCCAACCAGTTACAAATGTACAGTGACGTTTCTGTCTCTTCATAAGAAAGCTCAGGATGTCTGTGAAAATGCCTGCGAAGTTGAATTACTTCCTCTTTAAGATCAGCAGATTTTACAAGGATATCTTCTTTAATTCCCGGCATAGCTAAATATTTTAAATGAGGTGGTTAAAAATCGAGACTGAATGACAAATAGAAAATTCTGGGAAGTATATATTTGTTCTCTATACCCCAGGCCCAGTCTGCCCTGACAAAATACCCAAAAATCTGAGCCCTGAGCCCGGCGCCGATTCCTTCTACGATCGGATCTCTGTTGGAATCAAGTGTTACTGCTACCGGGCCATTCGTAATTTTTTGGATGTCGTAACCATTTTTTCCCGACCAGGGTGATTTTCCCGACCAGGCTGTTCCTATGTCACCAAAACCGACGACCTGCAGACTGTTGAGAAAATTGGAGCGAAGGGGATGACCAGCTAAATATCTGACTACCGGCCACCTTATTTCACTGTTTATAAGGGCAAAACTATTACCGTTTCTTACGTTCTGTGAAAAACCCCTCATGTTGGTTGCAAGTGTTTGAAAACCATAATTTACATTAGGAGTTACCGGAATAGTATTATCGAACATAGGGATTTTATTAAACAAATATCCCATCCAGTTATCAACACCGCCCAGGTAATATAACAGTTTGGTCGGGCCAAAGGATGTACTTGCTGCAAATCTGTTAGCCCAGATAAGCTCTCTGTGTATCCGGATATATTTTCTGAAATCGATACCAAGAACAACCATATCGGATTTTTTCCTGGTAAGCTCTTTATAATATTCGCCGAAGATCTTGAACCTGGTACCGAAGTAAATATTAATACTTCTCTTGCGCGTATTATCATATATTACTTCTCCTTTGAGGCTTGCCCATTGCTGTGTAATGCTTTTATAGTTGAGAGTAGCTATGTCTGTGGACAGATAGATATGCCTGTCGTACCGGTATGAGATAGTCCCCTTAAGAGCTAAAACAGGATTAATGGGTTTAGAAAGCGAAAAATATATATTCTGGCTATGCGTTTTGAAAAGGCTTGAATCATCTGAACTGAAATAAGTCTGCCTGTGGTAAATTAACTGCTTATCAAATTTCCCTTTAAGGTCCTCGATACTGAGTAAGTACTCATTACTGTCAAAATTTCCGGCGAATCTGAACGCGCCTGTTACCCTAAAATCCTCGAATAAATCTACTGTTCCGATCTTGGTCAGAAGGTTAATTCCAGGATTAAAATAGGGAGCTCCTCCGCTATATACCTGGTACGAATTATTAAGGAAACTAAAATCGATCTGGGTAGCAATGAAATTATTATAGAAGGATGTCTCATAAATTCTTATCAGCGGAAGATTAAACTGGCCTGTATCAAGTTTGATGTCCATATATTTTTTCCGCCATAATTGATTATAGTAGTTTTGTTTCTCTTTTTCAAATATATAATGATTTATGTCAATGGGTTCGTTCTTGATATAGTACTCATAAAGTGGTTTGGTAAGAGTGTCCCTTCTTTTTTTATCTTCAGCGACCAGCCACTGTCTCAACTGTTCTATGCTGTCCGCTTTATGAAAATACTGATTTTTCTCATTCCGTAATTTACTATTTACAATCTCCCCGGCTGGTATAGGATCTGACTTGCTCAGGAGTCCGTTTCTTAAATTGTATTTCCTGTTACTGAAAATTACTTCACCATATAAGTCAGTTCCGTTCAAAACAGACTGGTTCATAATATTCCTGTCATAATTAGTTGTAGGCTGGGAATTAATATAATATCTGTAGTGAGCTGTTGTATCGATAAAACTGATTGAACTGTCGAATTTAGCTGTGTACCTGTTAAATATCCCGTTCTGGTCTCCTAGGTATATAAATTTATTTTTTGCAATTTCGGCCGATTGAAACCTGTTGGCATATTTACCTTCAGAAAGCCTTACCAGAAGATTGGTTTTTTTTGCCAGGTTGTACGTAAAAAGATCAAACGTCTGAGATACTTTTTCAAAAGGGCTTGCTGTATTTGTAAGCGTATCGGTTAATCTGTTTGATGAAAATATAATTTCGTCCGGAGAATCTTTCATGAACGAAGGATTAAGATCATCTGCTATATCTCTGGTGATCTGCTCATTGGTTCCAGATGCAATAGTATGAATGTATAAGTCTGTAATTCCATCTTTTACAGCTGAAAAGATAAGCCGTGAACCTTCGGGAGAATATGAAAAATCAAGAATCTTATCAAAATAAAGAAGGATTCTTTTTTCGGTTGTTTTTTCATTGACCCTGTAAAAATACATCTCCAGGTCAGATTTTTCATCATTTATCAAAGTCAGAATTTTTCCACTCGGGTGCCAGGCTATTACAGGGTAAGTCTTATCAAGAATTTGTTCGAATTTCGGCTCTTTCCTGAATATTATTTTTCTTTTGCCTGTTGCCTGGTTGTACAGCCATACCCGTTTCCTGCCCCAGTCGTTGGTTACATAAGCTATATAATCTCCGCCGGGACTGACTTTTACCTGCTGGTAGATCTGCTCTTTTTTTGATTTTAATTTAGTATTTGCATCTTCAGATGGGATGTTTTTATCAGTAGAAAATTCCTCAGAATAATAACTTTTCCATTCCTTCAGCAGGTCTTTGAGATTCTTCCCTACGACATAAAGGAAACCATCATCAATGTTTTTATAAATTTTTGTCAGGTAGATAATATTTGGAATCAGCGCATTACCATATTTTTTACCTATGAATCTCCAGAAAGACTGACCTGCATCTATTGCGTCATCATATTCAAGATGATTGATTTTTTTGAATTTACCCGATTTGAATCCATCCTTCACCCTGTTTTCAGCCTCATAGTCCCATCCGCCTCCCACATAACGTACAAGCCCTTTAATGTACCAGTCCGGCATATAGATCAATGAGGAGCTTGATATCCTGTCTTTTAAATCGGCATTGTATAATAATTCATTGATTATCACTTCAGTAATTGAAGCTTCGATCTGACGTTGATATGCCTCATGGTCGCCGTCATAATAAAGCATTACTTTATTCTTAATAATCCTGTTGAAGCCGCCAGTGTTATAACTGTCCTCATCAAAAGTAACGAGTCCGATATTAGATTGTTTGTATTCGGAATTTTTATTGAAGATGATGAATATCATTCTTTTCTCAAGCGTGTAATCGAAAAAATCCTCCACTTCAGCGAGCTTTTTCGTCGCGTAATCTGCTGTGAACTGTGCCAGATCTCTTCCATACTCATTAAAATAGCAATCAAAATCGTTGAATCTGTAGTACTGCCAGTAGAAATCGGTGTACTGAACTTTGTTTTTGCCAAAAGACATCTGAAGGCCATTATAAAACTGACCACTTGCATTTGAATATAAAATGCAGGTAATAAGGATGATAATCAGTTTTCTGATATTTCTTTTTTCCACGGCTTTCATTAGGTAACCGGATCTTTAATAAACAAAATATGTTCCAAAGAATCCTGGCTAAACAGCAAAACTAATGATTATCTGTTTTAAACTATCTAAAAATCTTAAACTTTATTATTTTTACATCACTTTCTATAAGTTCAACGTTTGCGGCCCGATTTTTGAATAGTCGCATGCAACCAAATGGTTTCAGAAGTTGTTATATAAAGGAATTTGAATTTGCAATCTATATATTTGTAAAAAAAATTACTGATAATTCTTCAAATACTAAAATACCAGATTTATATGAAACAATTATTCTTTATTTTTTCTCTGCTGATTTTGGGAGTTACCGCAAAATCGCAGATAGCATCAACAAAGATGCAACTTTCCACCACAGAACATGATTTTGGTACCTTTAAAGAAGAGGAAGGAAGACAGACCTTTGACTTTATTGTGACTAATACAGGAACTGAACCTTTGATAATTCAAAACGTTCAGGCGTCATGTGGATGTACAACACCAGAGTGGACAAAACAGCCAATTCCTGCAGGAGCTAAAGGTAAGGTTACTGCAATTTATGATCCAAAGGACAGGCCGGGACAATTCAACAAGACACTTTCAGTGCATACAAATACAAAACCTGAAGTTGTCGTTCTTGTAATTAAAGGAGAAGTCGTCGCTCATGAGAAAACTGTGGAAGAGTTATTTACATTCCCGGTTGGGGCAATCAGGTTCGAGAGCAATCATCTTGCATTCACCAATGTTAAAAAAACTGAAAAAAAGATGAGGGTGATGCAGTTGATTAATACTTCTACTTCGCCTGTTAAACTTGAATTTGATGGGTTACCTCCTCATCTGACTCTTAAATCTAATCCTGAAACCCTTAAACCCGGACAAAAAGGAATGGTTGAAGGAACTTATGATGCTAATAAAAATGCAGGGTGGGGTAATGTCAGTGATATGATAAAAATTAAACTGAATGGAATAGTCCAGGAGAATGTGTATTATTATGTTTCAGCAAACCTCGTTGAAGATTTTTCTTCTCTATCAAAGGAAGAACTGGAAAACGCTCCGGTTTTCAAAGTTGAATCTACAACTGTTGACCTCGGTAAAATAAAAGGCGCTACCCAAAACGAAGTTGCATTCAAATTTACGAATAATGGCAAAAGCGACCTGTTGATCAGGTTTATCAGATCCACTTGTGGTTGTACTGCTGTCCAGCAGGGAAATCAGAATGTCGGGATCAAACCAGGCGAGTCAAGTACTATTAAAGCAGTATTTAACTCAGGTACCTATTCGGGAAAAGTTACAAAGGCAATCTATGTTTATACAAATGATCCCAAGAATTCAGAACTTGTGCTGATGCTTACAGCCGATGTTGAACAACCAGCAGCGGTAAAATAATGATTCCTCAACCACCAAGTATTAACCCTGACGTTCTGACTAAATCGGGGCATAAGAGGCGAAAGAAATATTCAGCTGATGAATTCGTTTCTGGTATCCTTGCAGGAAACAGAACCATTTTAAGCCAGGCTATTACTCTGGTAGAGAGTTCGTTGCCTGAGCACTATGAAACAGCACAGGTTATAATTGAAAAATGTCTTCCTTTCAGTTCCAAATCGATCAGGATTGGAATAACGGGTGTCCCGGGAGCAGGTAAGAGTACATTTATCGAGACTTTTGGACTTTATATCACAGGAGAAGGACGAAAACTGGCTGTCCTTACAGTTGACCCAAGCAGCCAACTGAGTAAAGGAAGTATTCTCGGGGATAAAACAAGGATGGAACAACTCAGCATTCATCCCGGAGCTTTTATACGGCCATCTCCTGCCACAGGTGCTCTTGGCGGCGTTGCAAGAAAAACCAGAGAAACTATAATACTGTGTGAAGCAGCAGGTTTCAATACAGTACTTGTTGAGACTGTGGGTGTCGGGCAATCGGAAACAGAAGTTCACTCAATGGTTGATTTTTTTCTTCTTCTCATGCTTGCAGGTGGTGGTGATGAACTTCAGGGTATAAAACGCGGAATCATGGAAATGGCAGATATGATAGCTATTACAAAAGCTGATGGAGCCAACAAACTGTTTGCTGAGAACACCCGTGTTTCATTCGAGAATGCACTTCGCTTTTTTCCCAAAAAAACATCGGGATGGGTGCCTCAGGTTCACACATGTTCTGCATTAGCAAATACTGGTATTAAAGAGCTCTGGGAAATAATTATTGAGTACTCTGCCTTTACAAGAAATTCAGGATATTTTGAGACATTCAGGAAGGAGCAGGCAGTTATAAGAATGCATAATACAATTATAGAGTATCTGAACAACTCTTTCTATAATCATAAAGAGGTAAGATCGCTGGTTCCGGAGATTGAAAACCAGTTGTACGAGGGAACAATAACCTCATACAAGGCAGCTATTAAGTTGCTTGACAAATATTTCAAAAGGCATACTGAATAATAATTCATATATTTGTCAGCTCGTATAAATAAAAATCAGTTACAAATTCAAAATTAATGTATATGAAAAAGGTAATTTATCTGTTTATAGCTTTTGTATTGTTCTCATGTTCTTCAAAACCTCATTATACAGTGAAAGGGAAAATTGAAGGATCCGACAGTATAACCTTTTATCTTCAAAAAAGAGAAGCTGGCAAAACTATTTCAATTGATTCAGCTGTTTCCAGAAAGGGATCATTCACCATGAAAGGCGGAGCAGTTGAATATCCACAGTTGGTTCAACTTGTTGCAGGAAATACAAGGAAAAGGACATCGCTTTACCTTGAGAACTCGGAAATAACTATTACAGGAAGTCTTGATTCGCTTTTTAAAGCAAAGTTTTCTGGTTCTAAAACGCAGGATGAATACGATAACTTTATCAAATCCAATAAGCCTTTGAGTGATACATATTCAAAAACCGTTATAAAATATCAGGCTGCCAGTCAGTCTGGTGACGTGGCAAATCTTGCAATCCTTGAAAAGCAACTGGATTCAATTCAGACTGAAATGACGAATCTTCAGAAAAACTTTGTTAAGACCAACCCGGCCTCCTATGTCACTCCTTCAATATTGGTAAATCTGAGTTATGAAATGGAAGCAGAACAGATCGAATCGATGGTAAATGGACTTGATACTTCAATTGCAGCTTTGCCTCAGATTAAAAGTCTGAAAGAGAGAGTAACTGTTATGAAAGCAGTTGCTGTTGGTCAAAAAGCGCCTGATTTTACAATGAATGATGTAAATGGTAGTCCGGTTACTCTGTCATCAAAGATCGGTTCCAAACTACTATTGATCGATTTCTGGGCAGCGTGGTGCAATCCTTGCAGACAGGAAAACCCGAATGTTGTAAAAGTTTATAACGAATTTCACAAAAAAGGATTTGATGTTTTCGGCGTTTCATTAGACCAGAAAAAAGAAGCATGGGTAAAAGCAATAGCTGACGATAAACTTGCATGGACACATGTTTCTGACCTTCAGTACTGGAATAATGCAGCCGCGAAAATATATGCAGTGAATTCAATTCCGGCTAACTTTCTTTTAGATGAGACAGGGAAAATAATCGGGAAAAACCTGAGAGGTCAGGATCTGTATAATAAAGTAAATGAAGTTCTTGGAGTGAAAAAGTAGACCTCATACCTCACTCCTCATACCTCACTCCTTCTTTATCTCTTCGAGTATAAATCCGGTACCCCTTACAGTACGGATATCAATATATTTATCCTCAGAAACATATTTTCTTAACCGGCTGATGAAGACATCCATGCTTCTTCCAAGAAAGTAATCGTCTTCGCCCCATATTTCTGTCAGAATATCTTCTCTTGCAAGTATTTTATTCTTGTTAATAATAAAATACTTCAATAGCTGCGCTTCTTTAAGCGTAAGCTTTTCTTTTGTATTTCCACAGGCAAGCTCAAGAGTGTTATATTTCAGTACTGTCCCGGATACTTTGAACTCGTCATTTGTTGATGAGTAGGCCCGTTTCAGGATGTTATTAATACGAAGGATGAGAACTTCAGGATCGAAAGGTTTGGTTATATAATCATCTGCACCGATCTTAAGACCTCTTACGATATCCTCCTTGAGACTCTTAGCTGTCAGAAAAATAACAGGGACTTCGGGGTGGGCCTCCTTTACTTTTTCAGCCAGAGTGAATCCGTCCATTTCCGGCATCATCACATCAAAGACACAGATATCAGGTTTTTCCTGCTTAAAAAATTCCCATGCCTCTTTGCCATCTCGGCCAAGTCTTACGTCGAAACCGCTTATAGTTATATATTGAGTCAATATATTTCCAAAATCTCTGTCATCTTCAGCTACCAGGACCTTCATTTCCGAATATTTTAATTAGTATGGCAATATCACAGTAAATATACTACCTTTTCCCGGTTTACTGCTGACAGTTACATCTCCCCCATGTGCTTCAGCGATTTTTTTAACATAATAAAGACCAAGACCCAGTCCTTTGAATTTATGTATGTTACCCGTTGTGGCCCTGTAAAACTTATCGAAAATATGTTTCTGGTCGGTCTTATTAATCCCGATACCATTATCAGCAACCTTGATACATAAATTATTATCTGCGGTGAATCCTTCAATATCAATAACAACGGGATCTTGGTCCGAATATTTCACCGCATTGGAAAGAAGGTTATTGATCATCGTTGTAAAATAAACAATATCAAGATCAACTTTGGCTCCGCTAAAATTATATTTCTGATTTATTGCGGCATTGTTACCACCTCCTGATTTAAAACTATCAACAACATCATTCATTATCTCTTCAATTTCAACCATTTTCTTATCGAGCTGGAATTGTGTTCTTTCCCACATGCTTATCTCAAGTATCATATTGATAAGCTGATTCAGATGAACACTTTGTTTCCCGATAAGTTTTGCCGTTTCAAGTATCTTGGCATAATTGCTTCGTATCTGGGGCATTTCCAGAGTTTTCCCTGCGACTGTAATTGTAGATAATGGAGTTTTTAACTCATGTGTCATATTGTTTATGAAATCTGTTTTAAGATTGGAAAGTCTCTTTTCTTCCATAAGGTTCCTGAAGGTAATCATAAACATTATACCTACAAGGAGTATGCTGAGTGTACTCATACCAAGGGATGCAGAGGTCTCTTTTAAAATAAGCTGCTGCTTATCAGAAAAATCAATAAAGTAGTCAAAAACAAGTCTGTAGTTGTTATCCTCCCACGGGAACCAGTTAACCAGGATTTTAGATCTGTAACTTTCAGGAGGTGAGGGTTTTCCGGATCGATCAGGTAAACGGCGGTTTGCAAAATCCTGACTCTGGTATACAACAATTGTGTCATTGCTGATCATTTCCAGATCGTTGATCACAATAGAATAATTGAAGTTTTTTTCAAATCCTCTTCTTCCGAAATAATCCGAAAGGAATTCCGATAGATCCTGTTCCTTATTCACAACTGTTGTGACATAATCAAGGATATCCTTTTTCTTTGCGGCCAGTTCTTTTTCATCTTTTGCTTCATGCAGCTCTTTGACAGCCTGTTCTGAGTATTGTCTCAGAAGAAATCGTACAGTATCAAAACCATCTGTAGACATTCTCCTGCTTATAAAACTCAGCGCATCCTTTGATAAAATATTATATCTAAGAGCAAACATTTCGTTTTTCTGTTGCCATATACCTATAATGATAAATGCCTGGACTGATATCAGAATCAGGATTGACATGACACCAAGAATCAAAACGGTATTTCTTTTTTTCATTTTTATTAATTTACTTTCTCAAAATTATTCAATTTATTGATACTTCTGAAGGATCAGAGAAACATTAACCCGGTATTAACCCGGCGTTAACAACACAACAATCCGGCACTCGGTATCTTTACAATGTCAAACTAAAAACCAGGAAGTCATGAAAAAGCACATTTTATTTTTAATAGCTATTTTACTGATCACAATTGGTTCTTCCTTTCAGCAGGCAGCTGCCCAGGATAAAACCAAAGCAGACCAGGAAAAAGAGGCTAAGATTCAGCAGTCAATTGAGCAGCAGAAAAAAGCAATGGCAGAACAGAAAAAGGCCCAGGCAGAACAGAATTTAGATAAGCAAAAGTCAGAGATCGATTACTCAGTAAAGGAAGCAAACGATTCACTGGTAAATGCAGATAATGAGAGAACAAAAATCTTTATGACCCTGCCAAGAGGGAACAGGTCATTTAATTTCGATGAACCTTTTGGATTCCCGGGCCAGGATATGGGGGGATGGTACGGACATGGAATGGGTGGGGATGCTGAGAGAACAACATGGGATTTTTCAAAGACAGTAAAAGAAAGCTCGTTCTCGAGAGATTACATCTTTGATGTAGAGAAAACTACAAAATCTGTTGTAATGTCAGTGATGGGCGACTGTAAATCCGGTGAAATCCGTATCAAAATTGTTATGCCAAATGGTAAAAACTATTCTGATATCCTGATTGATGAATCGGGCAATCTCAACTGGAGAAAGTCATTCACAATCTCTGAAACGGAGAATCAGGATAAAACAGGGGATTGGAAATTTCAGATTTCATCGACCAAAGCCACAGGATTTTTTAAGATCTCACTTCAGTCGTTTTAGTTTTTATTCTTTGTAAAGAGGAGACTGGCATAGGGAACCAGTCTTCTTTTTTTTATTTTCTGCCTGAAGATCTGGCCTTGCAGTTATTAAAGAAAGGATCCCAATGGCTGTTCTGATGAAACTCTGACGTTTTAATATTAAAATACCCAAGGACATGTTTTGGCGACAGAGTATACATCAACTCATCATTGTCTCCATAATATGGATCGGTGACCGTCAGCACTTCTTCAATACCGACATTTTTTTTATTGGAAGCGGCGGTATATATTTCATAAATAATTTTAGGTATAGCTATGATTATGGCGAATGATCCATAATCTTTCCTTTGAAAAAGAAAGTAAGTAACTTCAATAGGATCATTCGGGTTAACCCTGTCGGTAGAATGTGGTAGTTGACTTTCGAAGATAAACCCTTCATTCATAATGTTTTCAACGATGCCGAACTCCTTTGTATTATGTAGGAAGAAATAGCAACCTTTGAATTTTTTTAATATTAATACAAGTATCTCTCCTTTATTCTTCATCCGGCAAGAAATCGATTTCCCGTTATTTGTATCCAAAAATAACTTATATTATTTTATTTGCAACACTTAAACCATTTGTTATGTTATATGTTAATTTTGTAGCCATCGATCACTTTTCTTTAAAATGACAAGAATATTCTATTTCCTGATAATCTGTTTAATAATTTCCTGCGGTCGGAATGGTACGAATTCGGGCAACAAAATAATTACAGTAAGTATTGCACCTTTCAAATACTTTGTTGAAGAGATTGCGGGTAATGATTTTACAGTAAACATTATGGTGCCTGCCGGAGCAGATCCTCATACTTACGAGCCTTTTCCTGATCAAATTATCAAACTCAGGAAATCGGTTGCCTATATTAGCAATGGTTATCTTGGTTTTGAAATGAACTGGCTGGGACGGTTTTATGAAACTAACCAGACAATGAAACGGTTATCCTTAGGTGATAAAATTGATCTTCTGGCAACACAACCTAACCATCCGGGAGGGCACATCGAAGGTGCTGATCCTCATTACTGGGTTTCTCCCAAATGTGCTTTGGTAATAGCAAATTCGGTAAGAGGATTACTGTTTGAACTAAATCCGTCACAAAGACAAAAATATGAGTCAAATTATCAACTTCTCATTTCAAAAATTCAGGAAGTAGATAATAAAGCCAGAGAATCCTTTTCCGATGTGCCAATTAAATGTTTCATGATATATCATCCAAATCTGGCTTATGTAGCAAGAGACTATGGACTTGAAGAGATAGCTGTAGAATTTGAGGGCAAAGAGCCTACTCCCTCAAGAATGAGAGAACTGATTGACCGTGCCAGAAAAGATAATCTGAAGACAATATTTGTACAGATGGAATATGATACCAAAAATGCAAAGGCTATCGCCGGAGAAATTGGCGCTGAGATAGTATTAATAGATCCTTTGTCGGAAAACTGGCAGAAATCCACATCGGATATTATTGATGCCTTGCATAAAAGTTTACTTAATAGCTTGAAATAATCAGGATTTATGGCATATTTATTGGAAATGCATTCTCTATCAGCTTCTTATGGTGCAAATGTGGTGTTGCAGGATGTTGATTTCAGAGTAAGTGAGAATGATTTCATTGGCGTTATTGGTCCTAATGGAGGAGGGAAAACAACACTTTTAAAAATAATTCTTGGTTTGCTGAAACCTGTTAAAGGTAAAATGGTTTTCAATGAGGAGCTTCTGAACGGAAAGAGTATAGGTTATCTTCCACAGATGTCAACAGCAGATATAAACTATCCTGTCACAGTTACTGATATAATTCTGTCGGGACTTATGATCAGAAAGACCATCATATCCGGAATGTCCTCCTCCGACAAGATAAAAGCAAGTACAGTAATTGATGAACTTGGTTTGACCGGTATGTCTAAATCCACCTTAAACGAATTGTCTGGCGGACAGATGCAAAGAGTATTCCTGGGAAGGGCAATTATCGGAAGCCCCAGATTGCTTTTACTTGACGAACCGGGAAATTTCGTTGATACGACTTTTGAAAATGATTTTTATGAAAAGCTGAAAGACCTCAATAAACGTATGGCAATACTAATGGTTTCACACGATGTAGGTACCATTTCATCGCATATTAAATCGTTTGCCTGCGTAAACAGGAGTCTTCATTATCATCCGTCACATGAGATAACAAATGAAGATCTGCTCGCGTACGATTGCCCGATTCAGCTTGTTACTCATGGAGATGTTCCACATACAGTACTTAAATACCATTAATTGTGGAAACCAGTATCTTTCAATACGGATTTATTATTAAAGGACTTCTTGGAGCCATCTTTGCAAGTATAACTGCGGGAATAGCAGGAACTTATGTTGTATCAAAGCGAATGGTTTTTTTAAGTGGCGGAATAACACATGCATCATTCGGAGGTATAGGCATTGGTTATTTTATAGGTATTAACCCTGTGGTTGGAGCTGCCATTTTTGGGATCATGTCAGCACTTGGTGTTGAGTATCTTTCTGTTAAGCAGAAAATACGGGAAGATTCCGCAATTGGAATATTATGGGCATTTGGTATGGCAATTGGAATTATCTTCATCTACCTTACACCCGGGTATACTCCTAACCTGATGAGTTACCTGTTCGGTAGTATCCTCACTGTTTCACATGCCGATATAATTGCATTGGGAATTATGTCAGTAGTATTGATACTTTACTTCGGGATATTCTACAGGACAATTTTATATATATCTTTCGACGAGGTCTTTGCAAGAACATACTCTTCTTATGTCGATGTATTTAAATACATTACAACATCATTAATAGCCCTTACAATTGTTTTGAATATCAGGATGGCTGGTGTGGTACTGGTGATCTCATTGCTGACAATACCGCCAAACATTGCCATGTTATTCACCAGGGTCTATTTTAAAATAGTTATCTGGTCAATTCTTGCAGGATTTGTTGGAACTGCAACAGGGTATGCTATTTCATATTATGCAGGTATACCTGTTGGAGCCACAATAATTTTTACTCTTGTGATAATATGGGTATTAGTAAAAAGTACTGTCCAGTTGATTGAGCTGACATCTAAGTATTATAATTTCAGGCACTTAAGGCATTCCAAACTTTAGTAACTATTAAATATAGAAAGTAAAAATAACAATAGAGATTTTATTATATAAAAAACTAATACCATGGATTACGATCTTATAATAATTGGCAGCGGACCCGGTGGTTATGTTGCAGCAATCAGAGCATCACAATTGAAAATGAAAGTAGCAGTAGTCGAAAGAGCTGAGCTCGGAGGTATATGTCTTAACTGGGGCTGTATCCCCACAAAATCGCTCCTGAAGAGTGCTCAGGTGTTTGATTATCTGACTCATGCATCAGATTACGGTATTACAATTTCCGGCGAAGTAAAGCCAGATTTTAACGCCATAATAACCAGGAGCAGAAGTGTAGCCAGCGGTATGAGTAAAGGAGTTCAGTTCCTTTTCAAAAAAAATAATATTGAACATCTTAAAGGATTTGGACGTCTTGCAGGAAATAATAATGTTGAAGTTCAGGATAAGGATGGGACCAGGAAAAATTATACAGCACAGAATATAATTGTAGCGACGGGCGCAAGATCCAAAGAGCTGCCAAACCTGAAACAGGACGGAAAGAAAATAATTGGCTACCGTGAGGCTATGTCCCTGGAAAAACAGCCTGAATCAATGGTTGTTGTAGGATCAGGGGCAATAGGTAGCGAGTTCGCTAATTTCTATCAGTCGCTGGGAACAAACGTAACACTTGTGGAGTTCTTACCCAGGATTGTTCCTGTTGAAGACGAGGAGGTCTCTAAACAGCTCGAGAGATCGTTTAAGAAAATTAAAATGAAGGTGATGACTGATTCATCAGTTGAGTCTGTTGATACCTCAAAAGAGAAATGTCGGGTGACAATTAAAACCCCAAAGGGACAAGAGATTGTTGAAGCTGAAATTGTGTTATCAGCAGTTGGTATTACCACAAACATTGAAGATATTGGTCTTGAAAAAGCTGGTGTTAAAACCGATAAGGGAAAAGTCGTTGTGGATGAATATTACCGAACATCAGTACCGGGAATTTTTGCCATCGGTGATATTGTTCACGGACCGGCTCTTGCACATGTGGCTTCAGCTGAAGGAATATTATGTGTCGAGAAGATAGCAGGAATTGAAGTGGAACCTCTTGATTATAAGAATATTCCGGGATGTACTTACACCAATCCGGAGATAGCATCATGCGGACTTACCGAAGCTGCTGCCAGAGAAGCAGGTTATGATATCAAAGTTGGAAAATTTCCATATACTGCTTCAGGTAAAGCAAGTGCTTCAGGAGCAAAAGATGGCTTTGTAAAACTTATTTTCGATGCGGCGTATGGCGAACTTCTTGGTGCACACATGATCGGAGCCAATGTGACTGAGATGATTGCAGAGATAGTTCTGGCAAGAAAACTAGAAACTACAGCACATGAAATAATTAAAGCCATACACCCTCATCCTACTATGTCAGAAGCTATCATGGAGGCTGCTGCCGCTGCTTATGGTGAGGTGATACATCTTTAATTTTTTTCTTAACATAAGAATCATATTTTGCCATTAAATTAATCTTTAAGTTTGATCACTGATTTAAAAATCAATAAATTATTGAATATGAAAAAAATTGTATTTATCATTCTGATGGTGTTGATGCTTCCTGTCATGTTAACGGCCCAACCTTTGGCAAAAAGGCAGCCATATAATATTTCAAAAGAGAAAGTATTATATACTATTGGCTACGCCCATCTTGATACCGAATGGAACTGGGAATATCCTACTACTATTAATAAGTATATCTGGAATACAATGGAGGATAACTTCAAGCTATTTGAGAAATATCCCGATTATGTTTTCAATTTCACGGGCTCGCGACGATATAAAATGATGAAGGAGTATTATCCTGAATCATTTAAAAAAGTTGCAGATTATATCAATCAGGGTCGATGGTATGTCTCAGGATCATCTGTCGATGAAGGGGAAGTAAATATTTCTTCATCTGAATCGGTTCTTCGTCAGGTACTATACGGGAACCTTTTTTTCAAAAGGGAATTTAATAAAGAAAGTGTTGATTACATGCTTCCCGATTGTTTCGGTTTTGTGGCTACAATGCCATCTGTCTGGAGCCATGCCGGTCTTCTGGGATTTTCTACCCAGAAACTTACCTGGCGTTCAACAAACGGTGTTCCATTTAATGTTGGGGTTTGGGAAGGGCCTGACGGGAAGAGCATTATTGCTGCATTAAATGCCACTGATTACACAGGCAGAGTAGTTCCGCGACTTGACATAGACAGCACCTGGAATGCAAGGCTTCAGAATGATAAAAACAAATATGGTTTATTCTTTGATTACCGCTATTATGGTGTTGGTGATGTTGGCGGATCACCAAGGGATGAGGATGTAAAAAATGCTGTTAACAGTCTTAATAAAAGCGATAGCAAATTCAAAGTAATTCTGACATCATCGGATCAGATGTACAAAGATATAACACCTGAAATTCGTTCCAAGCTTCCAACTTATGCCGGAGATCTTCTTTTGATAGAACACAGCGCAGGATCGATGACCTCGGAATCTTATATGAAACGGGCTAACCGGAAGAATGAAGCCCTGTCTAAGTCAGCCGAACAAGCTGCTTCAATTGCCGATTGGCTGGGTGGGGCATCGTATCCTTTCGGGAAACTTAACAATTCATGGGAACTTCTTCTCGGTAGTCAGTTTCATGATATACTTCCCGGAACAAGTACTCCTAAGGCATATGAATATGCATGGAATGATGAATTCATTGCTATGAATGGTTTCTCAGAAGTATTAAAGAACTCAGTAAGCTCAATATCTCACGGTTTAAATACTATGGTTGAAGGGAGAGCGATTGTTGTTTATAATCCTGTAGCGACTGAAAGAGAAGATGTCGTAACAGCAGAACTATCCTATTCAAAACTGCCTGTAAATATTAAAGTATTTGACAGGAATAATAATGAAATACCTTCTCAGATAGTATCTTCTGCCGATAATAAGCTCACTATTATTTTTCTCGCAAAACTTCCGTCTGCCGGATTATCAGTATTCGATGTACGGGGAACCACAGAAAAACCCGCTTCTTCTTCATTATCAGTTACCAATAATACTTTGGAGAACAGCTATTTTAAAGTCAGGATTGATGCAAACGGAGATATTGCCAGTATCTATGATAAGAGATTATCAAAGGAGGTTCTTTCAAAGCCTGCGACTCTTGATTTTCAGCAGGAACGACCTTCTCAGTGGCCATCATGGAACATGGATTGGAACGATCGTAAAAATCCGCCAATTGATTACATGAATAAGGATGTATCAATCAGGACCGTTGAGCAGGGTCCGGTAAGGATTGCTCTGTCAATAACGAAAAAAGGTCAGAATTCTGAAATAACCCAGATTATCAGTCTTGCCTCCGGTGATGCCGGAAAAGTCATTGAGGTCAGAAATGAAATCGATTGGCAGTCGAAAGAGGTTAGTTTGAAAGCCGCATTCCCGACAACTGTTGTAAATGAATTTGCAACCTACGGCCTGAATACTGCTGCTATTAAAAGAACAACAAACAATGATGTTAAGTTTGAAGTCCCTGGCAGACAGTGGATTGATATAAGCGATAGATCAAACAGCTATGGTGTATCTATTCTTGAGGATTGCAAGTACGGTTCCGATAAACCTGATAACAGCACTCTCAGACTCACCCTGATGTATACTCCAAGAGCAAATTCATTTGTCTACCAGGGTACACAGGACTGGGGAATTCATAAAGTTAAGTATGGTATTTATCCACACCCAGGCGATTGGGTATATGCAGAAACACCATGGAAAGGCAATTTTCTTAACAATCCTCCGATAGCATTTGAGACCGGGAAACATGCTGGAGATCTTGGTAGAGAGGTATCTTTCATCAGATCGAGTACAAATCAGGTTGATGTTATGGCTTTTAAAAAAGCAGAAGAGGGTAATTATTATATAGTCAGAGTAAATGAGCTTTATGGGAAGGATGCAAAAGGAGTATCGATAAGTTTTCCGGGGAAAATTGTTGATGCTTATGAAGTAAACGGGCAAGAAAAGAAAATCGGAATTACAGATTTCACAAATGGTGTACTCAACTTTGATATTACCAGATTCCTGATCAGAACATTCGCGGTTAAATTTGAAAACCAGGTCAGCTCAATTTCAAAACCCATTCAGGCAGTGGTTGCAATTCCATATAATGAAGATGGAATCAGTTTTGACTCAAAACGATCTGATGGAAATATTATCAACGGGCTGACGATTCCTGCTGAAATGATCGGAACGGAAATCGTGAGTGAAGATATCCTGTTTAAAATCGGTAACAGCGCTGATGGACAAAAGAATATGCTGGCAGCCAATGGTCAGAAGCTGGAATTTCCGGCAGGTGAGTATAATAAGGTGTATATTCTCGCGGGAGCCACTCAGGATACGCCGGGTGAAGTGAAAGCCGGAAACAAAGTGACTGCTCTAAACTTTCAGAATTGGACCGGGTTTGTGGGACAGCATTATGGCAGGGTACTTTATTTTAATGATCTGAAAGTTGCATCAATTACGAAAGCCTTCACTAAAAGGGACAACATAGCATGGTTTTCATCACACAGTCATACACCTGATGCTAATAATACCTACCAGTACTGTTATCTGTTCAAATATGAAATTTCTCTTCCAAAAGGAACAAGATCAATTACCCTTCCGAAGAATACTAAGATTAAAATTTTCGCAGTTACTGTCGCTGAAAATAAGAACGAAGATGTTGTTCCGCTTCAGTTACTCTATGATGATTTCAGGAGTGATAAACCAGTACAATTGAGGACGAAGGAATATGTCACATCTGATCTGCAACCGCTGAAATATACTCAGAAACCTCTTTTTAGCCAGAAAATTGATGCGAGACAGATGCCAAGGCTAATAGCCTATCTCAAAAGCATTAACACAGATACTGTGATCGTATCAACACCTCCGTCGGTTACCGATTATGCTGATAAAAAATCAGGAAACGGCGTAAATGTGACATATTATGCAACTGGTAAATCAAAAAAGGGAATCGAGTACAATAATGAGAAATTTGATCTATCAAATATTCTTGACTCTCAAGATGGAAGACTTAAGGATACCATTCTTTTTGATAATGGTGAAGGAAGAATTATTGTTGATCTCGGGAAACCGATAAGTATTGAAATGATAAATATGTACTTTGGACAGTTCAGAAACCGTGGTCCACAGATTTTTACAATCTGGTCATCTTTGAAAGAATCTGCAATAAATGGGGACCCTAAGGTTAATGGCTGGCAGTATGTCGGACCTTATGGTCTCTCAGAAAGAGGAGTGGCTTCATCAGGCACATCTTTTGTATTTGATAATAATTTAAAATGCAGATATATTATGTTTCTTACTGATGGGAGCTGGCATGGTACTGAATATCTTAAACAACTTGATATAATTGAAAAGAAGTGATAAGAATCTGATCAACGCAACCTTTTTTTCATAAATTCCATCATTCTTAAAGAATTACTGGCATTTAATATTATTATTTTATATTTTTATATTCTCATTCAGGTAAAAACCTTGTCGGAGATAAAAAAAATAATAAAAGGTTGTCTTGCCGGTAACAGGAGGGATCAGGAACTTCTGTACAGGAGGCATGCTTCTAAGCTATTTGCTGTGTGTCTGCAGTATTCAGGTAATGATGATGAGGCAAGAGATATTTTACAGGAAGGGTTTATTAAGATATTTGAAAACCTTGAACATTTTAAACATGAAGGTTCTTTCGAGGGTTGGATGCGCCGGATAACTGTTAATACAGCACTTGAAAAATTCCGCTGCCGGCATAACCTTTATCGTGTCGATGATATTGATACAATAAAGGAACCCGATGCAGAACCTGATAATCAGGATTATGCAGGTCTTGATGCTAAAGATCTACTCGAAATAATCAGGGAATTGCCCACTAAATACAGGATGGTATTTAACCTTTTTGCAATAGAGGGATATTCGCATAAAGAGATAAGTAAAATAGTGAATATTTCAGAAGGGACTTCAAAATCAAATCTATCCCGCGCAAGGGTTATCCTTCAAAGAAGAGTTGGATCATATACAGGACTTAAGAAGAAAGTAGTAAATGAATGAAAAAGGGGCAAATATAGATCTTCTCTTCAGAAATGGACTCAAAGATTACGAGGTACTACCCCCACCAGGTGTCTGGGATGGAGTTCACTCCGCCATAAAAATAAAATCACGACCGATTATACTTCTAAGAATTGCTGCTGTGGTAACTATTCTATTGACAGTGAGTTTTTTAACTTACAAATGGAGCAGAGAGATCGCAAGTACTACTTCAGTTTCTGCATTATCTTTTAATGTAGGGGCCCCTTCACCTGTTATTTCTGTCCCTTTTGATGATCCTCAGTATTTGACGGCAAAAAGAAATAATCAGGTTAGAAACTCTTCAAATGTTAAAATTGAACCTCTTAACTATGGTACGATTAGTGATGCAACTGATGTATCATTTTCTCCTGAACCAATAATGAACATTCAGGAAACTAAAAGCCTGTCAATAGGGAATAATACAACAGTCAGAGGACCGTTGCTGGCACTTCCCAATAGGTCTCAGGTAAATTCAATATACATTCAATATCCTGATCTGCAATATTTACTTGTAAATAACTCCACCATACCTGTGAACAGGTGGTCTATAGCAGCCATGGCTTCACCGACATATTATTCGGGAATAAGTTCGGGGAGTGATCAACTTTCAAACAAGGTAATGTCATCGGAACAACCTCTTTTTTCGTATTCAGGCGGCCTCTCATTTTCTTATAAAATCAGTAAAAGGTTCAGTATACAATCAGGTCTTTACTATTCATCTTTAGGACAAAAGGTAGATGGCATAAATTCCTACAGCGGATTTACTCAATTTGTCAATACAAAAGGAGATCATAACTTTGAGGTACTTACTTCAAATGGTAAGGTTTTTACAACCAATCCTGATGTTTTTCTTACTGCTAATGGTTCAGACAGAATACTAACTGCCTATACAAAAGATGTGTTTGACCCTAATAAAGCAAGCCTTCAGCCTGTAAATAGTTCACTAAACCAGAATTTCAGTTACCTGGAATTTCCAGTCATCCTGAGATATAAAATTGTAGATAAAACGATAGGTATTAATCTTATCGGAGGATTATCATATAATCTATTGGTTCATAATTCAGTATACACTACTCTTGATGGTAAGATATATCCTGTTGGGGATACAAAAGGATTGAATCCTCTTAACTTAAGCAGCTCCCTCGGGATGGGTATGGAATACAATATCTCTGGTAAACTATCACTCAACCTCGAACCAACTTTCAGATATTACCTCAATCCGTTCAGTGTTACAACAGGCTCATTCATTCATCCCTATTCTTTTGGAATCTTCTCCGGAGTATCATATAAATTCTGAGACCTGATCCGACACAAGATTACCCCGAAATTATTTTTCAGGTGCAAAAATGTTACCTTTGCACATTATTTTTAATAACCCGAGTTATTATGATAAATTCAAAAAGGAAAACGGTACTTACTGCTTTTGTTCTCACAGGCACAGTTATTATCATTCTTTCAATTGCCCAGAGCTTTAAAGGTTTTAAAAGTAGTCCGGAGGTGGGGGTGCATCATGTAATGGATACGCTATATAATATTAAGTCAATTAAATTGCCTGATGAGGTAACATTTGCAGGCGAGAAAATGCCTCTCGACAACTTCGATACCAGAGAAAGTCTTGAACGTGAAATTCTTACGAGCGCTTACAGGCACTCATCCACGATTTTAATTATAATGAGGGCTCACCGGTATCTCCCTCTTATCGAAAAAGTACTGAAAAAGAATAATGTTCCGGATGATTTCAAATATCTGGTTGCAGCGGAAAGTGAATACAGCAATATGGTTTCACCTGTCGGTGCTACAGGTTTCTGGCAGATCATGCCTGAGACAGGCAGGGAAGAAGGAATGGAAATCAATACTGTTGTCGACGAAAGATATGATGTTGAAAAATCAACCCAATTTGCCTGTGACTACTTTCTTAGGTCGTATGAAAAATATGGTAACTGGACACTCGCAGCAGCATCTTATAATGGGGGGAGAGGTGGAATCGATGAGCAGATCGACATTCAGCATCAGAAAAACTATTATGATCTGTTACTGAGCGATGAAACAGCAAGATATATATTCAGAGCAGTCGCGTATAAACTTGTTATTACTGATCCTGCGAATTATGGATTTAAGATCGCAATAATGGATCTGTTTCCGGAGCTAAAATTCTATGAAATTAAAGTCGACACAGTTGTAGCCGATTTTTCCGCTTTCGCTGAGAAGTTCGGCACGAATTATAAGATGTTAAAGTTTCTGAATCCCTGGCTTAGGAAACCATACCTGACACCAAAATCAAATAAGGAATACCTTATTAAGATTCCTTCTGAGGGCATGCGGAATATAGAAAAAACAGAAACGGGAAGCTGAGCTTTTGATTAGGAGAAGTCAAGATGAATGAGGAGATTAAAGTCCTTGGTGCAAGGGTCCATAATTTACAAAACATAGATGTAACTATCCCGCGAAACAGCCTGGTGGTAATAACCGGATTAAGCGGCAGCGGAAAATCGTCTCTTGCCTTCGATACAATATATGCTGAGGGTCAAAGGCGCTATATGGAGACTCTATCGGCTTATGCCCGTCAGTTTCTCGGAGGAATGGAGCGACCTGATGTTGATAAGATAACAGGTCTGAGTCCGGTAATCTCCATCGAACAGAAGACAACCAATAAAAATCCCCGATCAACAGTCGGCACAATCACCGAGATTTACGATTTTCTAAGGCTATTATATGCCAGAGCATCCGATGCATATTCTTACGCATCCGGCGAGAAGATGGTTAAGTACTCAGATACACAGATACTTGACCTTATTAAAAGCCGTTTCTCAGGAGAAAAAGTATTTTTTCTGGCCCCGATAGTTAAAGGCAGGAAAGGGCATTATAAGGAGTTATTTGAACAACTAAGACGAAAAGGATTCCTTAATGTTCGCATTAACAACGAAATCAGGGAACTTTCTCCGGGTATGAAGCTCGACCGGTATAAGACCCATTTTATTGAGCTTGTTGTTGATAAATTCAAAGTTGGAGATACATCCGATAAAAGACTCAATGATTCAATCCTTATGTCACTTGATCAGGGCGACGGGGTGATGATGGTTCTGGAAAGCGGAAATAATGAACCGAGGTATTTCAGCCGGCACCTGATGTGCCCGGTAACCGGAATATCATATAATGATCCCGCTCCTCATACCTTTTCATTCAACTCCCCACAAGGAGCCTGTCCTCATTGCAATGGTCTGGGTGAGATATCAAGCATTGATGAAGAAAAGCTGATTCCTGATGGGGAACTCAGCATCAGAAAAGGAGGGATCGAACCTCTTGGAAAATATAAGAATACATGGATCTTCTGGCAGATAGAAGCTATAGCTGAAAAGAACGGATTCACCCTTGATACTCCGATAAAAGAGATTCCTGAAGATGCTCTCCATAAGATACTCTACGGTTCCGACGAAGTACTCAAGTTATCAAATACTCCCCTTGGTATGACTTCGAACTATTTCTTAACCTTCGAAGGCGTCGTCAATTTTGTCGGGAATATTGAAACAATAAGCAGCAAGAAAACCGGAACAAAAATCAAAGACCAATATGTACAGTATAATGTTTGTCCCGAATGTCAGGGTACCCGGCTGAAAAAGGAGTCATTATATTTCAGAATAGCAGACAAAAATATCGGAGAGCTCTCATCAATGGATATCAAAGAGTTATCTCATTTCCTGGCCAACATTGAGGAGAAGCTTACCGGGAAGCAAAAATTAATTGCTTCAGAAATCCTTAAGGAGATAAGAACCAGACTTGGATTCCTGCTTGAGGTAGGACTGGAGTATCTCTCAATGAACAGGGGAGCCAGAACTCTCTCGGGAGGTGAAAGCCAACGGATACGACTGGCTACTCAGATTGGTTCAAGACTTGTAAATGTACTTTATATTCTTGATGAGCCGAGTATTGGCCTGCATCAGAGGGATAACAGGCGACTGATTACTGCTTTGAAACAACTCAGAGATGCCGGTAACTCTGTCATAGTGGTTGAACACGACAGGGAGATGATATTGTCCGCTGATCATGTAATAGATATGGGTCCTGGCGCCGGACGACTTGGGGGCTTTGTCGTAGCTTATGGAAATCCAAAGGAATTGATGAAACAGGATACTCTTACTTCCTCATATCTCAATAATAAAAGGAAGTTCCACATTCCTGAAGTGAGAAGAGAAGGGAATGGCAAATTCCTGAAACTATTCGGTGCCTCAGGGCATAACCTTAATAACGTGGATGTTACATTACCTTTAGGCACACTTATTTGTGTAACGGGAGTCTCGGGAAGTGGCAAATCATCACTCATTAACCAGACTCTTCATCCTGCCCTTGCAAAGAGATTTCATAATTCAGGTAAATCCCCATTGCCTTACAGAGAGATCACCGGTCTCGAAAACCTCGATAAGGTTATTGAAGTAAGCCAGTCACCAATTGGCAAAACACCTCGTTCAAATCCTGCAACATATACCGGTGTTTTTACTGACATCCGGAAGCTTTTTGAGCAGACAACTGAAGCTAAGATACGAGGATTTGGTGCAGGAAGATTCTCTTTTAATGTTAAAGGCGGGCGCTGTGAGGGATGTGAAGGAGCGGGAATGAAAACTATCGAAATGAATTTTCTTCCGGATGTATATGTTCACTGTACAGAATGTAACGGGAAACGGTATAACCGCGAAACACTCGAAGTCAGGTATAAAGGGAAGTCAATAAGTGATGTTTTGGAGATGACTGTTGATATGGCTGTGGAATATTTTGTTAACGTACCATCAATTTATCATAAAATAAAAACACTTCAGGATGTAGGACTCGGATACATCAAGCTTGGACAACAATCCACAACACTTTCAGGTGGCGAGGCGCAACGTGTTAAACTGGCAACGGAACTGGCCAGGCGCGATACCGGTAAAACACTTTATATCCTTGATGAACCAACTACAGGATTGCATTTTGAGGATGTAAGAGTTTTACTGGATGTCCTCAACAAGCTTGTCGACAGGGGCAATACTATTATTGTAATTGAGCATAACCTTGATGTTGTTAAGATGGCTGATTATGTTATTGATCTTGGCAAAGAAGGAGGGAAGGCCGGGGGTAATATTCTATTCTCCGGATCACCTGAAAAACTTGTAGGGTGTTCTGACAGTTATACCGGAAAATACCTTAAGGCAGAACTTAAGGCATAAGAATTTAATTATATTTGAGTCTGTTAACATTTATTGAAACTAAAATGGAGAAACCTGCTGATCTGATTAAAGATGCCTTTGAAGAGAAAACATGGCATGAAATTCACACAACTGATTCATGGAGAGTCTTTAAAATTATCTCGGAGTTAGTCGAGGGTTTTGAAAAACTTGCCCGGATCGGTCCTTGTGTTTCTATTTTTGGTTCAGCACGGACAGCTATTAATAGTAAGTATTATTTACTGGCTGAAGAGATAGCCTTCAAGTTGACTCAGAACGGATATGGAGTTATTACCGGAGGCGGTCCGGGCGTTATGGAAGCAGCTAATAAAGGTGCTGCACGGGGAAAGGGCAAATCTGTAGGTATAAATATTGATCTTCCATTTGAACAGCATGCCAATCCATATATTGATTCTGATAAACTAATAACATTTGATCATTTTTTTATCAGGAAAGTTATGTTCATGAAATATGCGCAGGGTTTTGTGGTTCTTCCAGGCGGATTTGGAACATTCGATGAACTCTTTGAAGCAATAACTCTTATCCAGACAAGGAAGATCGGGAAATTTCCAATAATACTTGTCGGTAAAAAATACTGGAGCGGTTTAATAGACTGGATCAAAGAGGAAATGCTCGCTGAAGAACATAATATCAAAGCTGAAGACCTCAATCTCTTTACACTGGTTGATACATCTGATGAGGCTGTGGATTATATTGTTAAGTTCTATTCGAGATATCTTCTCAGTCCAAACTTCTGATCAGACCTTTCTCATACGGTCCATTTCCCGGGTAGCATCTTTTCGCTTGAGGGTTTCACGTTTGTCGTATTCTTTCTTGCCTTTGGAGATTGCTATTTCGGCTTTTGCCAATCCTCTGTTGTTGATAAATACCTTTATGACAATTATAGTCAATCCACTCTCTTTTATTTTTCTTTCGATTTTTCTTAATTCCCGGGAAGTAAGAAGCAATTTTCTCTCCCTGAGAGGATCATGATTATTAAGATTTCCCCACCAGTATTCTGAAATATGCATACCCTTGATAAAAAGCTCTCCATTGTTGAAGAAGCAGTATGAGTCGGAAATAGTTGCTTTTCCTAATCGAATCGATTTTATTTCTGTTCCCGAGAGAATAATTCCCGACACAAATTTTTCCAGGAACTCATAATCGTGATAAGCCTTTTTATTATTAATTACAATATTTCCTTTGCCTCCTTTCATTCAATACGATTAAGCAAAAAATGTATAATAGATTTTATCGATTAATTTTGTAAAAAGAAAATCAGTTGCAATAAATATCACTACAAAAGTTATCAGTGATGCAATCAGTAAAGGCATTTTCTTATAAGCAGTAGGCGTTAATATCCTCTCAGTTCCTGTCCAGAAGATATACAGGCTAAAGAGAGCTAAGACATTGACAAAAAGAAGAGATTCGAATAAACGGCTTAGTACCTGGCATAGCAGCAACGGCACAACCGAATAGACAATTAACCTGAAGGAAACGGCAAAATTTTTACCAAGGTCAAGTGAATATGTTATTTTATTGAGTATATAAGCAGTAGCATAAACAGTTATATAAAACAGGAGAAAACATTTTATCCCCTCAAATACAGAATAGACCGGGGATAATTCAGAATTTGTAAAGATTAAAGATCCTGCCATAGCCGAACCTGAAACCAGAAGGATTAAAGGGAATAAAAAACTATTTCTTATCACATTGACAGGTTTATTTTCCGAATCAATTGTTTCCCATGCCTTTATCGGATTAAAAATAATATCTTTTACTAAGAAAAGTGAGAACTTGCCAGCCATAAAAATCATATTTGAATGTCGGGCAAAATTAAATAAATTTATGGTATATTGCTTTACTAACCGAAATGATTAAAAATGTGAGTGTGGAGCTAAATTCTATTTATGATTTATTAGTAGTTACCGGGCCCACCGCATCTGGGAAAACTTCCCTGGCTGCAACCATTGCGTATAGGGTAGGTGGTGAGATTATCAGTGCCGATTCACGACAGGTTTACAGAGGCATGAATCTTGGCACAGGAAAGGACTATGAGGATTATCTGGTTAATGGCACACATATTCCTTGTCATTTGATTGACATTGCTGAACCGGGGTATAAATATAATGTATTCGAGTATCAACGCGATTTTAATAAAGTCTATTCAGATCTGAAAAAGCGAAAAACATTCCCGGTCGTTTGCGGCGGTTCCGGAATGTATGCAGATAGTATTGTAACCGGATACAAAATGTTTGAGGTGCCATCTGACAGTGGACTGAGAATTGAACTTGAGAAAAAATCGATAGAGGAGCTTAAAGAGATATTATCAACCTTTAAAAACCTTCATAATAGTACAGATATTGATACCAGGAAGCGGGTAATCAGAGCAATTGAAATCGAACATTCCAGTAGAAACAAGGGAAAAACATACAGTGGGTTTCCGGAAGTAAGAGCTCTCCTGATTGGTATTATGTTAGATAGAGATACACGGCGAAAAAGGATAACAGAGAGGCTTAAACAACGTCTCCAATCAGGTATGGTTGATGAAGTTAAGCATCTTATCGATCAGGGTATAAACACTGACACTTTGATTTACTATGGTCTTGAATATAAGTTTATCACATTTTATCTGACCGGAAAAATATCTTACGAAGAAATGGTGAGGGATCTTGAGATCGCAATTCATCAGTTTGCTAAACGGCAGATGACCTGGTTCAGAGGGATGGAACGGAAAGGTATAAAGATTAACTGGCTTGATGGTGAGTTATCAATGGAAGAGAAGGTGGAGAAAGTGATGGAATTATTATTAGTCGAAAGTCAATAAAGTCAAAAGTCCATAAAGTTGAAGGATATTTCAGCCTTTACAGACTTCTGACATTATAGATTTTAAGACTATTTCAAATACGTATCAAGCCACTCGAAAAACTCACGTTGCCAGATAACTGCATTCTGGGGTTTTGTAACCCAATGGTATTCATCCTCGAAGAAAAGCAGTCTGCTCGGAACACCATGTAACTGGGCAGCCTGGAATGCTTCCATGCTCTGAGTATACGGTATCCTGAAATCATTCTGTCCTGTAATTATAAGTATAGGTGTTGTCCACTTATCAACCATAAGATGAGGGGAGAATTTATAGCTGGGAAGATTTTTCCAGTATGGACCTCCATAATCTTTGTCAGGAAACCAGAGCTCCTCGGTTGATCCGTACTCGCTTTCGAAATTGAATACTCCGCAGTGAGCAATAAACGCTTTGAATCTTCCATTATGTACGCCAGCAAGATAGAAGACTGAATAGCCGCCATAACTTGCACCCACTGCGCCCATTCTCTTTGCATCAATGTAAGGTTCTTTCGCCATTGCATCGGTTGCATCAAGATAGTCCTGAATATTTTTCCCTCCATAATCGCCGGAAATCTGTTCTTTCCATTCCTGACCAAACCCGGAAACACCACGACGGTTTGGTGCAAATACAATATAGCCCTTCGCGGCTATCATCTGCATATTCCACCTATATGACCAGAACTGATCAAGTGCCGATTGCGGACCTCCTTCACAGAAAAGCAGTGCAGGATATTTTTTTGCAGGGTCAAAATCAGGAGGATAAATTACCCACATCTGCAGGTCTTTCTTATCTTTTGTTTTAATATATTTCTCTTCAACCTTACCCATCCTGATATTATCGTAGATAGCTTTATTTACAGAAGTGATCTGTTTAAGCGCCCCTGTCTTCATATCAATTGTTGAAACTTCAGGAGCCATCGACATTGAGGCCAGTTCTGAAATCAGAACCCCCGACTTTAAATCGATTGGGCCAAGATTATGAACTCCTTCTGTTAACTTTGATACACCTTTTCCCTGAAGATCGGTTTTGAATATCTGAGAAGTACCCATATAAGAACATGTGAAGTACATTGTACTTTCATCATTCCATTTAACAGTTGCTACATCAAAATTCCATCCTTTTGATACCCATGCTTTGGTTCCTTCTTTAATATTGTAAACAAACAACCGGTCGAGATCAGCTTCATAACCATCTCTTTCCATGCTTTGATATGCTATTTTTGAACCATCGGGTGAAAAGACCGGATATCTATCGTATCCCTTGTTATCTTCTGTAATATTAATTTCTTTATCTGTTTCAAGATTATACAGGTAAATATCTGAATTCGTGCTGACTGCGTCTGCTTTGCCTTTAAGTCTTTTGCTTGTATAGGCTATTGATTTCCCATCGGGGCTCCATGCAATTTCTCCTTCATCGAAATAGGGTGCAGTAGGTGATTCAAACCTTTGCCCTGCCATGATATCTTTTCCTTCTGAAACGGCGCTTCCGTTAAATGTAGAAACAAAAATATGGCTATATGAAAAATCACTCCAGTAGTTCCAGTGTCTGTACATAAGATCATTGATAATCCTGACATTGGCTTTAGGAAGGTTATGTTTTTCATTTGCAGTCTGATCTAATTTTACTCTTTTTGTAAAATAGATCTTATTGCCATCGGGAGAAACACTGAAAATCTCAAAGTCATTAATACCTGAAATTACATTGACCGCTGAACCGTCGATACTCATAGAACAGAGTTTCCCTTTATTTACAAAAGCTATTGATTTTCCGTTATTGATCCATTCCGGAGAGCTTCCTCCGTCAGTTGTGAGTTGCACCGGATTACTTCCATTTACTGCAGTTTTAAAGATATTAGTTCGTCTTCCTTCACTCTGAAGATCAATATCTGTAACAGTGTATAAAACAGTTGAACCATCAGGAGAAAGAGCAAAAGATCCGAGCCGTCCGAATTTCCACATTATTTCAGGAGTCATCACTCCACCTGCTTTTTCTTCAGAAGTCAATTGATTATTGAACTGTGGTGAAGCTTCTGATATTACCGGAGCATTTTGTTTGCATGAAGAAGTAATAAGCAGTGTCAAAAGAAGTACCGGCAGAAGATATCTTTTCATGATTTTATAGTATTTTAAATAATATTATTTCTTGAGGGCTAAGGACACTTTAGCTTTCAGTTCATCATATAATTCCGGGTTATCCTTAAGAATCTGTTTGACTGCATCGCGTCCCTGACCAAGTTTGGTTTCTCCATAACTGAACCATGAACCGCTTTTCTTTATAATTTCAAAATCGACTCCCAGATCAACAATCTCTCCAAGCTGCGAAATGCCTTCACCATAAAGTATATCGAAATCAGCTTTTCTAAAGGGAGGCGCCAGCTTATTCTTCACAATTTTGACCCGTGTCCTGCTGCCTATTATTTCTTCACCGTCTTTAAGCTGACTTGTCCGGCGAATATCTAATCTTACAGAAGCATAAAACTTCAATGCATTACCTCCGGTAGTAGTTTCAGGATTACCAAACACCACCCCGATTTTATCCCTGAGCTGATTAATGAAGACACAGGATGTATTTGTTTTATTGATATTTGCAGTAAGTTTTCTTAGTGCCTGTGACATCAGTCTTGCCTGCAGACCCATCTTGGATTCACCCATTTCACCCTCAATTTCGGCTTTTGGAGTAAGTGCGGCAACAGAGTCAATAACAACTATATCCAGTGCCCCGGACCTGATTAGGTTGTCAGTGATCTCAAGTGCCTGTTCACCGTTATCAGGTTGAGAAATAAGCAGATTTTCAACATCTACACCCAGTTTCTCAGCATAATTACGGTCAAAAGTATGTTCCGCATCGATTATTGCTGCGATACCTCCATTCTTTTGAGCTTCAGCAATAGCATGTATAGCCAGTGTCGTTTTTCCCGATGCTTCAGGACCGTAAATTTCTGTAACCCTTCCGCGTGGTATTCCGCCAATACCCAGCGCAGCATCAAGCCCGATTGAACCTGTTGAGATTACCTGGATGTTGTCGATTGCATGATCGCCTAACTTCATTATTGTTCCCTTGCCAAAGTCTTTTTCAATTTTTCCAAGAGTAACCTCTAGCGCCTTAAGTTTCTCTTTATTTATTTCTTTTCTTTCTATGATCATATAATTGGTTTTATTGATTGTAT
>Ga0209746_1000192_pt1 | contig 33330 bp, 31 predicted proteins | sample BarGraNGADG00211_3_FD_184496 | JGI IMG/M metagenome (GOLD analysis project Ga0209746, IMG submission 184496) | Arctic peat soil microbial communities from Barrow, Alaska - Barrow Graham LP Ref core NGADG0011-211 (SPAdes) (version 2) | ecosystem: Environmental > Terrestrial > Soil > Wetlands >... | reverse complement strand
TGCCCCGTCCGGGAACCGGGACTACCTCGCTGAAACCGGGACTACCCCGTCCCGTGCTGAAACCGGGACTACCCCGTCCCGTGCTGAAACCGGGACTACCACGCAAGCCGTCATCCTGCAGGCCGACCTGGCGCTCGACCCGCCAGAGAGCCTGCGGACGTGGTTGGTTAAATTTAACGGCAGCCGGCTCGTGGTCCCGCGCGCGGCGGCGGGCTGGGTGTGGGTTGGCAGCGCGCAGGCCGACTTGAACCAGGCCGCGCTGGCCCTGCGTCAACTGGCCGAGGGTCAGGAAGTCCGCCAGAAAGCCTCCGTCTCCGGCTCGATGATTTTCCTGTACGTCATCGCCGGGCTGTTTGGTCTGGAAGTCCTGGGCCTGTTGGTCAGCCTGGGTGCGTCCTTATTGTTCCGTTAATAGGGCTATCAAAAAGTCTATTGCTAAGTTCGCAGTACCTTGTGAAAGCCTGGTAATCCCCACCCCCTCCCGGAAGGACACCGGGACGGTGTGACCCACGCCCCAGGGCGGGGAAAATGAAAATCGTGTTCCGTTAACCGTCTTCTCACATTGACGGTCTCAGGATATACTTCGGATAGGGTGACGTTACGCCGCCCTATCCGACGTGGTAGTCCCGGTTCCAGCGAGGTAGTCCCGGTTCCCGGACTGGGCACGGGAAGGAGAGGACCGAGCGATGAAAGTAACCGTCTTACAAGAAAACCTGGCCCGCGGGTTGAGCACCGTCTCCCGCGCCGTTTCGCCGCGCAGTACACTGCCGGTGCTCTCGAACGTCCTGATCGCCAGCGACGAAGGCCGTCTGCGCTTGTCGGCCACCAACCTGGAACTGGGCATCACCTGCTGGATCGGTGCCAAGATCGAAGAAGAAGGCTCGACCACCATCCCGGCGCGCACCTTCGCCGATCTGGTCGGGACACTGCCGCAGGAGCAGGTCAGCCTGAACCTGAACGCTTCCACCCAGACCCTGAACGTGCGCTGCGGTGCCTCGAACACCGACATCAAGTGCATTGACGCCCAGGAGTTCCCGCCCCTGCCCATCCCGGACATGGAAGGCGCCATCCTGCTAAACGTGGCCGATTTCAAGGACATGATTTCGCAGGTGGTCTTTGCCGCCTCAACGGACGAGGCCCGTCCGGTGCTGATGGGTGTGCTGGTGATGGTGGAAAAGGATGCCATTACGATGGCCTCCGCGGATGGTTTCCGTCTGTCGGTGCGCAAAGGAACCCTGTCCCAGCCCGCCGCGCAACCGTTTACGGCCATCATCCCGGCGCGCGCTCTGAGCGAACTGGCGCGCGTAGCCAGTGACGGCAACGAGATGATTTCAATGGTCATGCCCAAGGGCCGTGGACAGGTTGTCTTCCGCATGAAGGAAGTGGAAGTGGTCTCGCAGTTGATTGACGGGACCTTCCCGGATTTCCAGCAGATCATCCCGCGCTCGTATAAATCCCGCACCATCCTCTCAACCCCGGCCCTGCTCAAGGCCTGCAAGCAAGCCGAGATCTTCGCCCGCGAAGGCTCGAATGTGGCCCGCTTCAATATCAAATCCTCCGGCGAACTGGAACCCGGCTCGGTGGAAATCTCCGCCCAGTCCGAAGAGACCGGTTCGAACGAGACGGTGGTGGCGGCGACGATTGACGGCGTCGGTCTGCTGATTGCCTTCAATGTCAAGTATCTGCGCGAGGTGCTGGAAGTGGTCAAATCACCCAACGTGGCGCTGGAAACCTCCGCTCAGAACGCTCCGGGTGTCGTCCGCCCGGTGGGAGACGATAACTTCCTGCACGTCATCATGCCGATGCATTTAGGTTAAGCCAATTTATCCTGAGTTGTGAAAGCGTCAGGGCGCAACTCGCCCTGACGTTTCTGAATGGACAAGTAATGAAATTCCCCACCCCAGTTAGAATCCTGCTCCTGCTTCTCCTCGTTTTAATTGGCTGGAACTACTGGCTGCATTCCGCTTGGGAACTGTATAACAAAGCCACCCGGACGGACTCGGGGGAATTGCACAATGTGGATTTCTTTGCCTATTACAATGCCGGGTCGCGCTTCCTGAATAACAACAACCCTTACTTCTGGGGGGAGGATGCCCAAAATAATCCGATCCTCTCGGATTTTATCTACCCTCCCCCGGTCCTGCCCATTTTCAGCCTCCTGTCCCGGATACCCTATGACCTGGCCCGCCTGGTCTGGTTGATCACTTACGGGCTGGGCTTTGCATGTATCCTGGGCTGGATGGTCCGGTCCTTTGCACCCTAGTGGCGGTACGTTTTCCTGATGTTAAGCCTTACGCTCACCCTGGCATCCTTCCCACTCTTGAGCCTCATACAACACGGCCAGGTGGATATTTTCATTATTAGCCTGATCCTGGCAAGTTTTCTCTCCTATGTCAGGAAAAACCGCCTGCTGGCCGCGATCCTGTTGGCGGTGGCAACCTTGATTAAGGTCAGCCCGGGATTCCTTCTTATTTATTATGTCATTTTCCGCCGCGATTTCCGCTTCTTGCTGATGTACATCGGAAGCCTGGCAATCCTGATGGTATTTTCGCTCCTTTTCGTTCCGATCGGCTGGTATTTGGATTATGTTCGGTATGTACTCCCGGAGATCGGGAAAGGCAACTCTTTCTGGATGAACCAATCCATCCTCAAGTACCTTTCTTTCTCCCCAGGCATCTCCCGCGTGGCTGGCATCGGTGGGCTGGGTTTGTTAGCCATTGTGGTCTGGCTCATCAGCCTGCGGTACTCTGCAGAAGAACGCAAATCTGTACTCCCGTTGGGGAACAGTGGAATGATCGGCGAGCTGGTTTTCATCCTCAACCTGTCGGGTACTCTGATCTTCCTGGGTATAGCCTGGGTAGCGGCCTATGTCTGGCTGATCATCCACTCCGCCTGGCTGGTGATCATCCTACTCACCCGGCGGATCAAACTACCCTGGCTGGGGGGTATTGGCGCAGGGATCGCCCTGGTCATGGCTAAAGTCTACGGGTTCCCCATCCTGGATTCGCTTAACCTGTGGGGGGGTATCATTTTGACCACCTGCCTGGCAACCGGCCTGCTGACAAAAAAGTTCCAGCCGCCGCATCACCTACCTGACTCTGAATCAACACTGAAACCAAGATGAGCTTACCCAACCCCTCCGCTGACCGAGTCTTGCGTATTTACCTGACCCTGAGTGAATACCCGGTCTTGAGTGGGCGTATCAGTCATATCATGCGCGAACAACTCTTTGCGCGCGGCATCCTTACCAAGGTTGACTTTGAGGCCGAAGCGCGCCTGGAAGCCATCGAGAGCCAGACCAGGGAAGGGCTGGGCGACCCGTACGGCCAGGAGACCCAGGAGGTCTGGGAAGAACGCCTGAGGCGCGTCCGTGATCGTCTAACCGATTTCTACTTTGGCAACAACCTGCCCTATGAAGATTTTGAACAGATTGTCCGCCAGGCGGTCAGTGAACACGGTAAAGTGCCGGACCTGATCACATTCAACCCTGAACTGGCTCCACAGGATATGCTCTTCGAGCAGGCGGAGAACATCGAACGCATGCCCGCCATCAGGCGCAAAAAGCTTGAAGCGCGCCTGCAAGAAATCAAGGTGGTGCTCATCCGCACCATGATCAGCGACCAGTTGGCGTATTTGAACATCGCCCGCAAGTGGTTCACGGTGGAGGACTTAATAGAAATCCGCCAGCGCAAAATCGGATACGGGAAGATCGGCGGGAAGTCGGCGGGGATGATGCTGGCATACCGCATTCTTCGAGACGTGGCCCCGCCCGAGGTCCAGGAAACGCTGCGGATCCCGAACTCCTATTTCCTCGCATCGGATATGTTCTACGCCTTCATGGCGGCCAATGGCCTGATCCACTGGTCCGACCAGAAATACAAGTCCGAAGCCAAGATGCGCACCGATTATCCCAGGATCGTGCGTGACTTTGTCAAAGGGACCTTCCCCGAGGATATCCTCGAGCGCCTGCGCGTCATCCTGGATGAGGCCGGAAAACGCCCGCTCATCGTGCGCTCTTCCAGCCTGCTGGAGGACAACTTCGGCACCTCCTTCGCCGGGAAATATGACAGTTTCTTCTGCCCCAACCAGGGCAATCCCGAAGAAAATCTCACGGCTCTGACGGAGTCCATCGCCCGCGTTTACGCCTCGTGCATGAATCCGAACGCCCTGCTCTACCGCCACCAGAAAGGCCTGGTGGACTACGACGAGCGTATCGCCGTGCTCGTCCAGTTCGTGGAGGGTGAGCAATACGGGCGTTATTTCCTGCCACAGGCTGCAGGTGTGGCTTTCAGCCGCAACCTGTACCGCTGGTCGCCGAAAATCCGTAAAGAGGACGGCTTCCTGCGCCTGGTATGGGGGCTGGGAACACGCGCCGTTGAAGCGCGCGGCGACGATCAGCCCCGCCTCGTGGCGCTCAGCCACCCGCTCCTGCGCCCGGCCGATTCTACCGAAGCCATCCGTCAGCACTCCCAGCAGTTTGTAGACCTGCTCGACCTGGAAGAGAATGCCCTGAAAACCCTGCCCATCCGCGAGGTGCTAAACCCGCAATATCCCGCCCTGCGCACCATCGCCCAGGTGGACGAGAGCGGCTTCGTCGAGAACATCACCTCCAGCCTGGTGGACCCGGAAAATCTCGTGGTCACCTTCGACGGTCTGCTGCGGCGCACGCCCTTCGCCGCGCACATGAAAACCATCCTGGCCTTACTTGAAAAGCACTACGGTTCTCCGGTGGATACCGAATTCACCGCCGAAATCGTGGACCCGCAGGCTGCCCAGTCCGAGGTCCATATCACGCTGCTCCAGTGCCGTCCGCAGAGTGCCCTGAGCGATGGCGGCGAAGTGGACCTGCCCGCCCTGCTCGACCCGGCCGATGTCGTTTTTGCGACCCGCCGCATGGTCCCGCGCGGCAAGGTGACCGGCATCCGCTGGGTGCTGTTCGTCCCGCCGGAGGGCTACTTCTCTCTGGCTTCTCCCGCCGAACGCAACCGGCTGGAACGCGCCATCGGCAGTCTCAACGCCGCCTTAAAAAACGAGACCTTCATCTGCGTAGGCCCCGGTCGCTGGGGGACTTCGACGCCGGACCTGGGCGTCAGCATCGCCTACGGGGATATCTACCACACCCATGCCCTGGTTGAACTGACCGGCAAGGGCATCGGCCCGGACCTGGAGCCGTCGTTCGGCACTCATTTCTTCCAGGACCTGATGGAGGCGCACATCTACCCGTTAAACGTTAACCTGGACGACCGCGACTCCGTCTTCAACCGGGGCTTTTTCGACAAAACCCCCAACCGTCTCCCCGACTTTCTCGCCGCCGATAAAATCTTGCTCCGTACCCTGCGCCTGCTTAAAGTGGACGATTTCCGCCCGGGTCATAGTCTGTCGCTGGTGATGAACGATGATGAGGGGAAGGCAGTAGCATTTTTGCGGGAAGATTAAAGCGCTCCAGGCGGCTTGAGGTATAAAGAAAATACGAGCGGCACAAAGGTTGTGTGTCGCTCGTATGATTTATGTTCAGGTAGATTTCCGGCCATAGCCGATGGCATTCTGCGATATTGCATGGTGATAATATGAAAGCAAGCTTTTACCGTTTCATCGTTTTCAGGTCCGTCGTACTCAGGTATGGCAGAAGCACCTTGATTGTGGTCCCCTTGCCGAGACCAGGGCTTTCCGCCCAAATTTTGCCGCCATGCGCCTCGATCAATCCCTGGGCGATGGAGAGTCCGATGCCCATCCCACCGTGCTTGCGCGTGGTGTGCGGTTCGATCTGGAAAAACTCCTGGAAGATTTTTTTCAACTCACCTTCCGGGATGCCCTTACCGTTATCCTGCACCCAGGTCAACACTTCGCCCGGTTGAGCTTTGGCTCCAATCGTGATTTTGCCGCCATCTGGCGTGAAACGCACAGCGTTATCCAGCAGGTTGACAAAAGCCGAGGTCAGCTTATCCGGGTCGCACTTAACCGGGATGGGACCCTCCGGCAAGTCCAGAGTAACCTGTTGCCCCTTCGCATCTGCCAGGCGTTTAACCTCCCCGTATGCCCCGCGTAAAATTTGCTGCACCGGGACAACCTGCCGGTACATAACCATATCTTTGGAGCGCAGCGTGTTCAGATTGGTCATGGCGTCCACCAGGACGCGCATCTGCATGGCTGCGTTGAGCACCTGCTTGGCGTGGTCGGAGAGTTCACTGGGAGATTCTTCCTGCAGGAAAGAGGCATAACCGATGATGACGCCCAGGGGCGTGCGGAGTTCGTGCGAAGCCAGTGCCAGGAAATTGGTCTTCAACTGGTCGGCGGCACGCAGTTCGTTATAGGCATCCTGCAAGGCTTTAACCAGGCGGGCATTATGGATGGCTACCGCTGCCTGCGAGGCAATCACCGAGAGGATGTCCGCATCGCTTTCGTCAAAATTCCCATCCCGCTTGTTCAATGCTTCCAGCACGCCGGTCGGCTTGTCCTTGATGCGCATGGGGACGCCCAGTATGTTGTTAACTTCAAAATCAACATGCCTGGAAACCATAGCGAAATGGCGCGAATCGTTCTTTACGTCAGACAGGCTGATGATCTTGTTTTCGCGGAAGATCGTCCCGGCCAGACTGTTATCCAGTGGGACGGGGGTTTCAGACAGCCGCTTCGGGTCGGACCCGGTAGCAGCCGCGAAAACCAACCGTTCCCGCTTCTCATCGTACAGCAAAATCGAAACTGATTCGCAGTCAATGATTTCAGTCGCAGTCTGGATAATAAACCGCAACAACTCATCCAGGTTGAGGGTCGAGTTAAGTGTGACACTGACCTCGATCAAGCGGGCCAATTGCTCAGCCATATAACGTAGTTCGGGTTTGGGGTTAGGATTGGGCATATCCACCTGCTCCAATAGTGTAGCCCAAAAATGAAGGGGACACAATACCCATTCTAAACAGAACATATGTTCTGTTTAGAATATAACAAAACCCAGAGAGCTTTACGGGCTCCCTGTTTGCCGGGGTCGATCAACATAATTACGGCAGTGAACGCAAGCGCCGCGATGCGGCGGTCACCTGGCGTTTAGCAACGAGGATGGCTTTGGAGCTGCTGATCGAGGTATACACATTGACCGCTTCCCACCCCTCCAGGCCCCATTCGTTCAATGTCGCTTCGACCTGCCCGTCCTTGGCGCCGCTTAAAACACTTCCAACTGTCAGGACACGATATTCCCATTGTACGGTCTGTTCAGCCATTTCAATCTCCATTTCTCCAGATTCTTCGTTTCACGTGAAACGTCAACATGACTATGGGTTACACTTCCTGGCGGCGGAAAACAATACAGGCAATTATCAAAGCCGCCGCAATGATTCCCAAGCTGACCCCAAAAGCAGGCCAGGCCGTATCGTTTCCGCCCATCATCAACGTCACACCCCAGCTAAAAAGCCGGCCGGGGAAATAATCGCCGATGGAAGGCAAAGACCCGATCCCACCGATGACGATCAAGGCGAGGAAAGCCAAACCAACGGCAATCCCCTGGCTGTGGGCCAGCGTGCTGCCCAGCAAAGATAATGCCATGTAGACCAGGAAGATTATCAGCATCAGTCCATTCAGCGCCAGAAAAGGACCCCAGGCCAGCGGCTCGAAAAGCACATACGTATAATACCAGCACCCGATAGCAGCGATGGACAGACTGGCAATGAAGGTGACCGTCATGGAGGCGAATTTCGCCAGCAGGAAGGTTTCTCGTGAAACTGGACGAGTCAGGAAGAAAGCCGCCGTGCCGCGTTCTTTCTCCTGCACAACAACGCCCATCGTCATCAGCAAGGCCAGCAAAATACCAAACTGGCTCATGTTCTTGACATACTGGGTGATAGCATCTGTCACAGTCGGCGCGGGGAAGGCGGACAAGAGTTCGGTCGGCACACCCGGGAGGGACTTGAGCATTTCGGGGGTGAATTTCGCCAACAAGGGCGAGGCCAGACCGAAAGCAGCGAAGACCGCCACCACGATCAGGAAGCGGAAGGTCCGCCACTGCTCCAGCATTTCCTTGCGAAAAACAGTAATGAAGTTCATGCTACACTCTCCGCACCGACCAGTTGCAGGAATACATCTTCCAGCGAAGGCCGGATTTCTTCGTAACGGTTCAAGACGAGACCGGCGCCCACAGCCTGTGTGAGCAGATCATGCTTGGCAGTTTGCACATCTTTGACGGTGATGCGTAACGTCCCGTTTTGGGACGTCACGGCAGTCACCCAGGAGATACGCCGCAAATCTTCGGCCCAACGGGAAAGGGCGACGTGGTCATCCGCTTCGACTTCGAAAGCCGGGACCGCGTAACGCTCCAGCAACTCTTCACGTGGCGACTGGACCAGCATCTTGCCCTTGGCAATAATCCCCACCACATCGCAAACGCGTTCCACATCCGCCAGGATGTGGGTGGACATGACCACCGTGCACTGGCCGCGCAGGTTCTCGATCAGGTCGAGCACTTCCTTGCGCCCGACCGGATCCAGGGCGCTGGCGGGTTCGTCCAGGAAGAGTACTTCCGGGTGATGGATGAGCGCCGCAGCGACGCCGAGTCGCTGGCGCATGCCGCGCGAGAACCCACCGATTCGTCGCTTGGAAACGTCCTCCATCCGAACCAGAGCGAGCAGTTCCCGGGTCCGGGAACCGCGCTCGGCGGCTGAAAATCCGTAGAGTCGCCCCAGATAATCCAGGAACTCGAGCGGAGTCATCCAGGGGTAAAAGGCCGGTTCCTCAGGGAGATGCCCGATGTGACGGGCGAGTTTGTGCCCATCTCTCAGTACGTCCAAACCTGACACCTGCGCCTTCCCGGAGGTCGGATGTGCCAGCCCGGTCAGGATGCGCAGGGTGGTTGTCTTCCCGGCCCCGTTCGGACCGAGGAAGCCGAACACCGTTCCCGATGCGACATCCATGTTTAGGCCGTCCAGCGCATGCACCGCGCCGTAATGTTTCTTTAGATTTTCAATATGAACACTGCTCACGTCTTACTCCTATTCTTCCTTACGTCCAGCGACGAAGTAGATAATCGGACCGATGAAGTTGACCAGCACGATGACCAGCGCCCAGACCCATTTCGGGCCGCGTGTCTGCGCTCGGCGGATAAGATCCACCAAGGCGGTGATCATCAGGGCCAGTTGTATCAGGACGACCGGGATCAGCAAGGGTAGGTATTGTTTGATGAGCTCCACAACGATTCTCCTTTTTTTATTAGCCAGGCCAGGTACTTCGCCGGCGGGCGGAAGCTGTCATCAGTCGCTTTGTGACAATGGTGAGGTTGCCGGTATGGCTGGGGTATAAACTTGGATGGCTTCCCATCCTTCTGAACCTCAGTCGTTCAGAGTGGCTTCGATCTGCTTATCCTTGGTGACAAAAGCGTTGCCAAAAGTGAGGATACGATATTCCCATTGTATAAGTTCAGGCATATCAACCTCCAATAGTTTACATCAATTTCTATAATTCTTTCCCTGCCATTAGCCCAGTTCCCGCCTGACCGAATGGATGGTCTTTTGTTTCCTGAGGAACTTCTATCAGGAGACCAGCCTTGCCAGGATTTACATCCCCGCAAGGCCGGGCGATGTTCCACGTGAAACATGGAAGTGGCGATGTTCTTATTGGCTGACTTTCCGGAGGTTGGTCGAGTCGAAGAACAGACCTTCGATTTTGTCGCCATCCACTTTGAAAGTAACCGTCACAATGACCTTTTCCAGGTCGTAGGCGCACGCCAGGCGATAGACTGCATAGCCCTGGTTGTTCGAGAGCGCCGGCTGCGAGTCCGCACAGGAGACAAAATTCCCACTGGCATTCTGGAGCAGGTCAGCAAGGCCTGTGAACTGCTCTTGGGTAAATGTGTTTTTCATCACATCACTGAAATCCTGCGTGAAACTCTGATAGTCACCGGCCTTGATCGCCTTCAGGGTAATGTCAACCACCTGTACAACCTGATCATTGGACAGAGCAGCCGGCTTGGGAGGCTGGCAACCGGTAAGGAACAAGGCTGTTACCAGCGTGACAATCAGAAGGGTGGCTGGAATTGTTCTTTTCATGGATAGGGCTCCTCGTGATGACGAGTTATATTGGGACGGCAATGGACTACCGTCCCAATATAGAGTAATAATTATTTATCTTCCTTGGGCAGATTCTGCTGCGCCAATGAGACCATACCGCTGAGACCACCCAGGTTCATCGTATCAACGGCACTGCTGGGGACGATGACCAGCGCTCCCTTTTCCTTGAGGCCTTCGAAGAGCATGTTCATGGCACGCAGATGCAGAGCAGTGGGATTATGGATGTAGGCTTTGGAAGCCTCGGCGAAGGAATCGGCAATCTGCATCTCGGACTCGCCCAGGATGACGCGCGCCTGGCGTTCGCGTTCCGCCTGCGCCTGGCGGGACATGGCATCTTCAAGACCTGGCGGGATAATTACGTCGCGAATTTCAACGGACTGGACGGTGATACCCCAGGGCGTGGTGCGCTCATCAATGATTTTCTGCAGGTCGGCATCCATTTTGGCCCGACCGACCAGAATATCGGCCAAAACGCTCTGCCCGATGATCTCGCGCAGGGCGGTCTGAGCAGCCCAGGCGATGGCGGCGCGGTAATCGGCAACTTCGAGGGCGGCCTTTTCGGCATCCCAGACGACCCAGAACAGCACCGCGTCCACGTCCACGGGGACGGTATCTTTTGTCAGCGTTTTCTCGGCAGAGAAGGGCGTGACCATGACACGGTGGTCAATCCAGTTGGCCAGTGTGTCAATGATTGGCAACACCCAGAAGGCGCCTGGGCCGGCCAGTTTATGGAACTTGCCCAGGCGCAGGATAATCGCCTTCTCCCACTGCAATGCGACCTTGAGTGAGAATAAGAAAAACGTGCCCAGTAGTATCCAGGCAATGTTCCAGACTCCGGCCCAGGCATCGCTCAAAACGCCGTTTTGAGTCATCAAGATTGTACCAAGGGCGCTGGCCAGCAGGCAGATGCCAAACAGCGCTCCGGCCACGCCAGGAATATGCTGGTCAGACCGCTGGCGACTCTGTAGCCGCAGGCTTAAATCTTTTAAAACAGTTGTGGGGCTCATAATATTCTCCTTTTATTCATTATCAAGTTCAGGGTCCAACAGGTGGCCGGTTTGCTGCAAATGAGCCACCTGGTCTTTCAGGATTTGGTTCAGTTCTTCCGGCGAGGCACCCAGCCGTTCCGCATCCGCCATATATCGCTGGGTCAGCGCCTTCAATGCATTTCGGCGGATTTTTTCAGAGACTTCGGGCGGGGGGTTGTTCATGACATAGGTGCCACGCCCTTGCTGCGTAGAGATGATGCCGACTTCGTCCAGAATGCGATAAGAACGGGCAACAGTGTTGAAATTTACGCGCAACTCCAGGGCCAGGGAGCGGACAGTGGGGAGCTGGTCGCCGGGAGTGAGCCGGCCACTGGCAATGTGCTCTTTGATGCGCTCCGCCACCTGGAGGTAAATCGGGATACCGGAACGAAAATCAATTTCGAGGTTCATAGTTTAAATTGTATCATTGTCTCAATGTATAATTGTATTATTGTACTAATTGTATACCGTTTTATATTTTTGTCAAGGCTTTCTGGCAAGATTAGCCTCTCGCCTGCCGCAAAACCGGCAGCGGATTTTCAGCTCAGACCACTACAGCGGCTGTGGTTCTCCGGGGATTGGTGAAGCGATGAGATACTTAGAAAATTATGCTCTAGGCGGCGAGAGCAATGTTAGGATGGATTCTTAGCCAACAATGCCCCATATCTCTCTCCAATCCGGCAACCTCCCGGATAACCACGGTTATTTGAATCGGAACCAGTGGTAGAATCGAGACGCTTATCATTTGAAAGGAGTTTTCTATGGAACAACAAACCGGTACTTTTACCGTCAAAAAAGGACTGGCGCAAATGCTCAAAGGCGGCGTCATCATGGACGTCGTTACCCCCGAACACGCCAAGATTGCGGAAGAGGCGGGCGCATGCGCCGTTATGGCATTGGAACGCGTCCCGGCGGATATCCGCGCCCAAGGCGGCGTGGCGCGCATGTCAGACCCTGACCTGATTCTCAAAATCATGGACACGGTCACCATCCCGGTCATGGCCAAGTGCCGCATCGGTCATTTCGTGGAAGCACAGATTCTCGAAGCCATCGGTGTGGACTACATTGACGAGTCCGAAGTTTTGACCCCGGCGGACGAGGAGAACCATATCCTGAAGCACAACTTCAAGGTCCCGTTCGTGTGCGGCTGCCGCAACCTGGGCGAGGCCCTGCGACGGGTCGGCGAGGGCGCAGCCATGATCCGCACCAAAGGCGAAGCCGGGACCGGTGACGTGGTCGAGGCTGTCCGTCACGCCCGCGCCGTGCTGGGCGAAATCCGCCGCCTGACAACCATGGCTGACGAGGAATTGATGGCCTACGCCAAGACTATCGGTGCGCCCTACGAACTGGTCAAAGAGACCAAAGAACTGGGCCGCATGCCGGTGGTCAATTTCGCGGCGGGCGGCGTGGCCACTCCTGCCGACGCAGCCCTGATGATGCAACTGGGTGTGGATGGTGTGTTCGTTGGATCGGGTATCTTCAAATCCGGTGACCCTGCCAAGCGCGCCTCGGCTATCGTTAAGGCCGTGACGCACTACACCGACGCGTCCATCCTTGCAGAAGTCAGCAAAAACCTCGGTGAGGCGATGGTGGGAATCAACGTGTCCCAGATGCCAGAAGGCGAGAAGATTGCTGGTAGAGGATGGTGATTGAATTGTAGTAGGGGCACGATATTCCCTTCGGGAACGATGTCCCCTTGCGGGGATGATATATCGTGCCCCTACCGGTAACAATATGAAAATTGGTGTCCTTGCCATCCAGGGCGATTTCGCAGAACACATTGTCATGCTCAAACGCCTCAGCGTTGAGACCGCTGAAGTACGCCTGCCATCTCATCTCGACGGGCTGGACGGCCTCATCGTGCCCGGCGGCGAATCCACCACCATCGGCAAACTTTCCGTGGATTTTGGCTTGCTGGAGCCGCTGCGCGAGTTTGGCAAAACTCACGCCATTTGGGGCACATGCGCCGGAGCCATCTTACTCTCGAAGGACGCCCGCCGCAGCCAGCCCCTGCTTGGCATCATGGACATCACCGTCGAGCGCAACGCCTTTGGCCGCCAGGTGGACTCGTTCGAAGCCGACCTCGCCATCCCCGAACTGGTCGAAGGCAGCCCCTACCACGCCATCTTCATCCGCGCCCCGATCATCGAGTCGGTGCAGGGTGACGCCAGAGTGCTGTCCACTCTGCCAGATGGACGGATCGTGGCCGCCCGGCAAGGAAAACTATTGGCAACCTCGTTCCATCCGGAACTGACACAGGATACACGCTTTCACCAGTATTTTCTATCATTAGCGAAATGACTGTCCGCTCGCTCGACCTCCTGGATTTGCCTCTCCTGTCCCGCTGCCGCCGCGACGTTTTGCCGCTCTCTAGCGCCCGCATCTTGACGCGCGGCAACCCGCTCGGCGCGATGGCCATGCTCTCGTATTTGAATCCGCGTCGCTATATTTACACTGCCGTCGCCTCTGAAAACGGTGACTCGCTGATGGGACAGGTAATTTTGAAAGGAAATGAAACCTCCGCCCGGCTGACCTTCCTCGCCCCGATGGAGAACATCAACGGTTTAACCCTGTCTCTCCTGGATCACCTGACGACGCAAGCCGGGGAATGGGGCGCATTCCACCTGCTGGCCGAAGTGGATGAAAATTCTCCGGTCTTTCGGTCATTGCGACAGGCAGGTTTTGCCATGTATGCCTGGCAGCGCGTTTGGAAACTGCCCAAACTGGAAAAGCCCGATGAAAATAGTTCCTGGCGCGAGGCCGAAGAGACCGACTGGCCTGCCGTCCAATCGCTGCACGGACAGATCATCCCGGCATTGATCCAACCGTTAGATGCTTTGCCGAAACAGGCTTCAGGTCTGGTGTGCCGCCCGGAGGGGAATCTGCAGGCCTATGTTGCGGTCAACAGCGGCCCCGCAGGAATCTGGATCCAACCGCTCGTCCCGCCCGATTCCGGGTGCGGACCCGAACGGCTGGCCGGGCTGGCCGGCTGGGGCAGCCGCCCGGTTTACGTCTGCGTGCGCTCCTACCAGGCCTGGCTCGAAACCGTGCTCGAAGACCTGGGTGCCGAAGCCGGGCCGCGACAGGCCGTAATGGTCAGGCGTCTGGCAAAAATCCAGAAGGCCGAAGAAAAAGTTTCTGCCATTGACAAAGTGCTAGTCAAGCCTGTCGCGCCGGTTGCGCGTGTTGCGACTGGCGAGGACACTCAATTAAAAAAGTGAACTAAAGATAATATGACCCAACGCAAAATCACCGACGACCTCGACGCCCTGCTCGGCATCCTGCCCGGCAATATCGTCGAAGCCGTGCATAAGGCCAACGATTACGATAACCTGCTCGAGATCATCCTCGACCTGGGGCGCGTTCCCACGGCGCGCTACGTCCAGGGCGAAACGGTTTTGATCAACAAGGAAATCACCCGCGCCGAACTCGACCATGTGGTCGAGCGCATCGGCGAGTTCGACGCAGACAATCGCGCCGGTCTTGAGCGCACCCTGCACCGCATTTCCTGCCTGCGCAACCGGCGCGGGTATATCGTCGGTCTCACCTGCCGCGTTGGTCGTGCGGTCTACGGTACGGTGGACATCATCCAGGACATTGTCGAGTCGGGCAAGAGCCTGCTCATCTTGGGCGCCCCGGGTGTGGGCAAGACCACGCTCCTGCGCGAGGCCGCCCGTATATTGGCGGAATCGAAGCGCGTCATCGTCGTGGACACCTCCAACGAAATTGGCGGCGACGGTGACGTGCCCCATCCGGCAGTTGGCAAGGCCCGCCGAATGCAGGTGCGCGAACCCATGCTCCAGCACGAGGTGATGATCGAGGCGGTGGAAAACCACAACCCGGAAGTTATCGTGATTGATGAAATCGGGCGCGAACTGGAAGCTGCCGCGGCCCGCACCATCGCCGAACGCGGCGTCCAGCTCATCGGCACGGCCCATGGCCGGACCATTGACAACCTGCTGCTCAACCCGACCCTTTCCGACCTGATTGGCGGTATCGAAGCCGTTACGCTTTCCGACGAAGAGGCGCGCCGGCGCGGCACCCAGAAAACGGTGCTCGAACGACGCTCCCCGCCCACCTTCGACGTGCTGGTCGAGATCCAGCAGCGTGACCGTTTCGCCATCCACATGGACATCGCGGCCTCGGTTGATTCGCTCCTGCGCGGATATCCGCTCCCGCCGGAGATCCGCAGCCGTGACTCCGAGGGCAAGATCCACATCGAGAAAGCCAAACCCAATCCGAAGTCCAAACCTAATTCGGAATTCCGCATCGAGAACGGGAATACCACCGGCCCGCGCCGAAATTCAATCCGCCCGAATCCATCCAACACCGTCAGCCTTTCCGCCGCGCCGGTGAGTGTGTCCAGTCCCGCGGTTGAATCCCACCGCACCCCGCTCCAGTCAGTGCGTGTTTACCCGTTTGGCGTAGCGCGCGACCGGTTGATTCAGTTGGCCAAACGCATGGGCGTCCCGGCGCTTTTCGTAAAAGACGCCGGCGAGGCGGATGTGCTGGTGACGCTGCGCTCCTACTACCGTGACCGCCAGCAGGCGGTGATGCAGGCCGAGCAGCGCGGCGTGCCAATTTTTGTGCTGCGGGCCAACACGGTTAGCCAGATGGAGCAGTTCCTGAGCGATTTGTTTAATCTGTCTGAAGTGGTTCCAGCGGCGGGCGAGATGGAGGCTGTCAAGCTGCAAGCGCAGGCCGCCATTGCCGCTGTCCTGAACGGCGAGCGCTGGGTGGACCTGCCGCCCAGCCCATCCACTGAGCGGCGCCTTCAGCACGAATTGGCGCGGGATGCGGAGCTGATTTCGCATTCGTATGGAAAAGAACCACGCAGGCATGTGAGGATTTTTCGCGAATAGACCATGGACGATAGACCGTGGACCGCAAGGCGGAAACATCCATCGTCCATCGTCCACGGTCTACGGTCTTCTGTTTGATGCCAAATCTCAGTAACCATCCAAAGATATGTTTATCACATTAGAAGGCCCCGAAGGCTCCGGCAAGACCTCCCACGTCCCCTATCTCGTGGAAACGCTGCGCGAGAAGGGTTATACCGTTTTCCCCACGCGTGAACCGGGGGGAACTTCGATCGGTGAGCAAGTTCGTGAGGTGCTCCACAGCCTCAAGAACACCGAAATGCATCCGCGGACTGAGACGCTGCTCTATCAGGCGGCGCGCGCCCAGTTCGTCGAGCAGGTCGTCCGTCCGCGCCTGGCGTTGGGCGAAATCGTGCTCTCCGACCGTTACGCCGATTCGACCATCGCCTACCAGGGCTACGGCCACCAGCAGGATTTGGAGCAGGTGCGCGCGCTGGTGAAGTATGCCACCGGCGGGCTGGTCCCGGATTTGACGGTTCTTTTAGATGTGGATGTGGAGGTTGGGATTGGCAGAAAGACAAAGAGCAAGGAATGGAACCGTATGGACGCGTACACGCTGGAGTTCCACCAGCGCGTGAGGGCCGGGTATCTGGAGATGGTGAAACAGGAGCCGAAGAGGTGGGTGGTAGTGGAGGCAGGGAAAGGGTGGCAGGACGTGCAGGAAAAATTGAGAGAGACAATTATAAATCGAATAATAAAAGCGTGAGCTTATCGCGCACGCTTTTCATTAACAACTAGCTTACTCGTCTCCCATTTCATCTCCCCCAAAATCTGGCATCTCCTTTTCGATCTCCTCCGGGTTTTGACCCTTCTCCAAACGGTCAACCACATCGTTAAACTCCGGCGGCAGTTGCTCGCCCATTTCGTTCCCCATTTTACGCATCATGCGTCCCATGGCCTGCGGGTCGTTTTCGAGACCGGCCAGGGCGGACGGGTCGGAGAAATCACCGGCGAGTGAGTCCATGCGGCTCTCGTCCGATTTAGCCACGCGCACGCGCGGAATCCGTCGGCGGACGTTTTTGCTCCCACAGGCGGAGCAGGTCACGGGTCGAGCGCCGTATTCGGCGTAAGTCATAAAGACATCGAAGCGTTTTTGGCAGTCCAGACAAAAGAAATCATAAAGCGGCATGACCTTATTTTACCTCATCCGCCGTCTGGTACAATACAACCATGCCCGATTCTGAATTCAATCTTCACAACCCCCAGCCTCTGTTGATCGTCATTTCCGGGCCGTCGGGCGTGGGCAAGGATAGCGTCTTGCAAGGCCTTAAGGGGCGCAACCTGCCGATGCACTTCGTCGTGACGGCCACCACCCGCCCGCGCCGCGAGAACGAAACTCACGGGGTGGATTACTTCTTCGTCTCGAAGGACGAGTTCGCCTACATGATCGAGCATGAAGAGTTAATCGAGTATGCCATCGTCTACAACGACTACAAAGGCATCCCCAAGCAACAGGTGCGGGAGGCGCTGGTTTCAGGCCAGGATGTGGTCATGCGTGTGGACGTTCAGGGAGCGGCCACCGTCCGCAAGCTGGCGCCGGAGGCGGTGCTCATCTTCCTGACGACCGAAAGCGAGGATGCGCTGGTGAGACGGTTGAAGGCTCGCCAAACCGAGACTGCGGGGAATCTGAGCCTGCGCATCGCTACTGCCCGTCAGGAACTCAAGCGTGCAGTCGAGTTTGACTATGTTATCGTCAACGCGGATGGCCACCTGGACAAAACAGTGGACACGGTGGTTGCCATCATCCAGGCCGAGCACCATCGGGTGAATCCACGCAAGGTGAGTTTATAGGTTCGCCATAGAGAAGAATTTTAACTGGAGAGAAATGAACCAAAATCCGACCCCCGAACAAGTTCCTCAGACACAACCGCCACGCAGCGTCGAGGTGGCCGTGCCGAACGTGAAGCCGTATGCGACTTACTTCATCCTGGGCGTAACTACCTTCGTCTACCTCTTGCAGCTCGCCGGACAGTACCTGCTCAAAACGGACGTGGTTGCTCTTTTAGGCGTCAAGGATGACACTCTCATTCGAGCCGGCCAAATCTGGCGGCTCATTACGCCGGTCTTTTTGCATGCCTCCATTCTGCACATCGCCTTCAACATGTACGCTCTGTTCATTTTTGGACGTGGCATTGAGGCGCGTTACGGCCACGGACGATTCCTACTGCTCTATTTCCTTTCCGGTTACGCCGGGAATGTTATGTCCTTTCTGCTGACAGTGAATCCATCGTTGGGAGCTTCAACAGCCATCTTTGGGCTGATTGCCGCCGAAGGCGTTTTTACCATACAAAACCGGAAACTTCTGGGGAACCGCGTCAACCGGTCGCTGATGAATTTGCTTTACATTGCAGGTGTCAACCTGCTGATTGGTTTCACCACCACCGGTGTGGATAACTGGGGACACATTGGCGGCCTGCTGGGCGGATTTATCTTTGCCTGGTTCGGCGGCCCGCGCTGGAAGCTGGAGGGATTCCACCCGTCTGTGAAACTGATTGACGAGCGCGAGGGCCACGGGGCTTTCGCCGGGACGGTGTCGGTGCTGCTGTTTTTTATCCCTTTGACGGCCCTGGGGTGGATTTGGGTGGTAGGAAAATAGTTTTCAACAAATAAAAATCTTCCGACCCTAAAGGATGCTTCGCAAGGGTCTGACCCTTGCCCGTGCCCCGTGCAGGAGCCGGGACTACTTCGCTGGAATCGGGACTACCGCCCCGTGCTGGAATCGGGACTACCGCCCTGTGCAGGAGCCGGGACTACTTCGCTGGAATCGGGACTACCGCCCCGTGCTGGAACCGGGACTACCGCCGGAAGGTTTGTTCTTATCCTATCGCCTCTTTCAGCCGTCGCGCCAGTTCCCCAAAGTGCGCCGTGTAGCGCATCTCATCCGCCCGTGGGCGGGGCAAATCCACCCCCAAATCCAACTTGACCTTGCCGGGCCGCTGCGTCAGCACCAGGACGCGGTCAGCCAGAAAGAGCGACTCGCTAATGGAGTGCGTCACCATCAGCACCGTCTTCTGGCGCCTCTGCCAAATGCGCGAGAGTTCGGTCCACATGCGTTCGCGCGTCAGGGCATCCAGCGAGCCAAAAGGTTCGTCGAGCAGTAGAATGTCCGGGTCGTGGATCAGGGCACGCGCAATCGCTACGCGCTGGGCCATCCCGCCGGAAAGGTCGCGCGGCCAGGAGGATTCAAACCCCTGCAAACCGACCAGGTCAATCAATTCCTGGGCGCGGGCATGGGCCTCGTCCGCCTGGACACCTTGCAGTTCGAGCGGCAGGGTGATGTTTTCGAGCGCCGTCCGCCAGGGCATCAGGTTGGATTGCTGGAAGACCATGCCTATTTTCGGCTTTCCGCCGGCGAAGGTGAATGAGCCGGATGTGGGTTCGAGCAACCCGGCCAGGATGCGCAGCAGCGTAGATTTTCCGCTTCCCGAAGGGCCAAGCACGCAGACAAATTCGCGCGGCTGGACGGTGAAGGAGACCGTGTCGAGCGCGTCCAGATCCCCGTTGCGGTCGGGGAAAGTGATGCTCATGTCATGGATGGTGAGGATGGGATCGGCCATAAAATAACCTGTTATAGGGACACGTCCTCTTCGGGAACGATGTACCCTGCGGGCATGATATATCGTGTCCCTACGGAATGAATTCGTTTGTGAACGCTTTTGACAAATCCAGCGATTTGGTCAGCAAGCCCACATCCAGCAACACCGTTTGCATATTTTCCCAGGCAGCCGGATTGGATTCTCCCAACCGGTCGGCCTTCCATAAGTCAATCGAGGTCGCCAGCACTTGTTTTTGCACGGCCGTGTCTGCTTGAGCCAGGGACTCGACGTAGCCCAGGGAAATTTGGTAAGCAGCCTCCGGGTCCGCGATGGAATCGGAGAGGCCCTGCAGTAATGCGGCAACCATGCCCCGCACCAGGTCGGGGTTCCCGGCAGCCGTCGTCTCGTTGGTAATCAACCCGTTGGAGGCCAGTTGAACATAATCAGCCACGCGCAGTTCGGTCAGGTCGTAACCCTGGGCACGCAACTGCACCGGCTCGTTGGCCGTGTAGACCGAGACCGCCTGCTCGCGGCCCGCCGCCAGCGCCTCCACCTGGGTGTAACCGATGGAGTCGAGCGTCACATCAGACTCGCTCAACACACCGGCGTGGAGCAGGGCGCGCAGGCCGATGTAATTGGCTCCGTAGGGCCCCGGCAGGCCAATGGTCTTTCCACGCAGGTCAGACGGGGTGGTAATTCCCTGGTCGGACTTGGCAATCACCGAGACCGGGTATTTCTGGTACCAGGCCGCCACGTAGACCACCGGCAGTCCCTGGGCGCGGGCCAGCAGTACCTGTTCGCCGGAAACCACGGCAAACTGAAGGTCGTTCGCACCGACCAGGGCCGCCGCCTGGTTTTCATCCATATAGGCGAACTCGATCTCAACGCCTGCATCGGCAAAATAACCCTTCTGCGCGGCCACGTAAAGCGGGGCGAACTGAATATTAGGGATGTAGCCCAGCGAGAGCCGGATATGGGTCAGGCTGGGGGTGGGTTTCAGCCAGCAGGCCGCCAGTAGAAATAAAGTAAAAATCATCAAGCCACTTCGGGTTGTTCTTTGCATAAAACACTCCTGTGCACAGCATACGGGAGGAACCCTATCAGCGTTCGAATGTTTCCTGCCAGACAAGTAGTTTTCTCTCCAAAAATGAAACCAGACCATATAACGCCAGCGCCAGGGCGATGAGGGTGAACACTGCCACAAAGACCAGTGCCGTGTCGTACTGTCCGCGGCCCACATTGACCAGGAAACCGAGACCGTGGTCCGAGCCGACCAGTTCCCCGACCACCGCCCCGATGACCGAAAGCGTCGCCCCGACCCGCAACCCGCCCAGCAAAACCGGCAGCGCCGCCGGGACCTCGAGCATGCGCAGGATTTGCCCGCGCGTGGCGCGCAGCGAGTGCATCAGGTCATGAAAGGGACGCGGCACCGCCCGCACGCCCACTACCGTGTTGACCAGCACCGGAAAGAAGACAATAAGCGCACAAATCAGCACCTTGGAGAAGATGCCCGGTCCAAACCAGATGACCAGCAGCGGGGCAATGGCAACGATGGGAATGGCTTGCGTCGCAACCAGGTACGGGGAGACCAACTGCTCGAACAGGCGGCTCTTGGCAATGGCATAACCGAGCGTCACCGCCGCAATTGTCCCGGCCAGCAGACCGAGCAGGACTTCCGTCAGCGTGGCGGCGGTGTGGACGAGCAGGCTGCCATCCGTCAGCGCTTTCCAGAAGCGGACGGCCACCTGCTCCGGCGCGGGCAATATGAAGGCCGGCAGCCCGGCGAAACGGCTGACCAGCCACCAGCCCAGCAGGGCCGCGGCCAGGGATGCGAAGGCCGTCCAATGCAGGGAGCGGCGCGAGGTCCGGGGAGGTTTGCGGAGAAGTTTCCAGTCCATGGAATTAATACTGCCTCGTCCAAAAGAACGGGGCAGGCGTGGTTTCAGAATAAGGAACCCCGGAAACAAGTTCCGGGGCGGATAGACAGACCAGACCCATGCGGGTCTCGTCGTCACCTTCTTCTATCCGGACTTTTACGGTCGGCTCTGGAATTCACTTGCACCGCACTGCGTTTGGTGCAGTGCAGGTGTTGCCAGATCATGCAATGTAGTAACGGCTTTAGCCGTTAGAGCGACTGATCCTAGAGGACGCTTCGCGAAGTCGCACCTACCTGCTCGTGGGCTGTACCACCGGTCGGGAATTTCACCCTGCCCCGAAGGTCGAATATTCAGTTGATGGGATTATACTGCAAATTACGCGGTAGTTAGTATCTTGCCCGAAAGGGCATGTCAAACCATTAAAGGCTCAGGGGCGGATAACTCCGCCCCTGGATGGTGACTTATTGCGCTATGCCTTGAGGATGGCCGTATCAGCCACCGGGCAGACCGACTGGCACTGCGGGGTATCGAAGTGGCCGACGCATTCCACGCAGGTGGCGGGATCAATCACGTAAGGGCTACCTTCGGTGATCGAGTTGGTCGGGCATTCCGGGACGCAGGCTCCGCAGGCAATGCACTCATCTGTAATTTTCAGTGCCATAAGATAATACTCCTTGATGGAATTCGGATGACAATCGTGCTAAAGTTACTTTATCGGCGGATACGTGTCAAATGACGAATGTCTTGTAATTGACTGCTTTTGTCACAGGTCTTATTTAGGAGATTCAAGCACCGTTGCTTTTGCTGGCCGATCGCTCCAGGAAGGTTTTTAACGCTACCGGGTCGAAGTGCAGACCAGCCTGTTGACGAATATACTCAAGGGCTTCCATCCTCAATTCTCCCAGAATAAATAATGCCCTTGGCAGTGCCCGGCATTTATCTCGCTCACAAAAGAAAAAATTCACCATTTGCTTTCAGGCGTGCCATACTTTTCCACGATGCTCTGAAAAATTTCTTGATCGTTCGGTGAAATGCTGACAATCTGAAAGCCTTCATTATGCTCATTCGGGTTGATAGGGTCGGGTTGGACCCACATTGCGCGGGCAACAAAAGCAATATAAGACTTGTTTGAAATCTCAGCTGTCAGATCCAGGCGCAGGGTGTACTCTTTATTGCTCGTCAAGGGCTTCTGGCTGTCAAGTTTGAAGCCTCGCGGGCTGATATCGGAAAGATACCCGACAAGCTCATGCGTGTTGTTGTCTGTGACACGCATGTAATATCCAAATTTACGCCGTTTAATATTTCTTCGTTCATCTGGCATGGCTTATCCTTTCACATAACACTATTATAGGGGAAGACTTGTCAAGATTCAAGTACCCCTTGATAACTGGGCACGGTGTTCTTACAGCGTACTGCGTAAATATCTGAACCACAGGGTACTGCGTAAATATTCGAACCCGAATCATTGTTTTTTCCTTACTTTTTGGCCGCTTCAGTTCAGAGATTTATGCAAGAAGCAGTAAATTGCTATAATTACTTGTATTTTTGATCGATAAATGTTCACGGTTTTATGTAAGAAGCAGTAAAGTCGTTTTTTGAGTCTTCTCAATTCCTCCGCGCCTTAAACTTCTCGGCAACCGCTTTAAACGCCGCCACCATTTCGTTATCTTCCTGGACAAACGGCAACATTTTTGCCGTGGAAACCTCGTAGACTTGGATTGGCTGTTCACTCCCTATCATCGTCAAATTGCCGGATTTTTGAACTATATATTTATTTTGAATTGCCTCCGCGGTCGACACCCCAACAAAGATGCGATTGGGAAGAGCGTGTTCCTGCATTCGATATGTCATTTTGATCAGATTCCCCATAACATTAAACTCTGCCCGTTCCTGGGTGCCGACGTAACCGACCATTGCTTTCCCTGTATTGATGGCGACACCGATTACACAGGCTCGGTCAAGCTCAGGCGGGTCCGCTTTTTTTACAAATTCAATAATCTCCCGCGCAACAATGACAGCCCTTTCTTCAGGAGCCAGCTCATCCTTTATCTCCATAAAAACCGCCAGCACCCCATCTCCCAGATATTTAACCATCCCGCCCTTCTTGAACACAACCTGTGTGGCATATTGATAAAAAGTATTGAGAAAGGATGAAAATTTTTTCGGGCCTATTCGTTCTGAAAATCCTGTCGAATCAGCGATTTCAACAAATAGAACCGTGACCTTTTTCTCGCAAAGATCTGGAAGATTTCCTGTCTTCAAGTAGTCTTTTAATACGTCCTCGGCTTCAATTGGCGAGACAAAACGCAACAAGAGTTGCTTGACCTGCCCCTCTTTACGGATCTTTTCAAGTAATTCTATTCTCACCATGGTCAGGGCGGTTTGATGGCTTATTGCAACGGCCAATTGCATATCACGTTTATCAAAGGGGATGGCTCCCGGGCGATTCTTTTCCAAATAGATCAGTGCAAGGGGTTTCTCACTGCTAATTACCGGAACGCATAGAGCCAGAGGGCTTACTTCTACAGAAGAATTCCGGATAACCTTTACCTTCAAATTATCTGCACCCTCCATTTTTATTTTGTTAAAGTGTTGGGCCAGGATTATCTCACAGACATCCACTCCCATTGCTCGTTTGATCAGGTCGATGACCAGGCTGATTGCCTCGTCGATATTTACAACTGTATTTAGCTTCTCTGTGATTTCGTACAAAAGGATGGGGTGCTCATCGACGGCCTCCAGAACCAATTCATGTGTGAAGTGGCGCGTACCGGAAATACTCATCTGGTCAGCTGCTGTGTTGGTGATATTCGTCAGGTGCATTACAGTCTGACCAATGCGAATAACATCATCATTCTGCAAGCGATAAAACCCGGTTATCTTCTGGCGATTGACATAAGTGCCATTTGAGCTTTTAAGATCGTTGATTGATACCACTTCAGACATTGAATCAAAATAGATCTCGGCGTGCCGTCGGGAGGCAGCAACATCATTGATTACAATATCGCTGGTGACCAGGCGCCCAATCAACATCTTCCCGGGTGTTAATTTAATCTGTAGTGGTTCACTTCTAGGGTTGGTAATTGTTAGAGACCACATGATTTCAACCTTCAAGCGGATATTATCAATCATTCTTTAAAGTAAGTAAAGTGTACACTAAATACATATAAAAAACAACAATCATCCAGCCAGTATCGAGCAAATCTGCCGGCAAATAATTCAACAGCCTCCTTTTTTAGAAAAAGTGGGAGTCATCCCTCGGGAGAGCATTCCGAGAAATGGCTCCAAAGGCCTTTTGGCATCAAAGCCCCAGCTGTGCTTTCAACTTGGCAGCCGTCTCCTGGAAGGCCGCCAGCCGCTCGCGTTCCTTCTGGACGACCGCGGCCGGGGCCTTGTTGGCAAAGTCACTGCCAAGCAGTATCTCCAGCCGGTCTATCTGGACCTGGGACTCGGCCAGTTCCTTCTGGAGCCGGTTGCGCTCCGCGCCCAGGTCCACCATGCCAGAGAGCGGGATGTATATTTCCACCGGACCGGCAACCAGGACAATGCTGTTTTCCGGCTTCGCCGGGAGGAATTCAAGAATCGAGAGGAGAGATTGATCGAGTCCGGCCAGGGCCGCGACGACTCCCGCCTGCTCTTTCAACAGAGCAGTCTTCACCCCGCCAGCAATCGTGGCCGGGATGCGCTTCGCCGGGCTGACCTTTTTCTCGGCGCGCAGGTTGCGTATCGAGCGGATCGTATCCTGAATAAGCGCAAAGTCCGCAACTTTGGCGGCTTCCCAGTCCCGTGCTGGATCCGGGACTACCACGTCTTCTGCGGGGCGCGGCTCCGGCCAGGAGGCAATGATCAGTGCTTTGGGCCAGTCTTTCGCCAACTCAGCCAGCGACGAAGCCAGCAGGGCGCGCCGCAGGTGACCCCACAGTTCCTCGGTCACAAAAGGTGTGATGGGGTGCAGAAGGCGCAGGGAAATGTCGAGGATGCGCGCCAGGGTCTGCGCAGTGTAGAAGGCACGTTCGCCACCTGAAGCCATTTGCAGTTTCGCCACTTCCACGTACCAGTCGGCGAAGTCGCTCCAGAAGAACTCGTAGATCTGGCGTCCAGCCTCGCCGTATTGATAAGCCTGGAACAGGCGCTCCACTTCGCGGACGAGAGATTGCAGGCGCGCCCAAATCCAACTGTCGGCAAGAGTCCAGTCAGACTGACCCTCGACAATGGATGACGGACGATCCCCAAAGGGGATGCTATGGTCAGTGGTCTGCGGTCCGCGGTCGGTCGAAAGGCCATTGATAGCGCTGATCACAAAGCGCCCCGCATTCCAGATTTTATTGGCAAAGTTGCGGTTGCCTTCCACCTTTTTCAGGCTCAGGCTCATATCGTTGCCAGGCGTGGAGCCGACCAGCAGGGTGAAGCGCAGGGCGTCGGTGCCGTATTCGTCCATCAGCGGCACGGGATCGGAAGCGTTGCCTTTGCTCTTGCTCATCTTCACCCCGAATTCGGCGCGGATCAGGCCGTGCAGGTAGACCGTGCTGAACGGCACTTGTCCGGTGAATTCCAACCCGTCCATGATCATGCGCGCCACCCAGAAGAACAGGATATCGTAACCGGTCTCCATCATGGTGGTCGGATAAAAATACTTGTAATCGGGCGTCTCTTCCGGCCAGCCAAGCGTGGAGAACGGCCACAGGCCGGACGAGAACCAGGTGTCCAGCACATCCGGGTCCTGGCGGATGTTCGGCGAGCCGCAGGCTGCGCATTGGGTCGGGTCTGCGCGAGTGCAGGTCTGCTTGCCGCAGTCGTCGCAGTACCAGACCGGGATGCGGTGTCCCCACCATAACTGGCGGGAGACGCACCAATCCTTGATGTTTTCCAGCCAGTTGTAATAGACTTTTTCGAAGCGTTCCGGGACAATCGTGATGCGCCCGTCTCGAACGGCTTTCAGCGCCGCGTCGGCCAGCGGCTGGATCTTGACGAACCACTGCGTGGAGATCATCGGCTCGATAATCTCGCCGCCGCGCTGCGAGTGTGGGACGTTGAGCGTGTAAGGCTCTTCTTTGATGACCAGACCAGCGGCCTGCATGTCGGCCCACAGTTTTTCGCGGCAGGCAAACCGGTCCAGACCCGCATACGGCCCGCCGATTTCAGTCACTTTTGCCTCCCGGTCCAGCATCGAAAGGACTGGCAGTCCATGACGCTGCCCGATTTCATAGTCGTTGGGGTCGTGGCCGGGGGTGATTTTCAACGCCCCGGTGCCGAACTCGCGCGTCACGTACTCGTCGGCGATGACCGGGATCTCGCGCCCAAGCATCGGCACGATGACTTTGCGCCCGATGAATTTTTTGTAGCGTTTATCATCGGGATGGACAGCGACGGCGGTGTCGCCCAGGATGGTTTCCGGGCGGGTGGTGGCGACGGGGATGAATCCGGTTTTGGAACCGGACAACATATATTTGAAATAATACAGTTTGCCGGGTTCTTCGGAGTACTCCACCTCGAGATCGCTGACAGCCGTCTTTAACCCCGGCGACCAGTTGATGAGACGCGGGCCGCGGTAGATGAGTCCTTTCTCGTACAGGCGCACGAAGGCCTCGCGCACCGCCTTCGACAGGCCTTCGTCGAGGGTGAAGCGCTCGCGGCTCCAGTCGCAGGAGGCGCCCATGCGGCGGATCTGCCGGGTGATGAGGCTGTGATATTTAACCTTCCAGGCCCAGGCGCGTTCCAGGAACTTCTCGCGCCCCAGTTCTTCACGGGTCACTTCTTCGGTGCGCAGCAGGTCTTTTTCCACCTGTAATTGAGTGGCAATCCCGGCGTGGTCGGTGCCGGGCACCCACAGCGCCGGGATGCCCTTCATACGGTGGTAACGGATCATCAGGTCTTCCATCGCCACAAACATAACGTGGCCGTGATGCAGTTCACCTGTAACATTTGGTGGCGGAATGGAAATGACGAACGGCTTCTTCGACGGGTCGAAACCCGGCTGGTTGGGGTCGTTGGACGGCCTGAAGTAACCACCCTGCTCCCACATCTCGTAAATGCGCGGCTCGGTGGACTTGAAGTCATAGGTTTTAGGTAACTGGTATTCGGTCATTCTCGCTCCTCGTTATGCAAGTCGATCAGTCTGGTAAGACTTACATGTCGAACAAGCCTGACTTGTCAGACGTGTTGGAAGTACAGACGTGTTATTCTATTAAAACAAAACACCCGCATCCTCATGAGGACGGCGGGCGCCGCGGTACCACCTCACTTCGCTTTTTTTCCGCTTGGTGCTTCTACCCCTTCGTTGGAAAAAAAGCGCTCTCTGTCCGGACCCTCATCCGGCTCCGACTGTAACGGGCGGAACCCGTGCTGTTCTACTTTCACGAAGATTTCTTCAGCAGAGTGACCGTGCGACTTCGGCAATGGGTTGCTGTGGAGGCTTCCAGCCAGGGTCCTCCTTCTCTATCAGCGTGCCGGGCTGCCTACTCCTCACGGCATTAAAGTCCCGGTATCCTTCCGGGATTGAGCAGATTATACAGAGTCCGGCGGGACGAGTCAAGCGCTGGCGCGTGATTGCCAGGTGCGCCATTAGTTAAAACTGTGATTGCTCACCTGCACTGCACCGAACGCAGTGCGGTGCAAGTGTCGGGCTTTTCCCTTGCAACGAACCCCAGTTATGGTATCCTTAACTTACAACTTTCACCGCGGGAGAGACTATGTACATCGCCATCGAAGGAGTCATCGGGGTCGGGAAGACGACCCTGGCACGCCTGCTCGCGCCGTCAATCGAGGCGGACCTTCTGCTTGAAGTCTTTGAGGAAAACCCTTTCCTATCCGATTTCTATTCCGACCGCGCCCGTTACGCCTTCCAGACCCAGATCTTCTTCCTCCTGAGCCGCTACCACCAGCAACGGCGCGGCGTTACGGCCATCGTCGAATCCGGCAAATCCCTGCTCTCCGATTACACTTTCGCCAAAGACTCGCTCTTCGCCCGCATCAACCTGCAAGGCGACGAACTGGAAATGTACAAGCGCGTCCACGAGGCGCTGGCCGAGAAAATCCCGATGCCCGATCTGCTGGTTTACCTGCGCGCCGACACCGATGTGTTGATGCAGCGCATCGCCCTGCGCGACCGCACCTACGAGCGAAATATGGAGCGCAGTTACATCGAAGAACTCAACCGGGCCTACGAAGACTTCTTCTCCCGACCCTATGACGGCACACCTGTGCTGACGATTGACACCAACCCGCTGGATTTTGTCCACACCCCGGAACATCTCAGCATCATCGAGAACCGCATCCGCGAGACCCTCAACCTGCCTCCATACCAGCCATCCTTGATTGCCAAATAGGGATGATTATTGATGCGTATCACCCGCGAGACACTCATTCGCATTGCCAAAGAAACCGTCCAGAAACGAGCCTTAGCGGACCCCGGGCTGGTGGCAGCTTACCTGACCGGTTCCCTGCGCTCCGAAAATCCCTTCCTCGGCAACTCCACCGATATAGACATTGTCCTCGTCCACGCCGGGCAGCCAAAAGTTCGCCGCGAGATTTTGCCTGTCACGCCCGAAATCCACCTGGACATCGTCCATAACCCGCGCAGCGAGTACGAAAAGCCGAAGGAACTGCGCATCCACCCCTGGCTGGGGCCCGAACTCTACGACCCGCTGCCTCTTTATGTCACCCAGCATTTCTTCGAATTCATCCAGGCCGGGGTGCGGGCCGAGTACGCTGAGCCGGTCAACGTGCTGGCACGTGCCCGTCGAAATGCCGAACACGCCCGTCAAATCTGGAGTGGTCTGCAACTCAGCCAGGAGACCGGCCCCGCACTGCTGCTCTCTTACCTGAAAGGTGTCAACCACGCCGCCAATGCCGTCGCCCTGCTGACGGGGGGTCCGCTCGCCGAACGGCGCTTCCTGCTCCAGTTCCAGGAACGGGCCGCGGCGGCTGGTGCGCCGGGTCTCGCCGCCGGGCTCCTGGGGCTGCTCGGCGGAGCGCAGGTGGATGCGGCAACCCTGAGCAAATTCCTAACGGAGTGGGAAAAAACATTTGTCGACGCGGCCAGCCGAAATAAGGTTCACGCCCCGTCCCCCGTGCCCCGTGCAGGAACCGGGGCTACTTCGCGGGAACCGGGACTACCTCGCGGGAACCGGGACTACCCCGTCCCGTCCAGGAACCGGGACTACCCCGTCCCGTCCAGGAACCGGGACTACCCCGCAAGCATCGCTGCGCCCCGATTGGCATACTACAAACTGGCGTTCGAGGCCATGCTGGCAGGCGATTCCCCGCAGTCCATGCTCTGGCCGATGGTGCATACCTGGACGCTATCCGCCGCAGTTCTTCCGCCAACGCACCAATCGAAATGGCAGGCCGCCTGTGAAACACTCGGGCTGACTGGAGAGGTCTTCATCGAACGGATGGAAGGGCTGGACCGTTTCCTGGATACCGTTGAGGAATTGCTGGAAAATATGGCAACCAGTCAAGGGTTGTGACCCCATATATGGGCATCTCCCCGAGGGGCAAACACCCAAAACTGTGGATAACTGCCCATAATCTGTGGATAACCTGCGCGGTCTGTGGAAAAGTCGCTCAATTGTTCGAAATATGAACCTCTATATACGGGGGCAGTATTTTTTAGTTATCCAAGATGTAGTTCCAGTTCGAATTTGTTCTTTAGCCTTCTAAAAAGAGAGGTTACTTTTCCGGGACTTTTCCACAGGGTTAATATGCCAGGATGAAGTTGGATACACCACCTATGCTGGCTTTACCCAGGGGCAAGCCAGCCTTGCCGGAGGTTTGGGGTTTTCCACATATCCACAGGCTCTACTACAATTACTATTACCATAATCAACTATGAATGATGAGGAAAACAGGGGGTATAATCCAAAGATTCAGGCGGTTGCTATTTATACAAAAAACCGTATAATGGTCTTTATTACTAGAGAGGAGGTGCCAGGCACCGATACTATTTTTGTTTTCCCCCAAACCCAACCTTTAGTTTTTCCACATTTTGAGAGGAGAGAGATTGTGAAACGCTCAATGTTTTTGCTCATATCGCTGGTCGTGTTGACCAGCATGATTCTGGTAGCCTGCGGCCCCGCAGCCACCACCGTGGCACCTGCCACAGCGGTACCCCCAACAGCTGTACCCCCAACAGCAGTACCCTTCCAGCCGTTGAGTCTAGCCGCCCCGGATTGCTCGTACGGTGGTGAATTCTCCAAGATCGAGGCCGTGGATCAAAACACGGTCAAGTTCACCCTGTGCTACCCTGACCCGGCCTTCCTATCCAAGATCGCCCTGGCGTCATTCGGCGTCCAGCCCGCAGCTTGGTTGCAGCAGACGGGCGGAGGCGGCACCGGTAGCGAACTGCTGACCAACCCAGTCGGCACCGGCCCCTACCTGCTGACCCAATGGCAGAAGGGCCAGGAGCTGGACCTTGCCCGCTTCGACGATTACTGGGGCACCAAAGCCCTGACCAAGACCGTGGTCCTCCGCTGGAGTACCGAATCAGCCCAGCGTCTGCAGGAACTGCAGGCTGGCACGGTGGATGCGATCGACAACGTCGGTCCGGCAGATTTCGCCACCGTCCAGGCGGATCCGAATCTTCAGTTGCTGAATCGCGACCCGATGAACATTCTCTACATCGGCATGAACAACACCTACCCGCCCTTCGACAAAGTGGAAGTGCGGCAGGCGATCGCCATGGGCATCGACCGCACCCGCATCGTCAACAACTTCTACCCGGCGGGTTCCTCGGTTGCGGATTATTTCACCCCCTGCATGATCACCAACGGCTGCGTGGGCGATAAGTGGTACGATTTCGACCCGGTCGCGGCCAAGGCACTGCTGGCCCAGGCCGGCTTCCCGAACGGCTTCGAGACCGAACTTGCCTACCGCGACGTGGTGCGCCCCTACGTGTCACAGGTCGGCAACGTAGCCCAGGATATCCAGGCCCAGTTGAAGGCCAACCTGAACATTGACGCCAAGATCGTGGTCATGGAGTCGGGTGCCTTCATTGACGCTTCCAACAAGGGCGAGCTGAAAGGCCTGCACCTGCTGGGCTGGACCGCCGACTATCCTGATCAGACCAACTTCCTGGATGTGTTCTTCGGAGCCTCAGCCAAGACCTTTGGCAATACCTGGCCGGATATCGTCGACGCTTTGAAGCAAGCCGCCACCCTGGTCGATCCCGCCGCACGCGAGCCTTTCTACGTGACGGCAGACAACCTGATCAAAGAGCACGTGCCGATGGTCCCGGTGGCGCACGGGGTCTCCGCCTTGGCATACAAAGCCAGTGCACAGGGTGCCAACGTCAGTGCCCTGAGTGACGAGGTCTTTGCACCGGTGAACATCTCCGGGCAGGACACCTTCGTCTTCATGCAAGGTGCCGAGCCGATTTCGCTTTACGGCGCAGATGAGAGCGATGGCGAGTCGCTGCGGCCTTACATCCAGATCACCGAAGGTCTGTACGGCTTCGTGACCGGCACCACCGAGGTCACACCCGTCCTGGCAACCGAGTGCACCCCGAACGCCGACGTGACCGAGTGGACCTGCGCCCTGCGCCAGAACGTCAAGTTCCACGACGGCTCCACCCTGACTGCCAATGACGTGGTCGAGACCTTCATTGTCCAGTGGGATTCTTCCAATCCGCTGCACACAGGCAACACCGGCGAGTTTTACTACTTCTCCTCGCTGTTTGCCGCCTTCCTGAACGCCCCCTAATAGATGGCTGGCCTGTGAAGGCCTAACCTGCTTACAACCCCCGGTGAGACAATCCCTCACCGGGGGTTCCTGGAAAACGATGATCACCTATATCCTGCGCCGCTTTCTATCCAGTATTCCCGTTCTCATCGGGATCCTTTTTGCGACTTTTACCCTGGCCCGCCTGCTGCCGGGCGATCCCTGCCGTGCCGTCCTGGGCGAAAGGGCCACGGATGCAATCTGCAACGAATTTCTGCACCGGCATGGACTCGACCGGCCCATCCCGGTCCAATTTGCCGTTTACGTGAATGAAATCGCCCACGGCGACTTCGGGGTTTCGTTACGCTACAGCGAGACCGTCGGCCAGCTGCTGGTCGAGCGTCTGCCCACCACCATTGAGCTTACTTTGTTCGCACTTATCCTCAGCATCGTCATCGGCATTCCCCTTGGAATTATCTCGGCGGTGCGGCACAACTCCTGGGTCGATGTGTTGACCATGACCTGGGCTAACATCGGCGTCTCGATGCCGGTCTTCTGGCTGGGGCTGATGCTGGCATTCGTCTTTTCCCTGTTGCTGAAGGGTACGCCGCTCTGGCTGCCCCCCTCCGGGCGCCTGACGGCAGGCAATCTGGCGCCCACCTTCGCCCAGGTCTGGTGGTGGAAGATCCCGGCGCAGGGCTTTCTGGCCGCCGCGGTTGAATTCATCGGCCGCCTCAACATCCTCAACGCCATCCTGACCGGCAACTGGTCGTTGCTGGGAGATGCGCTCAAGCACCTGATCCTGCCGTCCATGGCACTCGGCACGATCCCAATGGCCCTCATCGCACGCATGACTCGCTCCAGCATGCTGGATGTGCTCGACCAGGATTTTATTCGTACGGCGCGCGCCAAGGGTCTGAGTAAGAACAAGGTGGTACTCAAGCACGCCTTCCGCAATGCCCTGCTCCCGCTGGCCACCGTGATCGGCCTGGAACTGGGCGGCCTGCTGGGGGGCGCGGTGCTTACCGAGACGGTCTTCAACCTCTCCGGCATGGGTCGCACCCTGTACGACGCCATCACTGCCCGCGACTACGGCATCGTACAGGCATTCACCGTGGTGATTGCTGTTTTCTTCGTCATTCTGAACTTGATCGTCGACATCTCTTACGCCTACCTGGACCCTCGCGTTCAGTTGAAGTAGGACAATTCAATGGCCCAAACCGAAGAAACCATCGCCAAATTGGATAGTAAAAGCATCTCACTCATGTCGGTCAGCCTTTGGCAGATCACCTGGCGGCGGCTGT
>Ga0209746_1000186_pt1 | contig 33883 bp, 30 predicted proteins | sample BarGraNGADG00211_3_FD_184496 | JGI IMG/M metagenome (GOLD analysis project Ga0209746, IMG submission 184496) | Arctic peat soil microbial communities from Barrow, Alaska - Barrow Graham LP Ref core NGADG0011-211 (SPAdes) (version 2) | ecosystem: Environmental > Terrestrial > Soil > Wetlands >... | reverse complement strand
ATCCGCGCGACTTCCTCAACCGGCGGTTGCGGCCCCGAGAGACCCGCCAGCAAGCGCCCCTCCGCCATGTTTGGCACGAACACGCGGCACCGCTCGCACAGGTAGGCGTTCGACGGCTTGGGGTCGACAACGACGGGGGTGTGCTTTTCCCCGGCGATGCGGGCCAGCTTCCCAGCCAGGTCTTTCGAGAAAAAACCTTTGGCGTAGTCGCTGAACACAACGCAGTCGGCCCACCCGGCAAGCTGCGCGAAAGCGTCGATGACCTGCGCTGATATCGCGCGGGATAGGGGTTCGGATGCCTCCCGGTCGAGCCTCAGGAACTGCTGGCCGCCCTGCACGAAGCGCGTCTTCAGGGTCGTGGGCCGTTCCCCGTCGAAGAGAAGCCTGTGTTCTATCGAACCGGCTGACAGTATCTCGCCGATGACGGCGGCCTCCGGGTCACGCCCGACGACGCCGACCAGGCACGCCTCGCCGCCCAGCGTTGCGACGTTCTTGGCGACGTTCGCCGCTCCCCCCGGCACGTCTTTCTGCTCAATCTTCTTGAGGACCGGCACCGGCGCCTCGGGCGAGAGCCTCACGGCCTCGCCGCTCTCGTAGCGGTCGAGCATGACGTCGCCCACCACCAGGACGCGCCTGCCCCTCATCTCATCCAGCACCGCGCTCACCCTGGCCGGCTCGATCCGCGCGCGCTCGCAGCTCACGAGAGCTCTTCCTCGATCAACTCGCACAGCGCGTGCACGACCGTTATATGCACTTCCTGGATGCGGGGGGTCGAGGTCTCGGGAACCGTCACGGGTACGTCCGAGAGCCTGGCGAGCTCGTTGCCCTTCTCGCCGGTGAGGCCAACGACCTTCATCTTCAGCCGGCGGGCGGACCTTGCCGCCTCTATCACGTCGGGCGACGAGCCGCTCGTGCTGATGGCGACCAGCACGTCACCCGCCCGGCCCAGCGCCTCGACCTGCCTGGAGAACACCGTGTGGAAGCTCTCGTCGTTGGCCTGCGCGGTGATGACGGACGTGTCTGTGGTCAGGGCCACCGCCGGGAACGGCTTTCGCTCCCTGGCGTAGCGGACGACCATCTCGCCCGCCATGTGCTGCGCGTCGGCGGCGCTCCCGCCGTTGCCGCAGGTCAGCACCTTGCCGCCGGCCCGCAAGGAATCCACTATCAGGCGCGCGGCGTCCGCCACCATCTCGGGGACGCACTCCAACGAGGCTGTCTTGGCCTCGATGCTCCGGCGGAATATCTCTTCGACGCGGTGCTTCACCGTCAACACTCCCGGGATATCACAATCGGTCGAGCAACTCTGTACATGCTTTGTAGACGGGGTCGACCCCCAGCCTCTCCATCGCCCTGCACCTCTTATAATACCGGAGCCTCAGTCCCCACGGTAACCAGTTATACCCCGGAAAGCGCAGGCACGGGGCGCACGGTTCGCCCGGGGTGACAACCAGTGAGCGTGGCCCGACAGGCCCGAAGCTGGCCGGGTCTGAAGAGGCGAAGACGGCGACTACCGGTGTCCCGGTGCTGTCCGCGACGTGCATGGGCCCGGAGTCGTTGCCGACGTAGATCGCCGCCCGCTCGATGACCGCGGCGGTCTCGCGGAGCGTTGCCTGCCCGGCCAGAGAGAGCGCCCCGTCCCCCGCCTGCCTCGCTATCGATGAAGCCAGCGCCTCGTCGTCCGGGCCGCCCACGACAACGGTACGAAGGGACTTCTCCGACGCCAGCCTCCTGGCCAGCTCCACGAACTTCCCCTCGGCCCATCTCTTGTTCTCGTTACACCTGGCCCCGGGGTGCAGCGCGACGAAGCCCCCGGGTCCCACGGGCGAGAGCAGGGCGTCCGCCCGGTCCTCGTCGTCGCCGGTGAGTACGAGGTCGTAGCCCAGCCCGTCACGCTCCATCGGTCCAAAGGCCTTCTCGATCGCCCTTATGAACTGCTCCGAAGCGTGCAACTCGATGCCGCTCTTGTCCCGGTATGGAATGAGCCACCACAATGCGCGCCTGGCGAACCGGTATCTCCGCCTTATCCCCGCCAGCTCGAAGAACCACTGCACGGGATGTGACAGCTCGATGCCCACGTCGAAGCGCCTGCGCCTGGCCCAGCCGAGTGACTCCTTCAGGCCCAACGGCGAGTAGGTCCCCTGCCGCGAGAAATAGACCTCGTCGAGGTTCGGGTTCGTCTCCAGCAGCGCGTTCCCCGGGCCGCCCGCCAGGCTCGCGGCCGCCACGTACGCGCCCGGCAGGGCGCGCCTGAGGAGCCTGATCGCCGGTGTCGCGAACATGATGTCGCCGAGCCCCGGCCACACTGAGATCAGGACCCTGGGACTCCCCTCTCCCGTATCGCCTGTGCCCAAGTTCCGTCCTCCAGGGTCGTTCCGAGCCGAATGCTGGCCCATTCTACACCAGCCCGCCCGCCGGGCTTCCTCGCTGCCCACGGCCGGCGCACCTACAGCGAGGAGATACGGCCGCGGAACAGGAGAAGCGCTGAAGGGCGGGTGCGACAGGTTTAATGCCCACCGCGGCGAAACGGTTTAGAATACAGTTACCAGAACGGGAGGCGGACATGGAGGCGGTAACCGTGGAGAAATGCGACGTCCTTGATGACTTCCTCGGCCACGTGCGCAAGGACCTGAGGGAGAGACTCCGCTCTAAGTTCACCGTGCAGACGCTCGACAAGGGGCAGTTCATCTTCTTCGAGGGCGACCGGGCGGAAAGTTTCTACCTGATAGAGGCCGGGGTCGTGGAGGCCAACGTCGTCCACGGCGATGGCAAGGTCTATATCTATCATTTCCTGTTCCCCGGCGACGTCATCGGCGAGGGGATGCTCTACGACCAGGAGGAGTACCCGTTCAGCACCGTGGTCAGGAAGGACGCCACCCTCTGGAGGATATCCAGCGAGGACATAACGAAGTTTGTCGAGGAGGACCCCGGGCTCCAGAAGTACGTGCTCCGGATCGTCGGACGCAAGCTGGTCGCCTCCTACGTGAAAGCCCGCTGCATCGCCGGCGAGCGGGTCGAGAAGAGGATCGCCTGCATACTGCTGAAGACCGTGGACGAGCAGGCGGGGATCATGCCGAGCTGCGGGGAGCGCCTGGACACGCCGCTTACCAACCGGGATATCTCCGGCCTTATCGGCTCGACCGAGGAGACCGTCTCGCGCGTCATGAGCCGCCTCAAGAAGGAAGGGGTCATAGGGATCAGGGACAAGCAGCTCCTCGTCCTCGACCGGGACGCCCTGATGGGTTACTTCGAATCGATCTGACCCGGGCCGACAGTCGTCCTACCCCACCGGCGAGATGACGAGCGCGTGGGTCCCGCGCGCTTTCGCTGGCCTGTAGAGCAGCTCTCCCGTCGCGGCGTTGTAGGTATACCTCCCATCGGAGACCACCACCTTGAAACCGCCGGGGTACTGAACCGACCTCGGCACGCTCACGACCGTGGCCGGGCCCGACGCGGAGGTCCGGAACTCGAGCCGGTAGACGCGCGACGACCTGTCGAAGACCTGGTCCACCGGGATGCCGGCAAGCCTGCGCGCGTAAGGGCGCGCCGCCGCCTGCAGCCCGCGCGGGTTGCCGTCCTGGTCGATAAGCGAAAAGTCCTCCTCGTTCCAGATCGTGACGTCCCTGACGCTGTAGTCCCACTGCGCGCTGGAGGTGAAGCCGCTCTCGATCGCCCTGTACTCGGCGTCCACGATCTCATCGCGGGCCCCGGGCGGGTTCACGTACCACGGGGCGCCGAACTCGCCTATCAGCAGCGGCATCCCGAGCTGGCCTGCCTTGTTCCTCTGTATCGACGTCACCACCTGGAACAACAGGTACTCGGGGAGGATCATCACCCGGAAGTTGTTGGCTATCGAGTCGTACATGTGAGGCGCGTACACGACCCGGTCCGCGCCCAGCGGCTCGAGGACCGAGAAGTATTGGTCCATCGGCTCCACGAAAGCGATCGCATCCCCGTCGACCTGCCTCAGCGAGGCGACCACGTCCTCGTACAGCGGCTTCAGATACCCGTTCTCGAACGCGCCGCCCGCGTTGCCGAGGTCCCCCGGCGCCGGCTCGTTCATGATGTCGTAGCCGAGTACGTACGGGTTGTCCTTGAGCCGCGCCGCGACCTGCACGAAGGCGTTCCGGTAATGTTCCTTCAGCTCGGAGGACTGCCAGAAGTGCGTGATGCACCTGCGGAGGTCACTGGAGAAGATGTTGGACCACCCCCAGAACGGGCCGCCGAAGCCGTTGTTGTTGTCCGGGTCCACGCCCGCGGCCTCGACCGCCCACCTCGGGGCGCCGTCGCCGTGAAGCCAGCGGCTGAAGATATCCTGGTGCATGTCCACCATCACGTAGATGCCACGGGCCGCGGCCCCATCGATGAGCCTCTTCACCTTGTCGAGGTAGACCTGGTCGTAGACACCTTTCTCGGGCTCGATGCCCTCCCAGAAGACGGTGAAGCGAGCCAGGTTGAAGCCCCATTCGGCGAGATGGTCCCACCAGATGGTCTCCTCGGGCTGGAAGGGAAGGTGGTCCGCGGCAAGCTTGGCGTTGCCGGAGACGTTCACCCCGCGGAAACAGGCGATGCGGCCGTGGGCGTCGTACACCTGGCCGTCGCGCACCTCGAACAGGGGCGCCGCCGGCACCGGTGCGGGCGCCGGGGCCGCGAGGGCTCCCGCGCAGGGGGCCAGCGCCATCACCGCGACGAGGACCGCCAGCACGGGCGCCAGGGTCCTGCTTCGTGGGTACCTTACTGCAGCCATCATCGCACCGCCTTGCTTTGGGTATCCGTAATATATCACCGGAACGACGGCCTTCTGAATACCGCGCTCGGGCGATGTTTCCACGGATAATCCATGACCCGGAAAAGAATCATGTTGCATACGTCGAATAAGTGTTACACATTATCAGTGGTGGCGGTTCCGCCCGGTGGGTCGGATCGTCGAGGGGGTGATTGGATGGCGGAAGTCTATCTGGACAATTATGCCGCGACCCCGGTGCTTCCCGAGGTGCTCGAGGCGATGCTCCCGTACTACCGCGACGACTACGGCAACCCCTCCTCTCTTCACGGATGGGGTGACCGGGCCCGCGAGGCGGTCGAGGGGGCGCGGGAGCGCGTGGCGTCCCTCATCGGCGCGGACCCTGAGGAGATCGTCTTCACGTCCGGCGGGACCGAGGCCAACAACTCCGCCGTCAAGGGGATAGCGTGGGCCGCCCGCCGCAAGGGCAACAGGGTGGTCGTCTCGGCCACCGAACACTTCTCGGTCCTGAACGCCGCCAACACCCTGGAGAAGTTCGGTTTCGAGGTAGCCACAGTCGGAGTGGACGAACACGGTGTGGTCGACCCCGAGGAGGTCGCCGACGCCGTGACCGGGGAAACGGTCCTGGTGTCCGTGATGGCGGCCAACGGGGAGATCGGGACGGTCCAGCCGATCCGCGAGATCGCGGCGGCTGTCAGGAAGAAGGGAGTGCCGTTCCACACCGACGCCGTGGCCGCCGCCGGCTATATCCCGCTGGACGTCGGCGAGCTCGGGGTGGACGCGCTATCCATGGCGTCCGACCGGCTGAACGGTCCCAAGGGAGCGGGCGCTCTCTGGGTGAGGAAGGGCCTGCGGGTCATGCCCCTGATGGACGGCGGCGTCCAGGAGGGAGGGCGCCGGGGTGGCACGGAGAACGTCCCCGGCATCGTCGGTATGGGAAAAGCCGCCGAGCTGGCGGCAGCCGGACTCCCGGACCGCGCCGCGAGGCTGAGCGCGATGCGGGACTCTCTCATCGAGCGCCTTCCGGCGGCGATACCCAGGCTGAACCTCACGGGTCACCCGACCGAGAGGCTCCCCTGGAACGCCAGCTTCGTCGTCGAGTTCATCGAGGGCGAGGGGATGCTGCTGTTCCTCGACCAGAGCGGCATAGCCGTGTCCAGCGGCTCCGCCTGCACGTCGAGGGCGCTCAAAGGATCGCACGTGCTCGCGGCCTGCGGCATCCCGGCCGAGAGGGCCCAGGGCTCGCTGCTCTTCAGTTTCGGGCTGGACAACAGGCAGGAGGACGTCGACTATGTGCTCGAGGTCCTTCCGCCGATAGTCGAGAGGCTCAGGAAGATGTCACCCCTGTACGACAAGTTTTTGAAATCGGGAGGTGGTCAGGATAGCGATCTATAGCGACACGGTGATGGACCATTTCATGAACCCGCGGAACGTCGGGGATATCGAGGACCCCGACGGGGTCGGTGAGGTGGGAAACCCGGTATGCGGAGACATGATGACCTTCTACATCAAGGTCGGCGACGATGACAGGCTCGAGGACGTCAAGTTCAAGACCTTCGGGTGCGGCGCCGCTATCGCCGTCTCCAGCATGGTGAGCGAGATGGCGACGGGCAAGACGCTGGACGAGGCGCTGAAGATAACCCGGGAGGACGTCGCCGACCAGCTGGGCGGCCTGCCCAAGAACAAGATGCACTGCTCGAACCTGGGGGCCGACGCCCTGCACAGGGCCATCGAGGACTACCGTAAAAAGCAAAAAGCGAAGGAGAAGGAGAGCCAGCATGGCTGAGCCGCGCAAGGAGAAGAGTGCAACGGAATGCCTCTGTCCCTACTGCGATACCGAGGTCGAAGAGGAAGCGGTCTTCTGTGTTGCCTGCGAGGCCGTGATATTCGACTGCGTCCACTGCGGCGAGCCCGTCAGGGACGGCGTCGAGGTCTGCCCTCACTGCGGGGAGCCGCCCAGGGAGAGCTGACCCAGCCCCGGTGCGGCGGATCGTCCGGTCGGTGCGCCGCGGGCCGAAGCGCCGTGAAAGCGCGCATGCCGGCAGTCGCGTGAACTCTGAGGTTACCGGTTATTCTCTGCCGGCCTTATCGCGGGAGGTAGATAGCGATGCCTGATGACAACGTGACCATCGTCGTCTTCAGCGGCGAGTTGGACAAGGCGCTGGCGGCGTTCAATATCGCCAACACGGCTGCTGCAATGGGGATGAACGTCTCCATGTTCTTCACGTTCTGGGGCCTGGGAGTCATCAAGAAGGGCGGCCTCGAAAGGGGCGGCAAGAGCTTCATGCAGTGGATGATGGGCCTGATGGACCGCGGCGGGGCGTCCCACCTCAAGCTCTCCAAGATGAACATGATGGGTGCGGGTACCAGGACCATGAAATCACTGATGAAGAAATACAGGATGCCGTCCCTGGAAGAGCAGATCAAGCTCGCAAAGGACCAGGGCGTCCACTTCATCGCGTGCACCACGTCGATGGCCCTGATGGGCCTCGAGGAGGGCGACTTCATCGACGAGGTAGACGAGCTCGCGGGCGCGGCCACCTATCTGGGTCTCGCGTCGGAGGGCAAGGTAAACCTCTTCATATGACCCGCAACGGAGGTGCCGACATGAATGCTGACCAGTCGATCGACTGCGTCGGGCTGTACTGCCCGATGCCGATCGTGAAGACGGCGCAGAAGATGAAGGAGCTCGAGCCGGGACAGGTCCTCGAGGTGATCGCTGACGACAAGGGCATCAAGACCGACATGCCCGCGTGGGCCGAGAAGACGGGAAACGAGTTCCTGGGAATCGAGGAAGAGGGCGGTGAGATCAAGGTCTACGTAAGGAAGAAGTAGACGGGGGTCCGTCCTCGCGAGCGGAGGTGGATTGGATGGGGAACGGTTCGCAAGACAACCTGCAGCAGGCCTTCGAGGGTGAGGCCAAAGCCAGTGTGAGGCTCAAGATCTTCGCGAAGAAGGCTGATGAGGAAGGCTACGAGGGTGTTGGCAAGCTCTTTCGGGCGATCGCCGAGTCGGAGTCCATACACGCCCGGAACAACCTCCGACTGTTGAAGGAGGTCAAGGACACCGAGACCAACCTGTCGGACTCGTTCGCGACCGAGACCAAGATCGCCCAGGTGGCTTACAGCAACTTCATCGCCCAGGCCGAAGACGAGGAGAACAAACCGGCCGCCACCATGTTCACCTGGGCGAGGGACGTCGAGGAAGTGCACGCAAAGCTCTACGAGAAGGCGCTCGAGCACATGCTGGCCGAGGACGAGCCGACCTACTACGTCTGCGACGTGTGCGGGTACGTCTCGGACGGCGGCATACCCGACAAGTGCCCTGTCTGCGCCAACCCGGCATCGGTCTTCTTTGAGATCCCCGAGCCGCCGGTCTGCGACTGACGGTACCCCCGGTGGATCCCCCGGGTCCGGGTCTTTTTTCCGGCGTTGCGAACGTATTCTCAGTGAGCGCCGGGGACCACCTGTGAGCCGGGCCCGACTTCATGCTCATGGCTTTACGGCTCGGTCGTGCTGAGAGCCGCTTTGTTATAATGGGGCAAACCGCTAGCAGAAGGGCGTATCCTCCACATGACCGGTAGATTGTTGAACTCCAGATACCAGCTCCTGGAACAGATCGGCACCGGCGGAATGGCGGAAGTGTACCGGGCCACCGACAACCTGCTCGGGCGGACCGTCGCGGTCAAGATGCTCCATCCCCAGTACGCTAAAGACCCCGTTTTTATCGAGAGGTTCCGCCAGGAAGCACAGGCGGCGGCAAACCTCAACCAGCCGAACATCGTGAACGTCTTCGACTGGGGGATCGAGGACTCCACCTACTACATCGTGATGGAGTACGTGGAGGGGATGGACCTCAAGGACATCATCCTGAGCGGCGGGCCGCTCCTTCCCGAGAGGGCGGTAGAGATAGGGATGGCCATCTGCCTCGCGCTCGAATCCGCTCACAGCCACGGCATAGTCCACCGCGACATCAAGCCCCAGAACATCATCGTAACGCGGGACAACCGCGTGAAGGTGATGGATTTCGGCATAGCCAGGGCCGCCGGCGGCTCTGCCATGACGCAGACCGGGACCATCATGGGCACCGCCCAGTACATCAGCCCCGAGCAGGCGCAGGGCCGAACCGCCGACCCCCGCTCCGACCTCTACTCGCTGGGGATCGTCATATACGAGATGCTCACGGCCAAGGTGCCGTTCGGGGGGGAGAACCCGGTAGCGATTGCCTACAAGCACGTCCGGGAGGATCCCCTCCCGCCGTCCATGCTCAACCCCGACATATCGCCAGAGCTCGAGTCCGTCGTCATGAAGGCGCTCTCGAAGAACCCGGAGAACAGGTATCAGAACGCGCTGGAGATGCGGGCCGACCTGGAGCGATGCCTCGAGGGCGCGCCCGTCTACGCGACACCGGTCCTCAGGCATGATGAGACCTCCGCGGGAGCCACCCAGGCCCTCCCGGCCTACGCGCGGGGCTCGGCCGAGCACCGCAGGTCGCGGGCATGGCTGTGGATCATCGTGGTGATGATCGTCCTGGCGGGGGCGGGCGTCGGGGCATGGGCGCTCGTCAAGAGCACCAGCGGCGTCTCGGTGCCGGACCTGGTCGGGCAGACCGAGACCGCGGCGAGACAGATGCTGACCGACGCGGGCCTCGCGCTCGGGAACACCGGCCGGGCCGCGAGCAACTCGCTAGCAAAGGGGCAGGTCGTCTCCCAGAACCCCGGGGCCGGCAGCAAGGTGTCCAAGTCCATGAAGGTCGACATCGTGGTGAGCTCAGGGCCTTCGCTGGTCACCGTTCCTGACGTGCGAGGGTTGTCCCAATCGAGCGCCAAAGCCAAGATCACCGGAGCCGGGCTCGTGGTCGGAAACGTGAGCGAGGAGTTCAGCGCCGGCGTCCCCGTCGGCAGGGTCTCCTCCCAGGAGCCTGCCCCGGACGAGAGGGTGAGCGAGAAGACCGAGGTCAACCTCGCGGTCAGCAAGGGTCCCGAGATGGTGACAGTCCCAAACGTGGTCGGCATGCAGCAGGACGCGGCCACTCAGCAGCTCCAGGCTTCGGGCCTCGGCGTCCAGGTGCAGCAGGTCCCGGATGCCACCCAGCCGGAAGGCGCGGTCACGACGCAGGACCAGGCCGCCGGGCAGAGCGTGCCCAAGGGCGGCAAGATCACCATCAGCGTCGTGGTACGGCCCCAGCAGGTCAAGGTCCCGAGCGTGGTAGGGCAGACCCAGTCAGCAGCCCAGGCCACCCTCGCGAACGCGTGGTTCCAGGTCACCCTGGTCAGGCAACAGACGTCGACGCCGTCAAAGGTAGGCAAGGTCATCTCGCAGAGCCCGGGCGCGAACGTGCTGGCCGACAAGGGCAGCTCCGTCACTATCACCGTCGGGGCGGCCCTTCCCGCACCGTAGAGTCACCGTCAAAGGAGGAAGAAGTGCAGCGCGCGATACAGCTCTCGACACTGCTGGAAGAGGCGAGGGAGACGGACGTCCCCGACGCCTTCGTGCTCCAGAACAAGAAGCTACTCAAGGTAAACATGACGGCGAGCGGCGGCCAGGTACTGACCAAGGCCGGCGCGATGATCGCCTACCAGGGGCAGATGAACTTCGCCAAGAAGGGCGGCGGAGCGGGCAAGTGGCTGAAGAAACAGGTGTCCGGCGAGCAATTCACGCTGATGGAGGTCAACGGCACCGGGGACCTTTTCCTGGCCGATGCTGCCAACGACATCGTCCTGCTGTACCTGAACGACGAGGCGATAGGGGTCGAGGCGTTGAACCTGCTCGCCTTCTCGCCCAGCATCTCCTGGGACATCAAGATGATCAAAGGCGCTGGAGCGATGGCCGGAGGCATGTTCACGGTAGAGCTCAAGGGGACCGGATACCTCGCCCTGGTGAGCAAGGGCGAGCCGCTCGCCCTGACCGTCACGCCCGACGCGCCGACCTTCACAGACCCCAACGCCACCATCGCGTGGTCATCGAGCCTGGAGCCTTCGGTCAATGTCGACGCCAACCTCTCGAGCCTCAAGGGCATCTTCGGCTCCATGACCAGCGGCGAGACGTTCCAGCTTGCGTTCCAGGGGACCGGCTACGTGATAGTGCAGCCGAGCGAGGTCGCGCCCTCCACAAGCCTTGCCGGGCCGCAGGGCGGGGGCTCCGCCGGCGGCATCCTGGGAGGCATCCTGGGCACCTGACCCGGAGGGTGGGGTCAGGTCTTGAATAGTGGATTTCGAGCGGTTTCCGGTCGTTTTCTCCTGGCGAAATCCAGCGCCGGATACCCGACCCCATTTCTGTCCTGTCAAGGCTCCAGCTCATTTGAAATCTCGCCAAAATTATGTATAAACTAACAAGGTTGTTCTTTCGGAGATGAGTCGCGGTGCACCCATTCGGGTGCGCCGACTTATGTCGAGACAAAAATGGAGTATGAGATGAGCATCGAACAGGGGACCTTTGTGCAGAAATACGACCTCCTCGGGTGTATCCAGTGCGGCAGGTGTACCGGCGGGTGCCCGGTGACCGTTCGCACGGACCTGAACGTCCGACGGTTCGTCTACGACACCCTCGACGACGACCGCCTGGAGGAGCTCTCCGAAAAACCGGAGATCTGGGACTGCACCACCTGCAACACCTGCGCGCTGCGATGCCCGAAAGGCCTCGACCCGTTCGAGGTCCTGCTGGGCCTGCGGGCCATGAGGGCCGAGGAGGGCAACATCGAGCCCACCGCCAGGGACGCGCTGGAGAGCATGTTCAACAACGGCAACCCGTGGGGCAAGCCGGCCGCCAAGCGCTGCGACTGGATGCAGGGCATCGAGGGAGTCGAGAACGTAAGGATACTGGAGCCGGGCGAGAAGGCCGACGTCCTCGTCCACACCTGCTGCACCGCCGCTTACGACCCCAGGATCATCCCCCTGGCCAAGAACCTGGCAAGGGTGCTCGAGGCCGCCGGCGTCGACTACGGGTTCATAGGCGAAGAGGAGAAGCACTGCGGCAGCGAGGCCAGGCGCCTCGGCGAGGAGGGCCTCTTCGAGTACTTCGACGAGGAGAACTCCGAGCTGTTCGGCAGCTACGACGTGAACCGGATCGTCACGCTGTCGCCCCATTGTTTCAACACCTTTAAGAATGAATATCAGAACCTGGGCGAACTCCCGGTCCAGCACTACACGCAGCTGGTGGCCGAGCTCATCGAGGACAAGAAGCTGGTGCTCTCGAAGGAGCTCGCCTCCCAGGTGGTCTTCCACGACCCGTGCTACCTGGGCAAGAAGAACAAGGTCTTCGACGAGCCCCGCTACATCCTGAGCCAGATCCCCGGGACCGAGATGGCCGAGTTCTTCCGCTCGAAGGAGCGCAGCCTCTGCTGCGAGGGAGGCGGAGGCAAGATGTGGGTAGAGTCCGAGTCAAAGGCTCCGCGGCTCGCGGAGACACGCATCGCCGACGCCCAGGCGCTCGGTGCCAAGATCGTCGCGGTGGCCTGCCCGTTCTGCCTGCTCACCCTGGAGGACGCGCTCAAGGTGAAGGGGCTCGAGGAGGAGATGCGGGTCGCCGACATACTGGAACTGCTGGGCGAGACCCTCTGAGGGCTGCCCGTGTTTTTTGAAGAGAAGCATGCAAGACCGTGTCCGATCGACAAAAGCGAGGTGAACTGGGGATGAACGTTGTAGTCTGCGTGAAGCAGGTGCCAGACACTTCCGATCCTGACACTGAAGTCCACATAGACTCCAGTGGAAGGGGCGTCAACCAGAGCAAGTTCAGCTTTGTGATCAACGACGCCGACAACTATGCGGTTGAAGAGGCCATCCTGCTCAAGGAGAAGCATGGCGGAGAGGTGACCGTGGTCAACATCGGCGGCGAGGGAGCCAACCAGGTGGTGCGGATGGCGCTCGCCAAGGGCGGCGACGCGGCTATCAGGCTCGACGACGAGAAGTTCGTCTACTCGGACATCGTGGCCACGGCGAGGCTGCTGCAGGCGGCCGTCAAGGACCTGGGATGCGACATAGTGATGACCGGCTGCCTGGCCTCCGACGACGGATACGGAGCGGTCGGGGTGACGCTCGCGCAACTGCTCGGGCTGCCGCACGCCGCGATGGTGAAGACCGTCGAGGTCATCAGTGACAACAAGCTAAAGATCGCGCGCGAGCTCGAGGGCGGTCTCCTGGAGATGAACGAGATCGAGACCCAGTGCGTGCTGACCATCCAGACCGGAGGCAACGAGCCAAGGTACGCGTCCTTCAAGGGCATCAGGGAAGCCTCCAAAAAAGAGATCAAGGTGATGGACCTGGCGGCGACGGGGCTGTCCGAGGACCAGGTCGGAGAGGCCGGGTCCGTGGCGGTCATGACGGCCTACTCGGCGCCCGAGGTCGGCGAGCTGGCCGAGATCCTCGAGGGCGACCCTGGAGAGACCTCCGCCAAACTGGCCACGATACTGAAGGAAAAGGGGCTGGTATAGATGGGCGACATATTTGTACTGGCGGAGCACAGGCAGGGAGAGCTCCGTGAGGTCTCCCTCGAGCTGCTGACCCTTGCCGGCCAGCTAGGTGGCAGCGTGACGGCCCTGCTGTTCGGAAGTGGGGTTGACGAGTTCGCGAGCAAGCTGGCGCAGTTCGCGGACAAGGTGCTCGTGGTCGACGACCCGATGTACCAGAACTTCAACGCGATGGCGTACCAGGCGGCGCTCGCCGAGCTTATCAAGGCGAACAAGCCGGGCCTGGTGCTGATACCGAACACGGCCCAGGGAGTCGACATCATCGGCTCGCTGGGCGTCGAGCTGGAGCTCCCGTTCTCCACTGACGTCATCGGCGTCACCATGGAGGGGGACAAGCCGGTCGCGACCCGCCAGTATTACGGCTGCAAGATCAACGGGACCATCACCTTCAAGGACTCCGACACCTACCTGCTGGGCATCCGCGAAGGCGCGGTCCCCGCCGGCGAGGGCGGCAAGTCCGGCGAGGTCACCAAGGTAGACAACCCCGTGACCGCGGAGATCACCGTCCGCAAGTTCCTCGAGTACGTCGAGGCGGCCATCGGCGAGGTGGACATCACCCAGTCGACGATGCTGGTCTCGGTGGGCAGGTGGATTCGCGAAGACAAGAACATGCCGATGATGGAGGAGCTGGCCGGGCTACTCGGGGCCGACGTCTCCGGGAGCCGCGCCGTGGTGGACGCGGGGTGGCTGCCGGCAGACCGGCAGGTCGGGATATCGGGCAAGAGCGTCAAGCCCAAGCTGTACCTGGCCGTCGGGATAAGCGGCGCCTTCCAGCACGTGACCGGCATGAAGGGCGCGGACCTCGTGGTCGCGATCAACAAGGACCCCGACGCCCCCATTTTCCAGTATGCCGACTACGGCATAGTCGACGACCTGTTGAAGGTGGTGCCAGCCATGATCGACAAGCTGAAGGAGATGAAGGGCTAGGCGCCCGAGGAGGACCCGTTTGAGATGAATGGTTACAGACCGAAGATAGGCGTGTACGTCTGCCACTGCGGCATAAACATCGGTTCCGTGGTCAACGTGCCCGAGGTCATCGAGCATGTCTCCAAGCTGCCGGGGGTCGCGGTCGCGCGGGAGTACACCTATATGTGCTCGGACCCGGGGCAGAACCTCGTCAAGGAGGACATCGCCAACGAGAACCTCAACCGCGTTATCGTGGCTTCATGCTCGCCCCGCATGCACGAGCCTACTTTTAGAAAGACGCTCAAGGAGGCCGGGCTGAACCCGTACTACCTCGAGATGGCGAACATCCGCGAGCAGTGCTCGTGGGTTCACGAGGACAAGGAAGAGGCGACCGAAAAGGCCAAGAAGCTGGTCGAGGCCGCGGTGGCCAAGGCCCTCCTCCTCGAGGCTCTCGAGGAGAAAGAGGTCGACGTCATCCCGGCCTGCCTGGTGATAGGCGCCGGGATCGCCGGCATCCAGGCATCGCTCGACATCGCCGACGCGGGATTCAAGGTTTACCTGGTCGAGAAGAGCCCGTCGGTGGGAGGTCACATGTCGCAGCTCGACAAGACCTTCCCCACCCTGGACTGCTCGGCCTGCATCCTGACACCCAAGATGGTCGACGTCGCCAACCACCCCAACATCGAGCTGATGACCTACTCGCAGGTCGTGGGGATCGAGGGCTACGTCGGCAACTTCAAGGCTAAGATCCGCAAGAAGGCGCGCTTCGTCGATGTCGACAAGTGCACCGGCTGCGGCGTGTGCGCCGAGAACTGCCGGCTCGCGGGGCGGATCCCTTCCGAGTTCGACGAGGCGGTCGGGAACCGCGGCGCCATCTACCTGCCGTTCCCGCAGGCGGTGCCGGCCAAGTACACCATAGACCCCGAGCGATGCCTGCAGCTCTCCAAGGGCAAGTGCGGAAAGGAAGGGCCGGCGTGCGCGGCGGCCTGCACCGCCGGCGCTGTCAACTTCGAGCAGGAAGACGAGATAGTCGACGTCGAGATCGGCACGGTCATAGTCGCCACCGGCTTCGACGTGTTCGACGCGGCCCGCAAGCCCGAGTACGGCTACCTCGACTGCGAGAGCGTGATCACCGGCCTCGAGTTCGAGAGGCTGGTATCGTCGTCCGGCCCGACCGGCGGCAAGCCGATCATCGGCCGCGACAAGAAGGGCGAGGGCGGCTACCTGCCCAGCAAGGTGGCATTCATCCACTGCGTGGGCTCGCGCGACGAGTCCGTGGGCAACGAGTACTGCTCGCGCGTATGCTGCATGTACCTTGCCAAGCAGGCCCACCTCATAAGGGACAAGCTGCCCGAAGCCGATATCACGGTCTACTACATGGACATGCGGGCTTTCGGCAAAGGGTTCGAGGAGTTCTACGACAGGGTCCGCCGCGAGGGAGTGCGCTACATCCGCGGCAACCCGTCCGAGATATTCCGCAAGAGCGCCGACGAGCCGACGGTCATCGTCAAGGTGGAGGACACCCTGACAGGGACTGCCCTCGAGGCCGAGCACGACCTGGTGGTGCTGGGGGTGGGGCTCGAGCCCCGCAAGGACATACGCGAGATAATCGACCTGTTCAAGCTCTCCCAGTCGACCGACGGCTTCTTCCTCGAGGCCCATCCCAAGCTGCGGCCAGTCGACACCGCCTCCGACGGCGTGTTCCTGGCCGGCTGCTGCCAGGGCCCCAAGGACATCCCCGACACCGTGGCCCAGGCCAAGGGCGCCGCTTCGAGCGCGCTCATCCTGATGGCCTACGGCAAGGTGAAGGTAGAGGCCCAGGTGTCTGTCGTGACCGCCGACCAGTGCAGGGGCTGCGGCTTCTGCGTCGAGGTTTGCCCGTTCGGCGCTATCGAGCTCGTGGAAGAGAACCGCATGGGCAACATCGTGCAGGTCGCCCTGGTCAACGAGGCCCTCTGCAAGGGCTGCGGGAGCTGCGCGGCGGCCTGTCTGTCGGGCGCCATACAGCCCAAGTCCTTCAAGGATGAACAGATACTGCCGCAGATAGCCGTGCTAGGAGTGAAGTGATGAGCGAAGAATTCGAGCCCAACATAGTCGCGTTTCTCTGCAACTGGTGCTCGTACGCGGGGGCGGACCTCGCGGGGACGTCGCGGACGCATTACCTCCCGAACGTGAAGATCATCAGGGTGATGTGCTCCGGGCGCGTGAACCCGCTGTTCCTGGTCAACGCCCTCCAGCAGGGGGCTGACGGCGTGCTCATCTCCGGTTGCCACCCGGGAGACTGCCACTACCTCGAGGGCAACTACTACGCCCGACGCCGCTTCATGCTGATGCACAAGTTGCTGGAGCACGTGGGAGTCGACCCGGGCCGCGTGAACATGAGCTGGGTCTCCGCCTCCGAAGGCGCCAAGTTCGCGGACGTCGTCCAGGAGTCGGTTGACAAGGCCAAGGCGGCCGGTCCGATGGACCAGTTCAGACGGAGGCAGATAAATTGGTAGATGTTAACGAACTACAGGAGAAAGCCAGAGAGGTCCTCGCCGGCGACGACGTGAGGCGCCTCATCGGCTGGAAGAGGGGGACCTACGGCTACGAGGCCGCTCCCACCGTTCTCAAGGACGTGTCAGAGGTCGACCAGCTCATATTCGACGCGACCTGCGTACAGAACCCGGCCTCCTTCATAACGCTGGAGGAGAAAAGGCCGGTCCCGCGCGGCCAGGAGCCCGACACCCGCAAGATAGCGGTCATGGTCAAGGGCTGCGACTCGCGCGCGGTCGTTCAGCAACTGGTCGAGAAGGCCTACGACAGGGACGACGTCATCGTGCTGGGTATCCCCTGCCGCGGTGTCATCGACCGGCGCAAGGCGGAGAAGCTCTTCGGCGAGAGCACCGAGCCGGTTGTCGCCAGCACGAACGGCGACAAGGTGACCGTCGAGGTCGGCGGCGAGAAGAAGGAGGCCGACCGCAAGGACATCCTGATGGACAAGTGCATGCGCTGCCGCTACCCCAACCCGCTGGTGAGCGATTTTCTGCTCGGCGAAGAGGTCGAGAAGTGGGCGGACGACGAGTTCGGCGACGTGGACGAGTTCGAGAAGATGATCCCCGAGGACAAGTGGAAGTTCTGGGACGAGCAGTTCTCCAAGTGCATACGCTGCTATTCGTGCCGCAACGTGTGCCCCATGTGCTACTGCGTCGAGTGCGTGGTGACCAAGACCAGGCCCCAGTGGACGCGACGGTCGACCGACATCAGCGAGAACACCGTGTACCACATCCAGAGGGCGTGGCACCTCGCGGGCCGCTGTATCGAGTGCATGGAGTGCCAGCGGGTCTGCCCGGTGGACATCCCCATCATGACGCTGAACCGCAAGCTGACTCGAGACGTGAAAGAGATGTTCGACTTCGAGCCGGGCGTGGACGTCGAGTCCGAGCCCCTGCTCGCCTGCTACAGGCCGAACGACCCCGAAGAATACATCATGTAGGTGGGTGAGAGATGGCAGATTACAAGTTCGCAAAAGACAAGCTGGCGGGTGTCCTGGCCGGCCTCAAAGAGTACAAGGTTTTCGCCCCCACCGTGACCGGCGACGTCGTCCGCTTCAAGGAAGTCGACGACCCGGCCGCCGTCACGCTGGACTACGAGAACTCGAACGTCCCCCCCAAGGAACTGATGTTCCCCGAGACGGAGACGCTGTTCAAGTTCCGGTTGGGGCAGGCGGATATCGAGCCCGAGGTCCCGGCCGAGGATGCCAGGCGGCTGGTGTTCGGCATAAGGCCCTGCGACTCGCAGGCGTACTCGATAGTGGACCGGCTCTACGAGTGGGACTTCAACGACCCTTATTTCGTGAACAGGTTGAGGAGCACCGTACTGGTGGGCCTCGCGTGCTCCGACCCGTGCGCCAACTGCTTCTGCCCCAGCCTTGGGGGCGGCCCGGCGAACGAGGAGCACCTGGACGCGATAATGTACGACCTGGGCGAGACCTACTACCTCAAGACGCTGAACGAGAAGGGCGACGAGGTGGCAAAGGCCCTCGGTGACGTCCTGGAGCCGGCGGGCGCCGACGAGGCGGCGGCGGCGGGCAAGCAGGCCGAAGAGGCTCTGGCCAGGATAAAGCGCTCCATAGATACCGAGGGCATCCCGGAACACCTTCCGGCGCTCTACGACCACCCGTTCTGGGAGCAGTTCTCGGACCGGTGCCTGGGCTGCGGGATCTGCACGTTCCTGTGCCCGACCTGCCATTGCTTCGATATCCAGGACGAGATCGAGGTGTTCGACGGCAGGCGGGCCCGCATGTGGGACACGTGCATGTTCGCCGAGTATACGCTCCACACCTCGGGCCACAACCCGCGCCCGACACGCAAGGAGCGGACCCGGAACCGCATCAGCCACAAGTACTCGTACTTTCCCGAAAAATTCGACGTGATAGCCTGCGTGGGCTGTGGGCGATGCATTAACTACTGCCCCGTGAACATCGACTTACTGGACATCCTCGAGAAGTCCAAGCAGGCTGAGTCCAAGGAGGCAGAGACGGCATGATGGTCGAAAGCAACCCCTATCTTCCTTACACGGTAAAAATCGAGGACGCCTGGTACGAGACCCCTGTAGGCGACAGGGCGGTCAAGACTTTCAAGGTGAACTTCGTCGACGAGAAGGTGTGGGACACCTGGAGCCACAGGCCGGGCAACTGCGCCATGGTCGGGCGCCTCGGCATAGGCGAGTCCATGTTCTGCATTTCGTCCTCGCCGACCGAGGAAGGCTACCTGCGCTTCTCGATCATGCAGGCGGGCAAGGTGACCAACGCCCTTCATGAGCTGGAGGCGGGCGAGCTGATGACCGTCCGCGGGCCGCTGGGCAACTCGTTCCCCATGGAGGAGTGGGAAGGGAAGAACATAGTATCCATCGGCGGCGGCATCGGTCAGGCGCCCCTGCGCCCCGTCATAAACTACGTCCGCGCCAACGCTGACAAGTACGGCAAGCTCTCGGTCCTGTACGGCGCCCGGACCTCGGACCTGCTCTGCTTCAAGACGGAGTTCGAGGAGTATCACGAGGAGACAGGCACCGAGTGCCACCTGGCGATCGACATCGAGGAGGAGGGCTGGGAGCACTTCGTGGGCTTCGTCCCCGACCTCCTCATGAAGGTCGCGCCATCGCCGGAGGACACCATCGCCGTGACCTGCGGGCCGCCTATCCTGATAAAGTTCGTCACCCAGGGTCTTGAGAAGCTGGGGTTCGGAGCGGACCAGATCTACACGACCCTCGAAGAGCGCATGAAGTGCGGCATCGGCAAGTGCGGCCGCTGCAACGTGGGGCACCTGTACGTGTGCAAGGACGGCCCGGTGTTCTCGTACGCGACGCTCAAGGAGATACCCGAAGCGTTCGCCTGAGATCCGCGACGCCGGCTTCCGACCGGCATCCAGAGATACTTCGAAGGCGGGTTGAAAAGCCCGCCTTCTGTTCTGTCCCGTCCCGCTTGGAGGCCGGCTTCAGGAAGGTTCTTCGGACGGGGGCTCGACCTCGGCGCACTTACGGCCGCTGAAGAAAAGGATGGATTTTACTTTCCTGGTGACGATCTTGTTGATGCCGCGCGCGTTGAGCTCCGACACGAGCTGTTCCTCGGTGTATATGGGCCTCGCGAACCAGCCCAGGGCGGCGCCCAGCCGCCCTGCCAGGACGTCGGTCAGGAAGCGCTCGCCACGCACGTAGCACGAGCCCGCCAGCTTCCCTCCGGGCTTGAGGACCCGGGACAGCTCGTCCAGCGCCGCCGGCTTGTCAGGGAAAGCGTCGATGCCGTTCATCGTGAGCACGCCGGTGAACGATCCGTCCACGAACGGAAGGCGGGCCACGTCGGCCCGGACCAGCATGACGTTGCCGAAGGCCTCGGCGCGCACCTTCTCGAGCGCCGATTCCAGCATGCCGCGGTTGTAGTCGGCCGCGATGAACTCGAGGTTCGACTGCATGCAATACTCGCCGGATGTGAACACGCCGGTCCCGATGGGGATGTCGAGGAACAAACCCGGCTCGCAGTCGGAAGCAACGCTTTCGAGCAGCTCGAAGAGCAGCGGGATGAACTTGGTGGTCCCCCACATGACCTTGTAGACGAACCGGTCGAAAGCCCCGGCGCCGGTGGCTATCTTCTCGTATCGCCTGCCCGCGATCCACGAGAACGCCCTGTTGACCTTTTTCTGCTTTCCCCGGTCCGCCCCGTCGACCAGGTCGGCGATCTCACCCTTTATCCGGTAGGTGTGGAGCACCTTGCCCTGGCAGCAGTAGGAGAAGACGCGCGGCCGGTACACCATCTCGCGCCCGCAGGCAGGGCACTCCAGGAGCTGGGCGAGACGCTCATGGTTCACGGGAGTCCCCCCCGTCGCCGCCCGAGGTGGCGTTGTCGTCCCCGTCCCCATCTTCCTGCTCCGCCGGCGTGGCCGGCTCGCCCTCCCCCGCGTCGCCCTCGCCCTCGTTCTCGTCCTCGTCCGGAGCGGTGCCGCCGACGCCGGAAAGCGCCGCTGCCTCGTCCAACCGGGCCTGGATATCAGCCACCAGTTCACGAGATTTCCGGTACTGGTTCAACAGCATCACCGACCAGAAGAAAGAGACCAGGCCGAGGACGATGCCGCCGGTGTCGCGCTTCGGGCCGAAGCGCACAAGGAGGAGCACGCCTACGACGAACAGCCCGATGCCGCCGATCAGGTAGAGAGCCATGTTGAGTTTTTCTTTGCGCAGAACGTACTGCGTCGGGGCGGACTTGACCATAAGGACCTCGCACTGTGGGCCTGCATTAAATATTACCCGGCCCGAACCTCGTTGACCTTTGGGAATTGCCACCTTCGGTCGGAAGTGGAGGCTGGGTGCGGCGGCAGGCGTCGCGGCTAGTATAATTACTACTCGTACGCTTACGTGGAGGTTTGAATGTCGGTATTCGGCTTTTACATCGCGGGGTCATTCGGAAACTCGCTGGTCAACGTGTGGCACAGCATCGCGGACAACGCGCCGAAGTGGCTGGTCGCGTTGGCCATCGTGTTCGTCTCCTGGCTACTCGCGAAGCTAGTCCGCAGGATGGTGCAACGGGTGATCGGGCGCACCAGCACGCAGGGGCACGTCGATATCCTGATATCGAGAGGCGCCGCCGCGCTGGTACTCCTGGCGGGAGTACTCGTGGCGCTGACCGAGGTCGGGGTCAGCTTCGGGCACGCCCTGGCCGCGCTGGGCCTGGCGTCGGTGGGAATAGGATTCGCGCTGCAGGACATCCTGAGCAACCTGTTCGCTGGCGTAATCCTGCTGGTGCAGCACCCGTTCACCATCGGCGACCAGGTGCAACTGGGCAACCTGGAGGGGATCGTCGAGAACATCAGGGTGCGCGACACCCAGATACTGACCTACGAGGGTGAACGTGTGTTCATACCGAACAGGACGGTCTTCAGCAACCCGATAGTCAACTTCACCTCCACCCCCAACCTGAGGACGGAGGTCAGGGTGGATATCAAGTATCCGGAAGATATTGAGGCCGCGAAAGTACTGGCGGAGGAACTCCTGCTCGGATTTCATGGGGTCCTCGAGCTCCCGGCCCCCGCCGTACTCGTCGAGGCCAAGGATGACGCGATGACGGTCGTCATGAGGTTCTGGATCGATTCGGATCGCAACCGCAGGGCGAAAGTCGCCTCGGACGTGGTCGAGGCCGCAGTAAACAGGTTCAGGGCGAACGGAATCACGACACTGCAGGATATCCCGGAGAAAGGGCAGGCCGGACCGGACCCCGGCGGTGGTCGGCCCGATATTGGCGACACCCTTCCGATGGAGCCGGTGACGCCCGAGGAGCCGGCTTGAGGTTGAACCCTCTTTACAGGCTGGCATTCAATACGCGCGACGCGTACAGCCGCTACCTGTGGAACCGGAACCAGCCGGCAGTAGGAGCAGTCCACCGGGACGTCCCTTACGTGGAAGGGGGTCGCAGGAAGCAGACGCTGGACGTTATCGTGCCCGCCGGCGAGCCTCCTTACCCCGTCATCGTTTACATCCACGGGGGCGGCTGGCATTTCGGGGACAAGAAGAGCCCCGAGAGGATCTGCAAGTGCTTTGCCCACCAGGACTACATCGTGTTCAACATAAACCACAGGCTGGCTCCGCGGCATGACGTGCGCGAACAGCCAGGCGACGTGGGCAGGGCGGTGCTCTGGGCCAGGAAAAACGCGGGGCGCTATGGCGGCGACGCGGGCAGGCTCTTTCTGGCAGGTGAGTCTTCGGGCGCCCATCTGGCCAGCCTCTACGCGGCGGCCGCAACGGACCGGCAACTGGCGCAAGCGTTGTCCATCGAAGAGCCCGTGCCCGCAGCCTGTATACGGGGTCTACTCCTCTTCTACGGAGTCTACGACCTCGAGAGCGCGCTCGTGTCCAGTTCGAAAACCACCAGGGCGGCGACCCGGGGCTTCCTCGGTGGGGTCGGTGGAGCGGCTGGAGGGCTCGCGAGGCTGGCCAGCCCGCTGCGGCATGTCAGCGCCGGTTACCCGCCGGTGTTCCTGTGCTCCGGCGACGTTGACGAGATCCACGGACAGTCGGTTCGCTTCGACAAGGCGCTCGCGGACGCGGGCGTCGCGAAGGTCTCGGTCTTCTTCAGGCATGACGCCGGGGAGATTGCGCCGCACGCCTTTCTCGGTGCCTATACGATGGAAACCTCGCGCACGGCCATGCGCGAAGCACTCGCCTTTCTGGACAAGGTAACCGCCGCCTAGTCATTCCGCATCGGGGTCAGATCCCGGTGTCGCACGGTGTCACATCGGCGTGACCGTCTAGACCTCGAACTCGCTCAAGTAGACCTCGCGGTTCTCATGCGCGGAGCGCATCATCCCGAGAGCGAACTTCAGCACCTCTCGTCCCGTCCGGCCGTTCAGCACCGGCTCGGTATCGTTCTGGATGGCGTCGATGAACTGGTGTGTGCAATCGATGAACGAGTCGGCCCAGTCCTGCCTCATGTCGTTGTACTCGGTCACCTTGCCGTCCTTGTAGAGGATGACCGCCGGCGCCTTGAGCATGTCAGCGGTCCACTTGGTAACCCATATGACGCCTTTCTCACCGGTCAGCTCGAGCCTCTCGTCTATCACGTAGTACTTGCTGTCGATGTGCAGCTCGTCGGAGATCGTCGCGTCGCACACACCGAAGATGTCCTTGTCGCGCGCGTACCTCCATACCACGACTGCCGGCGAGTCGACACTCACCCCGGGGATGATCTCCTTGGCCCCGATCCAGGCGAAGACCTTCTCGACCTTGCCGAGCAGGTCGATGGCTACGGACCACTTGTGGTAGCCGTCGTCGAACATGCACGGCCCTCCGCCGCACATGTCCTCGACGATGCGCCAGGCCCAGGCCTCCAGTGGAACCTCCCAACCCATGGGGGCCATGCTCGAGTTCATCTTGAAACGAAGGCCTACCGGGTCGCCTATCTCCCCCGCCTCGAACAGCTCCTTGGCCTTCAGGTAAGGTGGATAGAAGATGAAGTTCTCGAAGACCTTGAACTTCTTACCGGCGCGCTCGGACGCCCGGATCATCGAGTCCATCTCGTCGATCGAGATCGCGGGGGGCTTCTGCAGGCTGACGTGCTTGCCGGCCTCGAGCGAGTCGATGACCATCTCGTGGTGCAGGAAGTGAGGTGTCAGCACCTCGACGATGTCGACCGCCGGGTCCGCGAGCATCTCGTGGTGGTCCAGGTAGGTCCTGGCGGGGCCGTGCTTGCCGTACTGCTCGGCGCGCCTGTCGACCGTCTCCTGCTCAAGGTCGCAGAACGCGGCTACCTGCACGTCGTCCCTGTCGAGGTACCCCTGGATGTTGAGGTCGAGTATGCGCCCGCATCCTATGAAGCCTACTCCGAGCTTTGCCACGTTGGCCCTCCTCTCTCGGGGGGTGTGCCCGTCCGGCGACGGGCACCAATATGATACCAGAGGAGGTGCGCGCGGTACGGGCATCGCGAGCGAGACCGGGCACGTCACCCGCCGTATCGCTGTTATAATTACTTGCGTTGTCCGCAGGGCAAGTCCAGACCGAGTGGATGGAGACTCCATGAGATTCGATGTCGTGGTCGTTGGCGCCGGGCCGGCCGGGTCCGCGACCGCCTACAACCTCGCCACCCGCGGGGTGAACGTCGTCCTCATGGACAGGTGCACGTTCCCGCGCGACAAGGTCTGCGGCGACGGCATCGCTCCGCGGGCGGTGCGCAACCTCTACAGGATGGGCCTTCAGGAGCGCCTCGACGGCCGGTTCAACAAGTTCCACGGCTTCATTTTCGCCGGGGCGGGCAGGTCCATCGTCAAGAACCCGATCCCGCCGACGCCGCGATACCCCGACCACGGCTACATCATCAGGCGGATAGACCTGGACAAGATACTGATAGACCGCGCGCGGGAGGGCGGCGCCGAGGTATGGGAAGGCTGCAGGGTCACAGGCCCCATCGTCGAGGGCGGACGCGTCACGGGGGTGAAGGCGGTCCGCGGCGGCGAGGAGCTCGAGGTGTCGGCCGGCGTCGTGGTCGGCGCCGACGGCGCGCATTCGACGCTGGGCAGGGCGATGGGCCTGCTGGACAACGACCCGCACTACCTCGGCATATCGCTTCGGCAGTACTTCGAGGGAGTGACCGACATCGGTGACTACCTCGAGGTGTATCCCGAGGCGGCGATATACCCGGGAAGCGGCTGGGTCTTCCCTGTCACGGACTCGGTGGCGAACGTCGGCGTCGGCGCGATGCTCTACCACATAAACCGCGACAAGATAAACCTGCACCGGTTCATGGAGACGTTCGTCCGCAATACACCGCACGCCGCGCCCAAGCTAGCCGGCGCGCGACCGATATCGCCCGTCCGGGGCGCCCTTCTGCGGGTGGGGCTCGGCGGCAGCCTGGTGGAGTGCCCCGGGATGATACTGGTCGGGGACGCGGCCAGCATGACCAACCCGGTCAGCGGCGAGGGCATAACGTACGCGCTCGAGACCGGCGAGATGGCCGCGGACCACATACTCGACAGCAGGATGAGCGGCCGGGGTTATCACCACGACCCCTCCGACGACCCGTTCCGCCCAAAGCTGGTGGAGCGCTACGGCCATTATTTCGACAAGGGCATGCGGAGCATCAAGTGGGGCAACCGCCCGGCCTTCATGAAGCCGCTGCTATACGTGATGTCGAGGAACCAGCGGCGGCGCGAGTACATGGTCCGGGCGCTCATGTACCTGCGCCACTAGCGTGGTGATCCCGGCGTGAAGGTCACCTTCGTCTACCCCGACTTCTTCCAGTACGCGGACGGGACTTTCATGCCCGAGGGCAGGATATATCTCGGCGTGGCATACCTCTCGGCCGTCCTCAAGCGGGAGGGCCACGAGACCTCACTTGTCCATATCGTGGAGCCCCCCGACCGCGAGTGGCTGGTCGAGCGTATCATGGACGAATCGCCCGACCTGGTCGGGTTCTCCAGCACCACCCACATGTTCAGGCACGTCGCGAAGTGGGCCGGGTGGCTGAGGGAATGCGGCGACGTCGCCACCGTCTGTGGAGGGGTCCACGCCACCATCGCTCCCGAGGAGGTCGCACGCACCACGGGCATCGACATCGCCTGCCGCGGCGAGGCCGAGGAGACGCTCCTAGAGCTGTGCGAGGCTCTCGAGTCCGGGCGCGATCACACTCGCATCGCCGGCCTCTGGATGCTGCGCGGCGAAGAGCTCGTGGCGAACCCCGTACGCCCGCTGGTGACTGACCTGGATTCGCTCCCCTTCCCGGACCGCACGATATTCGACCCGGCGCTCTTCTGCGCGGACCAGCACCCGAGGGGCACCCTGATGGCGTCCAGGGGCTGCCCTTTCAACTGCACCTACTGCTCAAACCACGCTCAGAAATCCGCGTACCCCAACCCCGAGTGCTACGTGCGCTTCCGCAGCCCTGAGAGCGTGGTCGCCGAGATAGAGCAGATGGTGGCCGCCGACCGTGGCATCGAGTTCATCCGCTTCGACGACGACATACTGACCACCGACCGCGGATGGTTCTCCAGGCTCTCGGGGCTTTATCGAGAGCGGGTGGGGATGCCCTTCATCTGCAACTCGCGCGTGAACTTCACCGACCGGAGGATGGCCGATGCCCTGGCGGGCATGGGCTGCAGTGTAGTCTGCATGGGCATCGAGAGCGGAAACCCCTGGCTGAGGGACAAGGTCCTCGGCAGGCACATGGGGAACGACCGCATCGTCGAGGCTTTCGCCGCGTGCCACGAGGCCGGCATGAAGACGGTCTCCACGAACATGTTCGGACTGCCGTTCGAAGACACGTCGATGGTGCTGGACACCATCAAGCTGAACGCGCTGTGCCACCCCGACACGATACAGGTGTCGACGTTCATCCCGTATCCCGGCACCGAGCTCTTCAAGACCTGCGAGGAGAACGGCCTCCTGGAGGGAGGGAGGGTGGACTCGATATTCGAGGGGCGCTCGCCGCTGAAGCAGGATGAAGGCGGCTGGGAGCCGGCGGCGGTCAGGTCCAACTTCCACACGCTCGCGTACACCTACGGATGGCTGGATACTCTGCGCAGCAGGACAGCCTCGCGACTCGCGTCGAGGGCCCTGGACGGGCTCGTGCTGTCCACGAGGTTACCGTCCGTTGCCAGGCGCAGGGTCTTCGAAGCGGTTACCCGGTGGTCGGCAGGCCGCTTCCAGCCCGAGTGGATCAAGTACTGATGTCGCACATATGTGGGGTCAGGTCTCTTTTCGTGTGGAAACGCACGAAAAGAGACCTGACCCCAATGGCGTGCACTGATATAATCCGAAGCGGTTCAAGCGAAACGCACCGAATGCGCAAAGGGGTTTGACCCTTTTGTGCATCGAACGGAGGTTGTGATGGGAAAGGCAGTAGTCGTTGGTGGAGGGATAGCCGGGCTCGCGGCCGCGCACGCCCTCGAGAAAGCCGGGGTCGAGTGCACGGTCCTCGAGAAGAGGGATTTCAGCGGCGGCCGCATATACAGCGTCGACCGCGATGGGTTCACCCTCGACATGGGCGCCCAGTTCTTCTTTTCGAAGTACCCCGCCACTTTTGACCTGATGCGGCAACTGGGAATATACGACCGGCTCAACAAGTTCACCAACCCCGTCGGCATCCTGCGGGACAACAGGATCTACACGCTTCATCTCGCCCCCAGGGAGAACTTCCTGCACCCGCTGGCGACGCTCAAGTTCCTGGGCATCTTCTCGGGCCGCGCCAAGAGAGACGCCGCATCTTTCATGTTCAAGCTATTCTCGATGAGGAACAGGCTCGACTTCGACGACCCGGCGAAGGCGATCGACCTGGACGGAATCTCGCTGGCCGAGTACGCCAGGCGCAGCTTCAGCGACGAGTTCGTGGAGTACTTCATCCAGTTTCTCGCGAGCGTGCCGACCCTCGGCATGCCGGAGGAGATCTCGGCGGCGTACGGGATGGCGCTTGCCTGGTACTTCCTTCCGGGCCTGAGCACCACCAGGGGCGGCATCGGGCTGCTGGCCCGGAAGATATCGGAGGGACTCTCCGACCTGCGGCTCGGCACCACAGCCACGCGCATAGTGATGGAGGGCAAGCAGGTCAGAGGGGTGGAGATCGAGGACGGCGGCACAGCAGAGCTCATCGACGCCGACACGGTGGTGTGCGCGACGCTGGCGGGCGAGGCCGCGGGGCTCCTCCCCGACCTGCCGGTCTCAGTGAGCGACGTCCTGTCCGGCATCCGCTACAGCGCGTGCACGCAGGTGATCTACGCCATGCCGGAAAGGCCGCTCGGCGACCTCTACGGGATAGCCACGCCACGAAAGGAAGGGCTGTGCCTCACCGGGATAATCGAGAACGACAACAAGGCGCCCGGCTACGCGCCGCCGGGCAAGGGGCTCGTCCATGCCTTCACCTACGGTGAGTTCGCCCGGGAGATGCTGGAGCAGAGTGACGAGCAGGTCCTGGAGCGGGTCACCGGTGATATCCGGAAGGTCGTGCCCCGCTTCCCGGAGCCTCTCTTCACCGAGATATTCCGCTGGCCCGAGGCCGTCTGCCTAACCAGCCCGGGCCAGACGGCCGCCATGCAGCGGGTGAAAGCCGCCCTGCGTGAATACAAGGGCCTGCACCTGGCAGGAGAGTATTTCGGCATGGGGTCGGTCGAAGCCGCGGTCTACAGCGGGACCGGGGCGGCGACACGGGCCGTCCGCGGCTGCTGACGGGGCTTACAGGCAAGCCGTATTCCTTCGATATACAGAGAGCTGCCGTTCGTTCACACTCTCGCCCATTTGCCACATTTTGAACCCGAATGGTAGAATTAACACCGCCAGCGGCGACTGGCGAGTACCCGTACCTACCGCTCCGCGTTTATTTTATCGACCGATTACAACGAGCCGGCCTGGAGCGCATGCACGTGAGCAGCGAAAAAAAGATCTCCGAGAAGGACGAGCAGTCGTCAATGGGAAGAGCCGCCAAAGAGCCCGATGCCGGCGAACGGTATTTCCGCTCCATCGTCGAGTACTCGCACGACGTGGTGGGCATCTTCGACGCGGCGGGCAACCTCACGTACATCGGGCCCTCCATCGAGAGGGTGCTGGGGTACGCGCCGGAGGAAGTGATAGGGCGCAATTTCTTCGAGCTGGTACATCCCGACGACCTGCCCGCCGTCCTGGAGAGCCACGACGCGGTGCTGAGTGACCCGGCGGCCGAAAGGGCGGTCGAGTGCCGCTTCAGGCACAAGGACGGCACCTGGCGGCTCCTCGAAAATGCAGGCCGCAGTTTTATCGACGAGGCGGGCGAGGCCAGGACCGTCGTCAATGCCCGCGACGTGACGGAGCGAAAGAGAATAGAAGAGGCACTGCGCGAGAGCCGCGAGACCGCGTTGACCTTCATTAACGCCAATCTCGAGACATCGATCCTCATGGAGGTCGACGGCAAGATCCTGGCCATAAACGAGGTCGGGGCCGAGAGGCTGGGCAGAACATCCGAGGAGATGATCGGCCACAACTTGTACGATTTTCTCCCAGAAGAAATCATCGGACCTCGCCGCTCGGTCATCGCTGAGGTCGTCAGTACCCGCGGATCGGTCCAGGTCGAGGACAGCCGCTATGGACGCATCATCGAAAGCATCGCCTCTCCCGTTTACAACTCGGACGGAGAAGTCGACAGGATTGCCATCTTCGGCCGCGATACCACGGACCGGAAGCGCTCGGAATCGGAGATAAGGCAGAGCCGGGACAACCTGCTGGCGTTCCTCAACGCCACCAGCGACTACGCCATGCTCATAGGCGCGGACAGGACCATCCTGGCTGTGAACAAGGTGCTGGCAGAGACCATCGGGTTGAGCGAGTCCGAACTCGTGGGGATGGATGTTTACAGTGACTCCCCGATGCCTACCGTCATCCAGAAAGGACGCGTGGCTGCGGTGGACCAGGTCTTCGCAACCGGGGAGCCCGTTATCTTCGAGGACGAGCGCAGAGGCAGGTACTTCGAGCACAGGGTGTTCCCGGTGTTCGACGAGCCCGGCGAGGTCGGACGGGTCGCCTTCTTCACCCGGGATATCACGCGCGAGAAGAAGGCGCGGGAAGCACTGGCGCAGTCCGAGGCGAAGTACCGGGCGCTGGTCGAGCAACTCCCGGCGGTCACCTTCACCGCTGAAATGGACGACTATACAGCGGTCACCTACGTCAGTCCGCAGTCGGAGCAGCTCCTGGGCATATCCGAAGAACAGCGGACGGCGAACCCGCGCTACTGGACGCAGGTAATCCATCCCGATGACCGCGAGCTGGTGCTCGCTCATCTGTCGGAAAGCCAGGAAAAGCGAGAACCCTTCATCCTGGAGTTCAGGGTGGTAAGGCCGGACGGGAACGAGCTGTGGATCCGAATCCATGCCGAGCCGGTGATGGACGAGCAGGGTAACGCGCTCTTCCTCCAGGGCGTGTTGATCGACATGACGGAGCGCAAGCGCGCGGAGCACGCGCTGCGGGATAGCGAGGAGAGGTACCGCCTTCACTTCGAGAACTCGTTCGACGTCATCTACTCGGTGGACACCGAGTTCAAGGTTCTCAACATATCGCCCTCTATCGAGAGGGCACTCGGGTACAGGCCGGAAGAGCTTATAGGCAGGCCTTTCACAGACCTGAACATCCTGTCCGAGGAGTCGTTGAACTCCGCGGTCGAGGACGCCCTGAGGATAATGGCCGGCGAGCGTGTCACCGGTGAGTACGAGTTCCTCGCCAAAGACGGCAGGGCCCTGACCGGCGAGGTGACCGGGGCGCCCATCTACAAGGGCGGAGAAGTGGTCGGCTACGTGAGCGTCGCCCGCGACATCACCGCCAGGAAGGAAGCCGAGGAGAAGCTCAGGCAGAGCGAGGAGAGGTACCGCAGCTTCTACTCGGTGAGCCCCGACTTCATCTTCCTGACCGACCGTGACGGGCTCGTGATCGATGCCAACCCTGCGGTGCTCAACAGAGCCGGGATGTCCATTGAGGAGATCAAGAAGACGCGCTACATGGATTACTTAGCCGACGATGACGCACGGGCGGTGCAGGCCGCTGAGGAGGCGCTCTTGCGGGGGGAGGAGGTCAGGGGGCTCGTGGTGAAGGCCGGCATAACACCCAACTTCTACACCTATGAGATCAACTCGATACCGCTCTTCGAGAACGGGAAGGTCGTCAGCAGCCTGAATATAGCGCGCGATATCTCGGAAATAAGACGGGACGAGGAGGAGCTGCGCAGGCTCAACAGGGAGCTGGAAGGATTCGCGCAGACCGTCTCGCACGACCTGCGTACCCCGCTGACCGCCATGAAGCTGGCAAACGACACGCTTCAGAAAGTATGGGCGAGGCGGGACACGCTGGACCTGGACGTCGATGCCGAGATAAGGCGGTTCGGTGAGGTCATCGACCTCGGCGCCAGGAAATCGGAGGCGCTCATCAACGACCTGCTGAAGCTTGCCAGGGCGGGCCAGGAGCTGCCCGAGGTATCCGAGATCGACATCGACCGGGTGGTGGCGAGGGTGCTGAGCGAGAACGAAGCGGGCATCGCGGAAAAAGGCGTCCGCGTCGAGGTCGATGACGACCTCGGGGTCGTGCGCGGCAACGAGACCCACCTGTACAAGTTGTTCACCAACGTGATCGACAACGCGATAAAGCACAACGACAGCCCCGAGCCCGTGGTGCAGGTCAGGCGACTGGGCGGATTCGGGGGCTTCGGGCACCGGTACGCGGTGAAGGACAACGGCTCGGGGATCCCCGAGGCGGACCTCCGCAACATCTTCCTGCCTTTCTTCAAGGGCGAGACCGGGGAGACGGGGATAGGGCTGGCCATCGTCGAGAAGATAGTCAAGCTGTACGGGGGCACGATAAGGGCTTACAACAACGGCGGGACGACGTTCGAGTTCTTTATCAGGGACATGCCGGACGCGTCTTCGACGACCTCCTGACTGGACGGGCCTTAAGGCACCGATGCCATGTCAGTCCGCTCTCTCCTTGGTGGCGCTCGCAAGGTCCATGCGCCAGAGCTTCCTTATCGACGGCAGCTCGGCGACGATCATTACGACGATCGACGCGAGGATTATCACAGCCAGCGTGACGCCCGACAGCACGGTGTCGGGAACCAGCCGTTCGGAGCTCACCAGCTTTTCTATCACCACCCATTCCAGCAGGCGTCCCAGCAGAATGCCCGGAACCAGAGCGACCGCGACCACCACCACGGTCTCGACCGTGAGGAACGCGAATATGCGCCCCCTTCCGGCCCCGAGCGTGCGGATGGTCGCGATCTCGCGCCGCCTCTCGAAGATGTTGACGGTGACCATCGAGAACAGCACCGCGAAGCCCATCGCGAAAGCCATCACATAGAAGATGTAGAAGATGGTCTTGATGGCGCTCACCAACTCCTCGAAGACCGTGAGGATTCGGCCCCTGGTTATCACCTGCGAGACCCCGGGAAGCTGTCGCAGGTCGTCCGCGACCTTTTCCACGTCCGCCCCGGAGGTCTTGACCACGGCGGCGTTGAACTGCCCGGGAGCCCCGGTCGCCGCGGCGACGAGTCCCTGGATGTACGCCATGTTGACGTAGCAGACGCCACCGAAAGGCTCGGAGACGAACCCGACCACCTTGAACGGAAGCGAGCCGACCGGCGCGGTAACCTTGACACTGTCGCCGATCTTGACAGGGAGCTTCTTGGTCAACCCCCGGTTCAGGACTATCTCCCCGGGGCCGGGTATCGCCTTCGAGCCGGGCGTCGGGTAGTTGCCGTGGAGGGCCGAGCCCCTGGTGTAGGCCTGGACCTGGACGTCGGCGGAACGGCCGCCCGCGGACAGTAGCGCGGGCGTGTCGATCAGCGGCTCAGCCACCGACACTCCAGGAGTAGAACGTACCGAGGCGAGGGCTTCGGGGCCGACCGGGTTCTACCAGGTGACCGCGACGTCCCACCTGAGCACCCCGTGCAGGTACTTGTCCACCGCGTGATCGAGGCTGTCCCTCCCCCCGCTGGCGGTTATCATCATGCACAGTGTGGCGATCACCCCGACGCACGTCAGGATGGTGCGCCGCCGGTTCCTGGTGACGTTCCGGAGCGAGACCCGCAGCCAGGCCGCGAGCCCCAGCCGCTCCGAGGCGGCCGTCCTCCTGCGGCGCTCGGAGACCGGGAGCGCTATTCCGGCGTCGGTACGCATCGCCTCCGCCGGACGCATCCTGACCGCGTGCCTCGCCGGCACGAGCGCCCCCGCCACCGAGAACAGCAGCGCCGCCCCGATGCCCGCAACCGCCAGGACCGGGGCGAACGACGTCTCGATGAGCGGCAGGTCGAAGATGCCGGCGTAGATATGGATGAAGAGCCGAGAGAGGTAATACCCGCAGACCACTCCCAGGAGACCGCCCGCGATACCCAGGACCAGGCCGTAGCCAAGGTAGTGGGTCATCAGGGTCCTCCGGCCGTATCCGACCGCGCGCGTCAGGCCTATCTCGCGCTGCTGCGAGAAAACGATCTGTGTCATCGTTATGTAGAGCGCCAGCGAGGCGACGGCCAGCAGGAGTATCGCGAAGAACACCGCCAGCTTGCCGAGGTCGTCCAGCTCGAAATCGAGGGTCACGGCGCCGGGCTCGCTGGCGCCGCTGGTGAGGCCGACTAGGCCGTACGGGCGCAGCACCGTCGCCGCGGCGGCCATGGTGCGCTTGAGCTTCGATTCGTCCCTGACCGTCGCCACCACGTTGTTGACCTTGCCCGACGTGTCGAAGAACGCGGCCGCCTGCCCGTACGGGACGAAGATGACGCCGAACTGGACGGGGTCGGACACGTACTCCGCACGGCTGCGGACAAGCCTGAGGTACTCAGGCGTTACCACTATCCCGACCACCCGGAGCGAGGTGGAACCGCCGCCGTGGGAAAGCTCGACCGTGTCCCCCGGCCTGACGCCGAGAGCCTCTGCGAGGTGGTGCTCGGCAAGGCAGGTGCCGGCCTTCATCGGGACAGGGTAGACGCCCGATTCGACGATGAGACCGTTGACCTCCGGCCGCCTGTCATCGGGCACCGAGATCACCCTCAGCGTGAGCCTGGAATCATTGACTTTCGCGAGGACGTCCATGGAGATCCGCCCTTCGGCGGCGGTGACGTTCGGCAGGGCCTTGACTCCGCCCACGGCGGTCAGGGGGGCCGAGGAGAGGTCGGCCGAGAAGTCCTCGTAGTTTGTGGCACGGTAGATGCCGTCTATGGATTCCCTCAGGTCCTTCTGCGCCAGAAGGGGCCCCGTGAACATGATCACGCCGAGAGCGACGACCACTATTATGGCGAGGACCTGGGTCCAGTGCGTCACCAGGTCT